>ERZ1026850.1352-NODE-1352-length-12923-cov-5.726376_pt1 | contig 12923 bp, 27 predicted proteins | sample MGYA00380155_ERZ1026850 | MGnify/ENA primary metagenome ERZ1026850 (study PRJEB33269, sample SAMEA4719791) | human gut metagenome | biome: human-associated habitat; feature: organic feature; material: feces | place: Cameroon | collected 2013-10 ... | reverse complement strand
GTTGTGTAGGGACTATTAACCACAGAAAAAAAATACAGAATTATGACAACAAGACAAATCCTCCGTTCAAGTACGATAATTGTGCTTGGAAACATTCAGCTTCTTCCATGTATACTGATAGTAAGCAGTACGATAAATACGATTCTGCTTGGATTTTTCTATATAGTGTTTCTCTTCTACTTCTGGAGCAGTACGAAAATTGGTCGTGGTTTTTCCCGCAATTACCTGCATGAGACAGAGCGCTTGGAGAAATACCTGTTTGGATCGAACGCTGAATGTTGAGCAGTACGAAAATTGTGCTTGGAAAAATTCGAGCCTAAATACTGTCTGAGAATTCGGGCAGTACGATAATTACAACCTTACAAAATTATGAGACAGATAGAATTGCGCAAAGTCAAGCAAGGAGAATTTTTCCGCTTGACAGAATCGGAGACCGCTCCCGTTTGGATACGTGACGATTACAACAGAAGTTCCAAGAAATATGAGGCTTACAAGTACGATAATGTCAACTATTGGAGCGAGTTCAGAGGTACACGTTTAGTTTATGTGGATTTCACATTCTGAAATCTTGAGCCTAAACAGCTGCCCTCATTTGGGCAGTACGATAATTAACCAACTAAAGAAATCATAGAATTATGACACACGGAGACAAATTATTCCTTGCAGCGCTTGTTGCAAGCAACAAGAGAGCCATTTCGGCAGAGTGCAGACGTAAGAATTTGGATGACAGCGAGTATTCCCGTCGTGCAGCAAGGGTCGATTGGAAGGCTTTGAAGATTGAGCGTAGCTTCTCACGTCCGCGCATTATGTAGTCCTAAACCACGGCAGCGTTGTTGAGCGTTGCCGTCATATTAACTAAAAAACAGAAAGAATTATGGCAATAAGAAGAATCAAGTGCGAGGGTTCTCGCTTCATGGAGCATGTTTACGCTAAGATGCAGGAGGTTTACACACACGTAGAGTTCCTTGATTACGACGGCAGATTCCTGACCGTGGCGTACATTGTCTAAACCCTGTGCGCAATCATGCGCACGGACTATTAACCAATAAATTTTAGAATTATGACATTAAAGACATTCAAAGTATTTGACGCAATCAACCGTGAGGGATTGGATAACACTCAGTGGCTTATTAATATGCACTTTGAGTCCGTGAACACAAAGGAGTTTTACAGAACGAACGAGAGCTACACGCTGCCCGCAGGCGTTTGGGTAGCCGTGTTTAAAGAGCGTGAGGACACTCTCTATTATCTCCAGCAGCTCAAGCCCGATTTATGTCTTAGCTACTTCGAGGACACGGAGCTGTTGTTCTTCAACGTGAGCGATTAGCCTAAACAGCCGACTCATTGAGGGTCGGTGCCACAAACCAACAGACAAAGAATTATGACACAGAGTGAATTGAAAGAGTTAGAGCACATGAAAGTGTTGCTAAGGAAGTGGTGGAAGGTACAGCTTTCCACGGTAGGTGATTCGAGAATAAGTATGGAGATAAGCACCGGTGGATACTTGGGTTCAATGTCAGCTTCCGTATTTCTTATGGAGAGAGACTCTCCAGAACCCGGTAGACCCATAAAGACTGTAATATTTTATCTTTCCACCTTTCAAAACCCCCGTCACAACGAGAACATCTGTAACGGCTGCATTGCTTTCATCAATGCACACCGCACACAAAACGCCTAAAATCGGGCAGTACGATAATGTGCTGCCTACTATTAACCTAAAATTAGAATTATGACAGACAAGGAAAGAAAGGAATTTGAGGAGATTCTACAGGGGGATTTGCTGCTCGCTTGTGATGCAATAGTCGAAAAGTCCAACTATCAGTATATCGTAAAGATAGTCAGATGGTCGTGGGAAAATCAATATAGCGTGTGTATTGCGGACAAAATCGGTCGTACATTTGTCGATTCTCCTTTAATGGATGAGACAGCGGCACGTGATTTTTACAATCACGTAGTCGCAGCCTTCCGTATCGCCTGAATTTATGGGGGATAAACAGTCCCTCATGCAATCATTAACCCAAAAATCTTTGAATTATGCTTAGAGACAGAAATTGCGACAAAAATTTCGAGCGTTCGCTGCTTGCAGAAATCAACAAGGCAAAGATTGCAGCCCGCAAGATGCACAACAACCGTATGACTGGCTACGAGGATCCGCGCGCCGAGCGTGAGTTTCACAATGCTATACTCGAAATTGTTGGTATAGCTTATCACGACTAAAGCCTGCATATCCTGTGTGTTATCCACGCAGGAGCATTACAAACCAATTAAACGACATGATTATGGAATATTACAAGACACAGGAGAGTAATACACGCATTGACGTATATTTCGATGGAGGCAAATACGTGTTTGTCAATGCCTTTCACGGACTCGTGGCTATAGCAAGACGCCAGGGACTCGTTGAGTATTCACAAGACGGATATATGGCTCACGTCAAGTTCGAAGTGGAGAAAGCCTCAACAATCAGCAAGAACACAATAACTCGTCTGCTGCACAAGCAGGAGAATAAATATGTGAGTACGGTTGTCGAATGCGAGTGGAACGAGATTGAGCGTGAAAACCTTCCCTACATCGCCAGCGTGAATCTCGAAAAGCGAGGTTAGCCTAAACCATTCTGTGTAGTCTATCTGCACAGAAACAAGCTTAACCAAAACAACATTATGATTATGAGAACGAGAAAATACAAGACACTCGTCGGTATGCTTAGAGCTACCGGCGCGAGAACCTTCTCCATGGATGATTTTTTAAGCGGACACGTATACAACGCAAAGTGTCACGAGTGGCAAAATCTAAAGTTGTCTGACGAAGCATTAAGAGAATTGTCCGACGGCTTCTGTTCTGCGCTCGGTTGTCAAAAGAGAAAATACGACACGGTGTTCTACAACATGAAGTACAAGAGAATACGGTACTGCGGAATACTCAGTCGTCTGTGGGTAGAGCTGCGTAATGGAAAGCCCAGTTTTACTTACTGCGTAGGGCAGGACGGATATTACGAGTATCCGCTTGTCAAGAGAATACTGTATAAAGGTTATTAATCGCCTAAACCGCCACGCCTTTGTGCGTGGTGCCATTAACCACAAAACAATGAATATATGAACAAGAAAATGTACATCGACATTCTCACTGCACAGGCAGACAAGAATCACCGTCCGCAAGAAATGGCTCTCAATGATTTTCTCGACTATTTGCTCGAATTTTTCAGCGTGGATACCTTCAAGGCAGGCGTAGACGAGTACTTACAGTATGTCTCAGATTGTACAGAGAAGAATCCCGAATTTGCCCAGCTTGCATTGCTTTGGCTCAAAGATATTGCAAGTGCTATGGACCGCGGTGAATGGCTCGACGCTTTCGGCACCATCTACGAGGAAATGTATCTCAGTCGTGGCAAAGCATCCAAGACGGGTCAGTTTTTCACACCTCAAAGCGTATCTGACTTAATGGGGAAAATTGCAACATTGAACGACAAGTCCAACGGCACGGTCAACGATTGTGCATCTGGCAGCGGTCGTCTTCTCCTCGCTCATTATATAGAGAATAGCAAGCTCGACCATTATGCCGGACGCCGCTTTAAGTACGTTGCACAGGATGTAGACCCTGTAGCCTGCAAGATGTGTGCCCTTAATTTTATGGCACACGGAATGAACGCCAAGGTCATTTGTCAGAATACGCTCGCTATGGATACACCCTCAGTAATATACTGTATAAATGAGGTCAAATATCCATTCGACACCCCTTTCTACAGTATTCGCGCCGTGCATCCCGAACCGAATGTCAAAGCCTAAAACATGGGCGTACGTTTAGGTACGCCTACGATTATCAACCGTTAAATAACTAATAATTATGGCAAAACGAAGAAGCAAGACTTTATTGCAGCAAGCAAAGGCGTATGAGTGTGAGAACGAGAGTGAAATGATGGAGGTAATGATATCCAGCTGGACAAACGGAAATTTTTCGAATTTTCGTGATTATTACAAAACGTTACGTGTGACAGAACGTCGTAGGTTTATCAACTACTGCTATAACAACACTGACGGATTCACTTTCTATAGAATGATAGACATGCTCATATTCGGTTAGCCCAAATGCTCTCCCTTGTGGAGAGTGCAAGTATAACCTAAAAACATACAATTATGAAAAAGAACAAATATTGCTACGGCTGGAACATTTACACCAATTACGGTTATGGATGGGAGGTAGAATCTACACCACCTACGCACAAGTTAAGAAAGATGCACAAGAATACCGTATCGCAGGCGCTAATGTGAGGATTACAAAGACAAGATGGCTAAACAATTAGAAGATAAGGTGGGCTACCGCCCACCAAGGCTTCGCAAACATCATTAACACTATAGATTATGAAGAAGTACACAGTTTACACTTTCAGAAGTAAGCGAGGATGCGAAGCGTACATCAAAACGCACAGCATAGAGGAAACTCTCGAACTCGCACGTAAAGCAGGTAAAAACTTGAAGTTAACAGATTTAAAGATACAGCTATGAAGAAGAATTGTAAATGTTATCTGTTCCGTGTGAACTTCGGCTCAACAATATTCTATCACGAACTGACACCCGAGGAAGCACGACAGAAGATGCACGAGTACGCAAGGAAATATCATCAAGTATCAGTCCATATACTCAAGAATCCGTCCTTCTGCCTTGTGGGAGTTGAAGTGAAAGACAGAGTGTCAATCGACGCTTTTTAGAATTATCATCCGTGAGCGACAGGCGTACATCGGGTTCGAGTCCCGACACGGAACTATCAAATCTTTAAAACATATATGAATATGAAGAATATAACATTCTCTCATCAGCTTGGTACGACAACCATACACGTCAACGACGACGGTACGGCAGTCTTTAGGGACAAGACGTATTCATCCTACAAGTCAGCACGCCGTGCTCTTACAAAGTTCTACGGATTTGCCTACAGGCTAAGGACACAATTCAAGATGCCATGTCCCATTAACGAGAAGGACCTGTGCAGCGACGTTCTCTTCGATGACCTTTTCGACGACAATTCCTATTGTCGTGACGGACATGGAACACTCGTAGGATTTATCAATCGCTGTATCGTCAAGGTTACGTACAATGTCGGCACAAACGTTGTGACCCTCAAATTTTTCGACAGTCCGATTACCTACGAGCTTCAGTCAATGGTCAGACATTGGCTCGGTCTCGTTTGCGCAAGTGTCAACGACAATCATGTAGCCGATGATACAAAGCTTCAAACGACCGTCACCTACTACAAAGAAATGCGCACCTGCAAGATTGTCTTCGAGTATCTTATGACCAAAGAGTAACGCAGCCTCAACAGCCTCCCATTTCGGGAGGTTCTGTATTAACCCTAAAAAGAATTGAATATGAAAGAGCTGACGATTAAGGTGTTTACCTTTGGCGAATTGTCTAAGGATGTACAAGACAAGATTATCGAGCGTGAGCGCTGGAACGTTATGGATAACACAATGGTGTGTTACAGGACGTATTTCAACAATACGCTTGAGGAGTTTGAGCGAATAACCGACTCTTACGTGACCAGTTACGAGGTAAGCTATGAAGGCTGCGGATTTGGCAAAGTCCGTAGCGACAAGCTGGCTTTCGAGGAGTTTGACCTTGAAGACTTGAACGGGAAACTGTTGTTCCGTTATATAAGCAGCGAAATAATGCCATACTTGATACGTGGAAGATTTTACTCATCCAGTGGTAAATACGACAAAAATGGCAAGTACACATACAAGTCACGTCGCAGCAAGGTTTTGATGGAGAGTTTTGACGGCTGTCCGTTGACCGGCATGTGCTACGACTGCGATGTTCTTGAACCGCTGTTTGACTATTACCGCAACTGGGCACGCCCCGAATACCGCGACCTCACATTCCGTGATGTCATGGAGAGATGTTATAATAGCCTTTTTAAGGCTTTCCAGCAGGAGTACGAGTATTGGGCAAGCGATGAAGCGGTACGAGAAGAGCTGTCGGAACGAGAAGATTACTACTACGAAGACGGCACAAAGTGCGAGGGCTATATTTATAGCGCAGCCTAAACGGAGGGAGCTTGCCTCCCTCACTACAAACCAAACAAATTATAATTATGATAAAGTACAAATGCGACTATCATTATGTCGATAGCCTCGTCAATCGCTACACCGAGGCAGGTGGCAACGCCATTCAGCTTAACGAAGGTACTCTCGCTTCTGGTGAATGGGTTCTATATGAAAGCTCAGGGAAACTAAAGTGTTATTACATCTACGAAATGCCTCTTAACGTATGTTCTTCATATCAAGTAGTGCAAGCATACAAAGACTGGGAGAAGTTTCCCAAGAAATTCAAGAAGCAGATTGAAGCACACAATGTCCATCAGACAGCCTAAAACCCAGAGGGAGCAATCCCTCTACAAGTTTAACCAATTTAATTAAAACAATTATGAAGTATTACGTATCAATCACCGAGTTCCTCCAGAGAACAGTGTCGGTAGACGCACCCAACGAAGAAGAAGCCGTTAAAACAGTTCGCAAGGCTTACGAAGACGGCAGGATTGTCCTCAGCAGCAACGATTATGTTGACAAGTGTATTGAGACAGAAGAAGACCAGGAATATTTCCGAGCTAACGATGCCATGCGCCATGCCTACGAGCGTATAGATTAGCCAAAACAGGGAGAGCAATCTCCCTACCAATAACCAAAACATTGTAGATATGAAGAAAATCGAGGTAGGAATGAGAGTATATTGCGATATACATTCTCAATCCCGAGAGCACGTTGTAACACGCCTATATGAAGACCGGGGTTTTGCTGGCATAGACAATAGCTTTTACTGGCCCATAAGTCAATGCTTTCCGTGCAGCGAAATTACATTACCTAAAAAGCGCAGCTAAGAACTGCGCACATTAACCAAAACATAAGAATTATGACACACACGCAATTTATGCAGAACATCTCACAAGCCGTAGAACTCGGCTCACGCTTCACGGTCAACTTCGAGAAACGCACGCTCCGTTTAAATAGAGAGCTTGTCAGTCTTGACGATGTCAACGTCCTCCCTCTTAACGGATCTGTTATGCTCCGCGAAATCGAAGGATATTATCAGCAGTATAAGTACTCCATTCCCTCTGAGCGCTCACAATCCCATCGACGCAGCTATTTCAAGGCTCTCCCCGAGGAGCAGCTGTCTGACCAAGATATGCTCTACGGCGTATCTCGTGAAGTAGCCCGCTGCCAGCTCGAAGTCTTCGTTCTTCTTATGCTGTACGACGGACAGCTTCGTTGGCACAACAAGTGGGGTAGTTGGTTCTGGCAGTCCCCAAACGACAAAGACCTCATTATCCTCCGCTCGTGGGTAGAACCGCAATCCTCCGAGCCCTCTCCAAATCTTAAAGAGGCTTAGTAATCCCCCAACGGCTTAGAAAGACCTAAAAAGGCTTAGCAAGGCTTAATCTCCATCTACACCGCCTGTAATCAGAGCGAGTCCCCCTCGCTCACTTATTTAACCAACTTTATTAACACTTTAAAATTCAAAGAATTATGAAAAAAAATGTAATGATTTCAGGCGAGTTCACAATCAACGAGTTGACAAAAATCGAGATAGCTAAGACACCACAGCCAGCTCCCAAGAAGAAGTCAGCATCCGCACGCATAGCAGCCCTCAAGGCAGCAGGTGTCGATGTTTCCAACTACTTTCCGATGGGCGACGACATGATTGTCCGTGTTGACGCAGGTGTTCCCACGCAGGTACTCGACGACGACCCCGTCTTCGCACGTATCTCCAATGGAGGCTACATCTCGCACGGCAAACTCTACCGCCGTTGGGTAATGGCGCAGATGTTCCGTATGCTACGCCGTATGGAAGAAGAGAAGAAGGACTTCACCGCTGTTCTCCAGCGCTTCGGTTACGAATACTCATGGAAGATGCTCGAAAACGAGCTTCTTGCTCAGTACAAGATGTCCAAGCACGGTGACACAGAAGCCTTCGACGAGCGCAACCGTTGGTTCAACCGCGGAGTTGCCTTCTCCATGGCAGAGCATTACTCTAAGCTGTTCCGTGAGATGGTAGACGGCATCCGTACGCGAAGTTGCAAGGGTCGTCCTTACAAGCGCATCTGCGTAACAAATGTCTTCACCGACGAAATAGAGACAAAGGTATTCGAGCCGCTCACATATGCCGTTAACAGCATTGAAAATGTCCATACTCCCTACGCTCTCTACAAGGCGGTCGTCAGCTTCAACCGTCTGCGCAACAGACTTCGTCACGAGACGAAGATGTCGAAATTCTTCATCAATGCCTACAAGGGTGCAGGTGCCTACTTCACCATGAAGAATCTCATTCTCTTCCACGGCGCACGCTTCAATGGCTATCCTTCTGAGCATAAGTCTCTCAGTAGAATGCAATCGCTCGCCGACGAATGCGAGGGATGGGAACTCCTCGGCGCCATGAAGAAGCTCATTGCCGACTCTGGCATCTCCATCGAGGCTAAGATAGCCGAGTGGAGCAAGTAGAGCGCTTCCATGAAAGGACTTGTCATCCTCATTCCCTGCGGTGGCGAGGATTGTTCATATAAGCTCTACTCTGAAGGAACCTTGCCGGCCTGCCGTCCGGCAAGGGTCCTTCAGAATATAGCTTCTGAATCGCTTGCTTACAGACCGACACCCGTCCTCAGACCGCAGAACAGCCTCAACCGACCCGTCGCACCTCCCGTGTGGCGGGTTCCTCATCACCAAAACCAATCAAATTATGAAGTACCGCATCGTATTCTACACATTCGAGTACGAGGGCGTCAATGCTGCCCTCGACCGCTCTTGTCCCATGTCACGCTATGCCTGTCGCAAGTATCTCCGCGACAACGGATGGACTTACGACAAGCAACGCTGGCGCAATGATTTCGGCTCATTCGCAGCCATAGTCCCCTACAGCTAAAGATGCTCTAAAGAACCTGAAAAGGCTCAGGCAGGCACAGCAAGGCTTGCCTAAGCCACAATTACAAACCATTAAATCCACAGAATTATGAAAGAAGACAAAATCCTCGAAATGTTCTTTTCACCCGAGCGCTGGCAGTACGCCATTGCCAAGGGTGTCATCAAGAACATTTCCAAAGCCACACTCTATCGTCTCACGACGCCACAGGCTCGCTCTCTCATGTATCAGCGCATACGCGACGGCAAGTACAAGATAATGCCGCCACATACAGCCCTCATCCCCAAGGACAACGGCGACTTCCGCACTGTCTATGTCAACGAGCCTGCCGACCGTGTCCTGCTCTCCATAGCCAACGACCTCCTCTTCGAGCTCATGCCCGAAATGGTACACCCCCGCTGTCGTTCCTATCAGAAGGGTATAGGGTGCGGTAGGGTGGTGCAGGACATTTCCCGACGTATGGGTTCGTCACAGTCAGAAGGAGTTCTCGGCTTCAAGTCCGACCTCTCCAAATATTTCGACTCTGTGCCTGTCCGATATATCGACGCAGCGTTCGATAGGGTAGAGCAGAAGTACGGTCACTCGGCTCTGATAGACGTTCTTCGCGACTACTATCACTCCGACCTTTACTTCACGCCCGAGGGAGAACTGTCGTCCAAGTACCAGTCCCTCAAGCAGGGCTGTTCCGTGGCATCATGGCTCGCCGATGTCATTCTCTACGACATCGACCAGAAGTTGTCCGGTCTCCAAGGCGAATACAACCGCTATTCCGACGATATGCTCTACATCGGTTCCGATTACGTCAAGGCGATGCACATCCTCACGCAGGAACTCTCAAAGATGCAGATGACCCTCAATCCCAAGAAGGTCGAATATCTCGATGCACAGCATTGGTTCAAGTTCCTCGGCTATTCCATCAAGGGCAGCAGCATCTCCCTTTCCTCTACACGTATAAAGACGTTCCAGAAGGAGATAGAGTCACGCTCATGCTGCCGACGTGGCGCCACCCTCACTACGTCCGTCAACATGATTAACCGCTTCCTCTACAAGGGGTACAACGGGCATTCCTGGGCTACACAGGTTCTACCTATTATCAACGTCGAGGAAGACATCGACACCTTAACCACCTTCATCATCGACGCCCTCCGTGCAACAGTCACAGGCAAGCGCCGCATAGGAGGTCTCGGCTACGTCAAGCACCAGTCCGTAGGTTGCATAGCCCGTGGACGAGGCAAGAACGTCACCACCAACCGCCACAAGACACCCGAACGCATCCCCGGCTTTCCTTCGCTCGGTCTCATGCGCAACGCTCTCCTTACATCCCGTGCCGCCTACGACACCCTCGTAGCCAATCTCTAACAGCGCCTAAACGGGTGCAGCCGCCCATAAGCTGCATCCACCATCTGAACCGACCTTGGCAGCGCACACTGCCCCAAGCTTGAAGAATGGCTCACGTTTATCCATTCAGGCATCAATCGAGATGAGACGCGATTATCCTCGCGTTTCATCTCCGATGTTTCCTGAACGGCATCAGTTTCCTACACCCATGTGCCACAGCCACCGTTCAAGCCCACTCACGTCAGCACAGACGTCAGTCGTACCGAAGAAGCACCATTCAATAACCCGCCTCATGATTGCGGCGTCGAAATGTTTCCACGTATTCGACGCCGCATCCAAGGCGGGTAATATCAGCCTTCTACATCCATGTGCCGCGCTTCTTATGTACGACAAGCTCTTGCGAAGCCTAAACCAAGGACACGAAGGGAAGACACCGTTCAATTTCCAGACTCCGATTGGCTGATCACACGCCCTCTCGGTCTTTGTGATCACCCATGTCTCCATCTGGAAACATCAATCTCCTACACCCACGCACCCGTCTTCATCCGTGTCCACCAACTTCAACCAAACAGGATTTTGCGGTCCTATTATCAGACGCACCGTATGGCTACACTTCACCAATCCGGTCTCGTATCGCCCAAGGCCGCCAGGTTCCCACCTGGCGGCCTTGCGTCTCCTCCACCGGATTACATCACGCACATACATACACGCAACACAGCCATAGGCGCGTCTTTTTATTGTCATAGCAATAAAAACAACATCAAAACAGCAACATATTCCAACTTTATTCGCTACCTTTGTAGTCACCATTACGGCACATCTGGCCTAAAGAGGCATAGCGAGGCATATACAACCCTCCACGCCGCTATCAACCAAAACAATTCACAATTATGGCAGTTTTAAAATTTGTTAGAGCGCAGGACATTCTCAAGGAGAAAGGGTTCAAAGCGCCACCGTTCGATACGGCAGGATTCCAAAACGCAGTCATAGAGTTTTTCCAGAAAAACGATGTGTCGGCAAAACTCGATATCATTTCAGAACGCTTCATCGACTGTGAGGGAGCACCTGCTTGTGGCTTTGCTGCAAGCACCGAAACCATAGATGATGAAGATTTGGGCTTAGTTTACGTAATTCCAAGCTTCCTTGATTGGTATTATAAATACTGCGACTTTCCGTTCTTCGTTGTTGACGAACCATACGTCACTAATGCCGTAGCCCTCCTCAAGATGGCAGGCTTTATCGTCAGTCGTAAACATAAACACAAGCGACTGAGATGGCTCGATTCCTACACCGTCACCCTCGTCTAAGCCAAGCCTCCACACGGAGGCTACTCACTAACCAAGCCCTCCCGTATCACGGTAAACGGAAGCAATATGATTACTAAAGAATTGGCAAAACAACTCATTGAACAGGCTGAGTATAATTGCTCTGGCGAAAAAGTGGAGTACGATATAGACGACATAATGGCGCTCAGTGAAGACGGTGCTTATCTCGTCTTTGCGTCATCCGAGTTCTGCAAAACATCTTTTGTCTGCTATGAGGATGGCACGGCCTATTTCCTCAAAGACTGGCAGGGCGGCTGCTACCCAGTAAGCGAAGACGCAATAGCCGAGTTCAATAACTGGGTCACAATAGATTGGAAGGAGTCGCCTGTTATTTTCAATGGTCTCCCGAGAGTCTTATTTACTTTATAAAAGTAATATTCAGCCCTACCGCATACGGTCAAGCGGATAAACTATGAAAAAATATCAGGTATATTGGAATATCAACGTTGAGATTAACAAGGTTGCAGAGTTCGATACCCTTCAAGAAGCTAAGAAGTATTGTTATGAAAATACTAAAGGGTATAATGAAGTTTGCGCAGAAGACAATAGCTGGGAAGGTCGTAGTAACAACTTTTGCTATGAGGTATACGACGGCATAAAGGAAATCTTAGACGAGGATGACGAGGATGACGACATCTAATCACATTACAACTCCTAAATTTGGCAGGGCAAGATATTTCCCTGCCATCACATTCAACCAACATTATACAATTATGAAAAAAACATGGATCTTATGTGCGTTTGCTATAGTAAGCGCCACTGCAACAACACTGTCTTCCTGTACGTCAAAAACTGGCAGGGATACATCACAGACAGATAGCTGTCTTTACTTAAATGGCAAAATACAGGTTGGTGACACAGCAATGTCGCTCGTAGGAAAGGGAATCCTTACACCAAGTGCTGATTACGAAGAATATTTCGACCTCATGGATAAGACGTTTGCTGGAGTTGAGTTTGACAAGGCAAGAGCCGTTTCTAAAGACGAAAGGATAAAATGTCTGTCTTACATAAGTAAATCATACAAAGACGAGGGAGATTTTCAGAAAGACAAAAACAAACTTTTCGTGGAATTATGCAAGGAATATGGAAAACCATCAAAAGACTCTTCTTGGGTTGAAAAAGAAGATGCGTTATACGAAAATTCGCACGACTACATATGGGAGAGCAAATCCAGAGTTGTATCTGTCACAATACATAGAAAAGAATGGGCCTATTGGCTTGGAGGTGGAACAACATATACCGCGTTTGCGCAGGTAGAAATCCAAGATAGTGTTCTTCAAAGAAAGAACCTGCAAACCCTATCTTTGAAACAACAGTAGTCGTATTAACAAAAGTTTCCTCATCTACTCGGTAGGTGGGG
>ERZ1026850.1348-NODE-1348-length-12935-cov-5.179115_pt1 | contig 12935 bp, 9 predicted proteins | sample MGYA00380155_ERZ1026850 | MGnify/ENA primary metagenome ERZ1026850 (study PRJEB33269, sample SAMEA4719791) | human gut metagenome | biome: human-associated habitat; feature: organic feature; material: feces | place: Cameroon | collected 2013-10 ... | reverse complement strand
CTTAATGCCAACACTGGAGCCAAGATTTACCGGCTTGATAATAACCGGGTAGGCAATTCTTTCTTCCACCCTGGTATACGCAGTTTCTTCTTCGCGCTGGTATTCCTTCACATTCAAAGTTACACAGTCTAATACCGGTATATCATTATCCTTTAAGACGGTTTTCATCACATATTTATCCATGGTAACCGCGGATGCCATGACATCACAACCCACGAAAGGAATGTTGTAGTGGCGTAAGAAGCCCTGTAAGGAACCATCTTCCACATTTGCACCATGGACAACCGGGAATGCCACATCAATCTCTGCTGCCACGGAGCTTCCGAACTTTTTGACCGGATACTGAATCAACTGCAGCTTATTCTGTTCATACATAAAGAATACTCTTGTGCTCTTCTTTAACAGCTCCGGGATATTTTTATAATTAGCGATGTCAGCGATTGCTTCTCCGGTATACAGTTCATTTTCTTTCGTAATATAAATAGCTATCGGTTCATATTTTTCTCTGTTAAAAGAGTTATATGCCTGTAATCCGGAAATAACCGACACCTCATGCTCCACACTTTTTCCACCAAAAAACACACCTACTCGAATTTTCATAATCTACCTTTCCCTCTTTCTTCTCTATGTCTCTTATGCACCATTACTTACGCATAATTATCAGGAAGGTCATTTTCAATCAAAACAACCTTCTGCTTTTCATTCGGAATCGCATTAACCATCTGAAAGGCTTCCTGTAAGGTATCCACTACTATCATCCGGTTCTTCGGAAAATGGTTTTCTAACAGCCCATCCTGAATCGGTCTGGTCTGCTCCTTCCCAACTAACACTGCATAATCGCACTTATCCGCAGCATAGCATCCTACTTCTTTATTCTCATCATATTGCTTTTCCCCTAACTCTACCATACCAGGTGTCATGAGGATGCGCAATTCTTTAAACATCGCCAACGTATCCAATGCCGCCTTGAATCCATTCTTATTGGAATTATAACTGTCATCCAGCAAAATCCGGCTTCCCTGCTTCACAAGCTGTAACCGGTGTGGTACACTCTCCAGTTGTTTTACCGGATACAATAACTTCTCCATCGGAATCCCCAGCGTATGTGCCACCGCAATAGCTCCTGCTATATTCTGTACATTGTGGTTACCCACCAGACGGGTATGGAAGTCATATTCTCTGCCATTTTCGTCTTTCATCTTAAAAGCAGAGCCTTCCGGAGAAACAGTAATATCATAGGCACAGAAATCAACCTTCACATCACTCCCTGCCGTTCCATAGCTTACCACGTTTTTATCTGTCTTATGATTCCGGATATACTCATTATCATAATTCAGAAAGACTTTTCCCTCTGCCGGTATGGCATCTGCCAGTTCAAACTTGGTATTGATAATATTCTCAATCGTATGGAAACTCTGTAAATGCTGGGGACCGATAGACGTAATAATACCATACTTTGGATGTACCAAATCACAGATTTCCTTGATATCGCCCACTTCCCTGGCTCCCATCTCGCAGATGAATATCTCATGGAACGGCTTCATCTGTTCCCGGATAGTCCGTACCACCCCTAAAGTAGTATTATAATTTCCAGGAGTATGCAGTACATTGTACTGACTGGAAAGCAGCGCACTTAAGAAATACTTCACACTGGTCTTTCCATAACTTCCGGTTACTCCGATAATCTTTAAATCCGGCATTTCCCGGATAATTCCTGCCGCATCGTTAATGTAATGGTTGTTGATGCCTCTCTCGATAGGGCGGTTCAGGAAATTCACTACCAGTATCAGGAACGGCTGTATCACAAACAGAATAAGCAACGACACTTCTACGCCTTTTAACGGCTGTGCCCCTGCCAGTATTGCTATCACGATAACCACCAGATAAAGAACGGCTGTGGTTGCCAGCATTCTCTTGATTCTCGGTGTATAGACCAGGGGTTTCTTCGCCTTATGGGGCTTGTTAACCCATATTGTCATAAGATTCATCAGGCATGCTGCTATCAGACAGCCTGTATTGCCCACCACCACCAATGGAAGGGCTATCATACCATACAGGCATTTTCCCAGAAGTCTTCCCACATTGGAATGTACCTGCATCCATTCTCCATACTCTCTCGGTTTATAAGAATTCTGCTGGAACATGTGCGTAATATATAATTCGTACCGGACAGTACCTGCCAGATACGTGGCAAACCATATTGCCGTTATCAGATAATACATATCGTCTACCAAACTATCCCTTTCCTGTTTCCCTTGCTATCCTGCAAAGAATGCTGTCAATGCCCCATTTACCCTGGGTGCCTGCTGTGCAAAGGAGAAGTGCCCCGCGCCCTCACACACCACCAGACCGGTATCCGGTATCAGCTCTTCCATTTTCTTTGCATCGGATAACGGTGTTGCCGTATCCAAATCTCCCCAGATTAACAGAGTTGGACATTTTACCAGATGCATCAGCGGCTCCAAATCCTCGTTTACCACTTTTACTAACGTTGCCCGCATCACAGGCGTTGCACTGTTATAATCTGCAGAACCCCGTTTGCGCCGCATATCTTCTACTGCATCCGGATACAGGAAATGCAGCACCTTCGTACTCATGACGGCCCGTCCTATCTTATAACAACGCAGGCTTACCTTCTGCTTCCAGGTCTTCTTGGGCAGAATTCCCGCACTGTCAATAAGCACTGCCTTTTCTATCTGGAAAGGCAGGTTCTCTCTCGCATTCATCTTAAAAAACACCCTGCCTCCAAAGGAATGAACCACAATACTGAGTTTTGTAAGTTCAAAAGAGGCAATGAATTTCAAAACAAAATCCACATAATCGCCCACACACCACGGAACAGATGGTTCTGTCGTCTTTCCAAAACCCGGCATATCCAGTGCAATTACCCTGTGGTTCTGGGTCAAGGTACTGATGATTCCCTGATACAGGGTAATATTGGCTCCCCAGCCATGGAGTAACAGGATAACATCTCCCTGTCCCTGGTCTATATAATTTACTGAAATATCGTCAATTTTCTTAATCACAGCTTTCTCCATTCTGCTGATGTATTATATACCTATGCCTGTCATTTCGCAAATATGTTTCTGCCTATTACTATGCAAAAATTGCTATTCACTGTATTTCATCATTCCCTCTACTATTTCTGGATACAGGAACTGGTTTACTCTCCTTCTTAACAGTCCGAAGTTCTCTCCGTTTCCGGAAAAGGCATTATTATCCCACCAGCAGCAAGTGATTCCTCTGGCTCTGGCTGCTGCAATATAGTATGTCGCAAATTCAGTTCTTGCCTGGGTATTGTTACCCTTATCCCTGGCACCAAATTCATCAATGACTACCCCTATTCCGTTTTTCGTATATCTGTTATACAATTCATTCATCAGATTGTCTATCTCGGCTCTGTCTGATGGACTATCGATACTCCATTTATCGGTACTGCCGCTTTCCCCTTCTCCCTGCAGTGCAAAGTTGTAAGGTGTATAGGCATGTACTTCTACCAGGATTTTTCCTTCATTGCCCTGAATATCCTCCGGCAGCTCAAAATAGGAGTTCGTTGCTCCCTGTAAAGATGCAGCATACCCCGGCACCAGCAGATATCGTGTTGCATTCTTTCCACCAGTCGCCCGCACCGTATCTACAAATACCTGATTATAGCCATTGATACGCTGTAAGGCATCAATACAGTCCTGGTTATTTACATCCAGCCACCACTCATGATTGGTTCCGACCAGACGCGGCTCATTTAACGCTTCCATAATCAGATGCTCATCATATTCTGCAAATCGTTCTGCCACCTGGTTCCAGATAGCTTGAATGTAAGCCTCTGACTGTTCCTGATATTCAGAAGACGGATACATATAGGATGTATTATTGTCATGATGGATATTCAGAATAACATACATTCCATTATCGATTCCGTAGTCTACAACCTCCTGTACCCTGTCCATCCATACCTGACTGATAGTGTAGCTGCCATCATCAGACACATGATTATGCCATGACACCGGCACCCTGAGTGTCTGATATCCTGCTGCCTTAATTTCATCAATCATTTCCTTTGTAGTGACAATACCACACCAGTCACTTTCATAGGCCAGCTCATCTGCCTTATTCTGGTCTGAGGAAGCATCCAGGGTATTGCCCAGATTCCATCCGATTTTCATATCTTTGACAAAGGAAAGTGCCTCGGACTCTGGCAGTTCACAGGGTTCGATGGTCACTTCCGGTATCATGCTGTCCGTAGTTGTTTCCGTTGTCTGTTCTGTATTGGTCATTTCTTCTGTTTCCCCCTGCCCTTCTTCCTCTTCTATTCCGGTATTTTCTTTCTCTGCTGTCTGCTCCACATTTTCATCAGACGTTTCTTCCTGAGCTCCCGGTTCCATAACGGCAGTATCTTCCTGTGTGGTCTTTGACACCTGTGTTCCTGCACCACATCCTGTCAGCATGGCTGCGGATAAAAGCACTGCCCCTAGCATTCTTATCTGTCTTCTCATAGAAATCCTCATTTCTGCACAGTTTCCTGTTTCTTTCTATTTTACTGTATTAAAATATCATCGGCAATACATACAGAGGCATTTATTTACTTTTTATCCCATATAGTCCTCGTAATCTGTCTCACTGGCAAACAACATATATGTTCCATTCACATATCCCATATAACCGCTCTCTACTGCATATCCTTTCATGATTCCACATCCTCTTTCCTTCATAAATTTTTTCAAGCCCTTTGATGGAACCAGCATAGCAGAAATGGAGTCCGATATTTCGGACTCCATCTGAGTTTTTCACGATTTTATGCATTTTCTATTTGACCACAATTTTTCTATCCGTTTTCCTTGTCAGCGTATATTATCACGGATATTTGAAAAAACACTTACGAGTTCTTCCTTACGAAATCTTCCCACAATGGGGACATACTGCGCAGTCTTTCCACAATCTTCTTTAGTTCTTCAACTACAATGTCCATTTCCTCTTTCGTGTTCTCCTCACTTAATGTCATACGAAGGGAACCATGAGCCTTTTCATGGGGCAGACCAATTGCCAGAAGCACATGGGATGGGTCCAGGGAACCGGAAGTACATGCGGAACCACTGGAAGCACAGATGTCTTTCATATCCAGCATGATTAACATGGACTCTCCTTCGATAAACTCGAACCCAAAGTGTACGTTATTCGGTAATCTCTTCGTACGATGTCCGTTCAGCCTGGAATAAGGAATCTCTTTCTCCAGACGGGAAATGAGGTAATCTCTCAGTTCTATTTCTTTCCTGGTCTTTTCTTCCATAATACGGAAAGCACGTTCTACCGCTGCTGCAAGCCCTACGATACCAGGTACGTTCTCTGTACCTGCACGTCTGCCCCGCTCCTGCTGGCCACCATGAACAAAGGAACGGATTCTGACTTTCTTATTGATATAGAGAAAACCGATTCCTTTTGGTCCGTTTAATTTATGCCCGCTGGCAGAAAGCATGTCTATGTGAAGTTCTTCCACGTTGATAGGAAGCTGCCCATAAGCCTGTACCGCATCGGTATGGAATAAAATACCATGCTCTGCCGCAATCTCTCCGATTTCCTTAATCGGCTGAATGGTTCCGATTTCGTTGTTGGCAAACATAATGGAAATCAAGATGGTATCCGGCCGGATTGCCTTCTTTAACTGCTCAAGGTCCACAACACCATCTTCATCTACGTCCAGATAAGTAACTTCTGCACCCAGCTTTTCCAGATATTCACAGGTGTGTAACACGGCGTGGTGCTCGATTTTGGATGTAATAATGTGTTTTCCTTTGTTCTGGTATGCCTCAAAGGTTGCCTTCAAAGCCCAGTTATCAGACTCGGAACCACCTGCAGTAAAGTAAATCTCATTGGGCTGTGCGCCTAAGGTATTGGCAATGGTTTCCCTTGCCTGAATGGTTGCTTTCTTACTTTCACTTCCTAATTTATAAATGCTGCTGGCATTGCCATAATACTGTGTAAAGTATGGCAGCATGGCATCTACTACTTCAGGAGCTGTCCTGGTTGTTGCTGCGTTATCTAAATATATCATCTTTCCGCTTCCTTTCTTTGCTGTATTTTAGAGTCTATCTTCCGCAATTCTTCAGACACGCCTGCCAGACAGACCATCCTGCCAGTCAGGGTTCTGAATCGTCACTGTTTTCCTAGTATTTCACTATGAATTACGGGTTCATTATAAATCAAGAAATATCAGAAATCAACCCCTATTGCGTAAGTAAAATTTCTTCCATTCTCCTAAGCGTCTCTGCGGTCAGCGATAACAGCATTTCTTCGTCCTTTTCTATGACTCCGCATTTCCGGTAACGCAGGCGGAACGTTGGTGTCCCTTTCGGTTCAAATGTCATTTTTCCGCCATATTCCTGTAACAGAACGGGAATATTTTCCACCACAATCGGGGCATCCTGGCGAAGAATCATCTGTAAGACTTCATTCTTCCCTTTTAATTCCGTTATATACAGATGATGGGCATGGGAGCGAATCAGAGCTATCCGGAGCAGATTCGCTGCCGACTTGGGAATCTCGCCAAAACGGTCTAACAGTTCCTCCCGCATATCATCACATTCCTTTTCATCCTCTATGCCGGCAATTCTCTTGTAAATATCCAGCTTCTGAATCTCATTCACAATATAGGACGGTGGGATGTAGGCATCTGCATCCAGGTCCACCACTGTATTGAAATCCTCTATCGTCGGAATTCCCTTTAAGGTCTTAACCGCCTCGTTTAGCATCTTGCAATACAAATCATAACCAACCGCCTGCATATGACCATGCTGGCTGCGTCCCAACAGACTGCCTGCCCCCCGGATTTCCAGGTCACGCATAGCTATCTTAAAGCCGCTCCCCAGGTCGGTAAATTCTTTAATCGCTTCCAGACGTTTCTCTGCGATTTCTTTTAACAGCTTATCCCGTTTATACATCAGAAACGCATACGAGGTGCGGTTGGAACGTCCCACACGACCGCGCAGCTGGTATAACTGAGATAAGCCCAACTGGTCTGAATCATGGATAATCATGGTGTTGACATTAGAAATATCCAGTCCGGTTTCTATGATGGTGGTGGAAACCAGCACATCAATCTCACCATTGATAAAATCAAACATAATCCGTTCCAGCTCGGTTTCTTTCATCTGCCCATGGGCAAATGCCACGTTGGCTTCCGGCACCAAATCCTGAATCCCGGCAGCAATATCAGCGATATTATTGACCCGGTTATAGACATAGTATACCTGTCCGTTCCGGGAAAGCTCCCGCACGATGGCTTCCCGCACCAGTTCATCATTATATTCACAGACAAAGGTCTGAATCGGCTGTCTTTCGTTTGGTGCCTCCTCTAAGACACTCATATCCCGGATACCGATAAGACTCATGTGTAAGGTTCTTGGAATCGGGGTTGCTGTCAAGGTCAGGACATCGATGTCCTCTTTCATTTTCTTAATCTTTTCCTTATGGGTTACCCCGAAACGCTGTTCCTCATCAATAATCAGAAGTCCCAAATCCTTAAATTCCACATCTGCCGACAGAACCCGGTGCGTACCAATAACGATATCTACCATTCCTTTTTTCAGGTCAGCTATCGTTTTCTTCTGTTCTGCTGCCGTGCGGAAACGGGAAAGTAAGTCCACCCGCACCGGGAAGTCCTTCATCCGCTGCACGAAGGTATTGTAATGCTGTTGTGCCAGAATGGTTGTCGGCACCAGATAAACTACCTGTTTTCCCTCCTGTACTGCCTTAAAGGCTGCCCGGATGGCAATCTCCGTCTTGCCATAACCGACATCACCGCAGATAAGACGGTCCATAATCTTGGTACTCTCCATATCTGCCTTGGTTGCCGCAATGGCGCTTAACTGGTCCTCTGTTTCTTCAAACGGAAACATCTCCTCAAATTCCCGCTGCCATACCGTATCCTTGCCATACTGGAAGCCCTTTTTCTGCTGTCTTACGGCATACAGTTCTACCAAATCCTGAGCCACCTCATCCACCGCAGTACGGACCTTGGATTTCGTCCGGTTCCACTCCTGGGTTCCCAATTTGTTCAGCTTCGGTTTGCTGCCGGCATCTGCGGAAGCATATTTCTGAATAACATCCAGTCCGGTTGCCAGCACATATAAGATTCCGCCGTCCCGGTAGGATATCTTCATGTAGTCTTTGACTATCCTATCCACTTCCACCTTCTCGATTCCCTGATAGATACCAAGACCATGGCTTTCATGGACAACATAATCCCCTACCTTCAATTCATTGAAGTCGTTAATCTTCTGTCCTTCGTACTTCCGCTTTTTCTTCTTTTTCTTCTTCTCTGTCCCGAAAATATCACTTTCTGAGATAACCATGAACTTCAGCAGTGGATACTCAAAGCCCTTTAGTACTCTGCCATAACAGGTCATAACCTCTCCCGGCTGTACCTCCCGCATCGGGTCCTCCGTATAAAAGGCATTGATTTCCTGCTCCTGCAAATCCTCTGCAAGCCTTTTGGCCCTGGTTCGTGAACCGGACAAAAGCAGTATCCGGTAACCACGTTTTTTATAAGAAGTCAAATCTTTGACTAAGGTTTCAAAGCTATTGTTGTAAGAAGATAAACTTCTTGCCTGAATATCATATTTCTTATCTGCCTTGAAAAAAGGATTCTTTCCATCCATGGTGGCAATGGAAACCACTCTTCCTCTAGTCAGTCTTGCGGCAATTTCCTCTGCCCCGAACAGAATATCCATCTGTCCCGGCAGAATATATCCCTTCTGTGCACGATGCGCCATGCTCTCCCGGAATTCCAGTTCTATGGCTGACGTATGCTCTTTCATCCGCATAGGCTCATCCAGGAATACACAGGTTCTTTCTTTGTCAAAACATTCCAGGAAAGTTGACAGTTCCGGATAAAAATAGCGCACATAGCTTTCCAGATTGACCGTATTTCTGGATACCCCCAGTTCCACCAGCTGCTCCGCAAGCTCTTTGACCTGACTCTCAATCCGGTACGCCTCTTCTGTCTTCATCTCTTTACGCAGTTTGCCCGCCTGCTCCTTAGCTTCTGCCTGGATTTTTTTCAGCCCGGCGTGAAGCTCCTCTGTGGTAAGAATCATCTCCGTTGCCGGATAGATGGTAATGGATTCCAGCTTCTCAATGGAACGCTGGCTTAAAATATCAAAGCTCCGGATAGATTCCACATCCTCCCCCCACAATTCAATACGGTAAGGATTCTCCTCTGTCAAATCAAAGATATCAATAATACCACCCCGGATACTGAACTGTCCCGGTGCTTCTACCTGATAATTTTTTTCATAGCCGAGTTCTACCAGTCTGGCTGCCAGTTCACTTTCCACAACAGGTGTCCGTTTATCAATCGAAATCACATGCCTGCGGAATACCTCCACCGGAATCTGGGGTGCCATCAACGCATCATAGGTCGTAATGACCGTAACCGGACGTCCCTCCAACAGCCTGCGCAGACATTTCATCCGTTCCATGACAAGCTGATTGCCATGGATATCTGCCTGGAAGAAAATCAGGTCCTTCGCAGGATATAATGTGACATTTCTGTCATAAAATTTATAATCTTCGTACAGTTCTTTTGCCTTTATATCACTGTAAGTAGCGATGATTTTATATCGAAAACCATCGCCGAGTCCATATATGATATGAAGTTTCTCGGAATCCACACATCCACTCAGGGAGACCGCCGCTTTTTCTTTCGCCAGCGCCTGCTTCATCTCCTCATATTCTGCAAGCTCCTCTAAAGGAGCAAGTAAAGCTCTCACGTATAACCTCCTACGCTTTCTTATTATATAAGTTCATTGCCGCATCCGCGCCTTCTGTCAGCATAACCTCAATGGCTTTTGCCGCACGTCCGGCACTCTCATCCATGATTTCCCTTTCCTCTTTGGAAAAGTGTCCCAGTACATAGTCTGCCAGGTCATAGCCCTTTGGTTTCTCGCCTACACCCATTTTCACTCTCTGGAATTCATCATGCCCAAGATGAAGGATGATATTCTTCAGTCCGTTGTGTCCACCGGCACTGCCCTTTTTCCGAATCCGAATCTGTCCCACATCCAGACTGATATCATCCGATATGACAATCAGTTCTGTCTTTTCATCTACTTTATAAAAGTCTATGGCATCCCTTACACTCTCACCACTCAGATTCATAAAAGTCTGCGGTTTGACCAGTATAACCCTCTGACCTGCAACAAAACCTTTTCCAATAATTGCCTTATGTTTCTTCTCGCCCATGGCGATGTTATTACGCTCTGCTATTTCATCTATGACATCAAATCCGATATTATGTCTTGTATTCTGATACTCTTTCCCCGGATTTCCTAATCCCACAATGATATACATGTCTGCTGCCTCACTTCTGTTTCATTTCCCAGTTTCATTTCTGTTCCATTTTAGCAATATATCCTGGGAATAACAAGGGCTATTCTACGTTAGATACAAAACCAAAATACGAAAAAAGGCTACCCCCATGGGCAACCTTTTCTCTTTGTCACTATCCCCTGTTCCTATCTTCTCTAAATCACATATCTGTCATTGTGCTCTACTACGATTTCGATACCATCTTCTCCTTTATAGTAAGAATTTGCCCTGATGGTGCCTCTGCTCTCAACGATACAGTTCTCAATATGAGTATTATCGCCAATATAAACATCATTCAGAATAATGGAGTTCTTAATGTAGCAGTTATTGCCAATGTAAGTCTTCTTGAAGATAACCGAATCTTCTACCGCACCATTTACAATACATCCGCTGGAAATCAGGCTGTTTTTAATGCTTGCTCCGATGTTGTATTTTGCCGGTGGCAGGTCGTCTACCTTGGAATAAATATCAGGATATTGTTTGAAGAAATAATTTCTGATATCCGGCTTTAAGAAGTCCATGTTGGTCTTGAAATAATCCTCCACTGTTGCGATATTGCTCCAGTAGTCTTTAATCTTATAGCCGTAGATTCTCTTCATATCCTTGTAACGGATGAGAATATCCTTAACAAAATCGTATCTGTCTTCTTCGACACATTTTTCAATCATCTCAATTAACTGGCGTCTTCTGACTACATAAATACCACAGGATACGGTATTGGACTTTGCCACAACAGGTTTCTCTTCAAATTCCTCAACCCTGCATTCCTCATTCATCTTAATGGTACCGAAACGCTCTACATTCACGCCAGGTGCCATATCCTTACATACTACGGTAATATCTGCCTTTTTCTCAATATGATATTCCAGTACCTTGTTGTAATCCATCTTATAAACACCATCACCGGATGCAATCACTACATAAGGTTCATGGCTATTTTTCAGATAGGATAAATTCTGCGCGATAGCATCTGCCGTACCGCGATACCATGCATTACTCTCCGCCGTTACCGCTGGTGTAAATACGAACAGGCCTCCCTGTTTACGACCAAAATCCCACCATTTGGAGGAACTCAGATGTTCATTTAAGCTGCCCGCATTATATTGGGTAAACACAGCCACTTTATTAATATGAGAATTCGACATATTGCTGAGTGCAAAGTCAATACTTCTGTAGCTTCCCGCGATGGGCATTGCACATACCGCACGCTTCTGTGTTAGTTCTTTGATTCTGTGATTGTTACCACCTGCTAAAACGATTCCGATTGCTCTCACTATTTATCACCTGCCTTAATTAAAGTTCTGCCACTTGGAAGAGTTCCATCCACATAATCTTCTGCACTTGTCACACCAAATACTACGGAGTTCTTACCAACCGTAACACCCTGTGGAACTACACTCTTTTCTCCAACTGTTACAATACCATGGTTATAAATATGAGGGTCTGTCTCATTGTCCTCTTCTTCGCCGATTCCCAGCTTGACATCATCCCCGATAACTGTATTCTCTGCTACAATTGCCTTATACAGTTCACAGTTGCTGCCAATCTGTGTTTCATTCATGATAATGGAATCTCTTACAACCGTTCCCTCTCCGATGGTAACTCCACACCCAATTACGGAATTATATACCTTTCCGTAAATCTCTGAACCTTCCCCGATAATGCTTCTCTCTGCCACGGAGTCTGCTGCCAGGTATTGCGGAGGTAAGATTTCACTTCTTGTATAGATTTTCCAGTATTCTTCATACAGATTAAACTCCGGAACAATATCAATCAGTTCCATATTGGCTTCCCAGTATGAATTCAGAGTTCCTACATCTTTCCAGTAACCATTAAATTCGTATGCATAAAGAGGTGCGCCATTCTTATGGCAATAAGGAATCACATGTTTACCAAAGTCAAGCCCCGGCTGCTCCGCATTGGCAAGCAGAGCTTCTTTTAATGTTTTCCAGTTAAATATGTATATACCCATAGATGCCAGATTACTTCTCGGATTCTCCGGTTTTTCCTCAAAATCTGTAATCTTATGCTTCTCATCTGTAATCATGATACCAAATCTCTTTGCTTCTTCCATTGGTACCGGCATAACAGCAATGGTTACCTCTGCTCCATTCTGCTTATGGAAATCCAGCATTACCTCATAGTCCATCTTATAAATATGGTCGCCCGAAAGAATCAGGACATATTCCGGATTAAAGCTTTCCATATAATCAAGGTTCTGATAAATTGCATTCGCTGTTCCTGTATACCATTCACTGTTGGTAATCTTCTCATACGGCGGCAGCACCGTAACACCACCAATATTTCTGTCCAAATCCCACGGAATACCGATTCCAATATGGGTATTTAGTCGCAGGGGCTGGTACTGTGTCAGGACACCAACCGTGTCAACACCGGAATTAATACAATTACTGAGAGGGAAATCAATAATCCGGTATTTACTTCCGAACGATACCGCAGGCTTTGCCACCTTCGATGTAAGTACACCCAATCTGCTTCCCTGACCACCTGCCAACAGCATGGCAATCATTTCCTTCTTAACCATTCTACTCACCTCTTACTTTTTATATATC
>ERZ1026850.1344-NODE-1344-length-12972-cov-4.286057_pt1 | contig 12972 bp, 9 predicted proteins | sample MGYA00380155_ERZ1026850 | MGnify/ENA primary metagenome ERZ1026850 (study PRJEB33269, sample SAMEA4719791) | human gut metagenome | biome: human-associated habitat; feature: organic feature; material: feces | place: Cameroon | collected 2013-10 ... | reverse complement strand
ATTTTGTGTGTAACAAAAATAAAACATATAGACAGACGAAGTCTGCAGGAAAGCATTAAAATGCACCGAAGGAGTAACACTCTCAGGTACCACTCAGGTGAAGACTGTAGATGGATGTGACTCTGGAGAATCTCATTGATGAGTGCCGAAGGTGCAAAGGTGGTAACACCCAATCTCTCAGGCAAAAGGACGGAGAAATACAAAAGAATTGACCGTTTAAGGATAGAGAAGATAGGAGTCTTATTGGATTTCTATCTTTTTTTATGGTCACGCAATGTCTGCTAAAAGGAAGGAGAAATGACAAATGTGGTCAACAATTAATGCGTGGCTGACAGCCATAGACAATTTTGTCTGGGGCGTACCATTGATGGTGCTGATTCTTGTAGGGGGTATTCTGCTGACGTTCCGAAGTGGACTGATTCAGGTAAAGAGACTTCCGTTAGCATTGAAATGGATGGTAAAGAATGAGGAAGAGGGAGAAGGAGAGGTAACGTCCTTCGGAGCTCTTTGTACGGCGTTATCCGCAACCATTGGAACCGGTAATATTGTAGGTGTGGCAACGGCTATCTGTGCTGGTGGTCCGGGAGCCATTTTCTGGATGGTAGTAGCAGCCTTTTTTGGAATGGCAACCAAATATGCGGAAGGTTTCCTGGCAGTAAAATATCGTGTCGTAGACAAAGATAATCATGCACTGGGTGGACCATTCTACTATATTGAAAAGGGTATGGGTGAGAAATTCAACATGAATTTCAAATGGCTTGCCAAGATTTTCGCTTTCTTCGGTGTATGTGTAGGTCTGATGGGAATCGGTACCTTTACCCAGGTAAATGGTATTGCATCTGCGGTTCAGAACTTTTTTGACCCGGATAAGCTGAATACCATTGTGATTCCGGGAATCGGAACCTATTCCTGGGCAGTTGTCATTGCATCCCTGGTACTGGCACTTTGTGTAGCCCTGGTCGTTATCGGTGGTATTAAGAGAATTGCCAATGTGGCACAGGTCATTGTTCCGTTTATGGCGATTATTTATGTGGTTTTTGCGCTGGTTCTGATTGTGTTAAATATTACAAAGTTACCGGCAGCCATTGTTCTGATTGTGAAGGCAGCTTTTAATCCGAAGGCGGTTACCGGTGGTCTGGTAGGAAGTATGATTGTGGCAATGCAGAAGGGTGTTGCCAGAGGTATCTTTTCGAACGAAGCGGGTCTTGGGTCTGCGCCGATTGCAGCGGCAGCAGCACAGACAAAGGAGCCGGTTCGTCAGGGACTGGTATCTATGACCGGTACTTTTCTGGACACCATTGTAATCTGTACCATGACAGGATTATCCATTGTTATGACAGGTGCATGGCAGGTAGAAGGTCTGGAAGGTGTACAGGTAACAACCTATGCGTTCCAGAATGGTCTGCCATTCCCGGCAAAGGTTTCGGCCTTTATCCTGATGATATGTCTGGTCTTCTTTGCCTTTACAACCATTCTTGGATGGGACTATTATTCCGAGCGTTGTCTGGAGTACCTGACTAATGGTAAGATGGGTGTCGTAAAAGGCTATCGTTGGGTATATATCGTGGCAGTCTTTATCGGACCTTACATGACTGTGTCTGCGGTATGGACCATTGCTGATATCTTTAATGGTCTGATGGCATTGCCGAACATGATTGCCCTCTTTGCATTAAGTGGCCTGGTGGCAAAAGGAACCAAAGAATTCTTCGAAGCGAAGAAGCATATTGAAAAGTAAAATTTATTGTAAAATTAGAATTTGGGCAATTTGCCCGGTATCATGTGCCAAGGATTCGTACATTCTGCCTTTTGAAAAGTCTCTCTGATTCGTGATAAAATAAAGAAGATGAAAGAAGAGGGAGGTAAGGACTGTGTACGAAGTTGGTGAGTATATCGTAAAGCCGTTCAGTGGTGTCTGCAGGATTGAAAAGATTATGCATCTGGATGTTTCCGGAGCGGATAAGAAAAGATTATATTATCTGCTCATTCCGATAAATGATAAGAGTGGGAAAATTTATATGCCTACGGATACGGCAGACAGCCACGTCCGAAAGGCAATGAATGAAACGGATGCCCTCAAAGTTATAGAGAACATACCAGAGATTGCAGAAATCTGGATAGAGAATGAAAAACAACGGGAACAGAAATTCAAAGAAGTGATTCGCTCCTGTAATCCCGATGAATTAGTTGGTATTATCAAAACCTTATATATGCGTAAAAGCAAACGGTTAGAGCAAGGAAAGAAAAATACAGCAGTAGACGACCGGTATTTTAAGCTGGCGCAGAATAATCTGTATTCAGAGCTGGGATTTGCCCTGCATCGGAATGCGGATGAGGTAGATGAACTGATTAAGGAATCCATAAATCAACAAAAGAGAGAAAAACTGACAGTGTAAGAATAGAACACTGCAAGATAGGGCAACCTGTTTTGCAGTGTTTTTTTTGAAATATTTTTTCAGATACAAGGATTGACAAATACTGGGTGGGGGTATAATGTATAGATACCGGATGGGGGTATATGACTACAGACTGGTAAAAAAGATAATGATAATTCATATAAGCATAGAAAGTGAGGCATACTTATGATTAAAACAGTATTAAAAATTGATGGCATGATGTGCGGCATGTGTGAGAGCCACATGAATGATGTGATTCGGCAGAATTTTCAGGTAAAGAAGGTAACCTCTTCCCATAAAAAGGGCGAGACAGAGATTCTTTCAGAGGAGCTTTTGGATGAGGAAAAGGTAAGGGCAGAAGTAGAAAAAATCGGTTATAAAGTCATGGATATTCAGTCCGAAAATTATGAGAAGAAGAAATTTTCCCTGTTTGGTAAATAACCGGAAAAGGTTGGAGGTTAATCTATGAAGCAATACAATGTTACGGGAATGAGCTGTGCAGCCTGCAGTGCCAGGGTGGAAAAAGCAGTATCCAAAGTTCCCGGTGTAACAGCCTGTTCCGTCAGTCTGCTGACCAATTCCATGGGTGTGGAAGGGGAAGCCAGTGAGCAGATGGTAATTGATGCGGTTAGAGCCGCTGGGTATGGAGCCTCAGCAAAACAGCACGGACAGGAAAAAAAGAGTGCCCAGGCATTGTCCGAGGCAGAGGAAACACTGGCAGATAAAGAGACTCCACTGTTAAAAAAAAGACTGTTGTGGTCAGTAGGGTTCCTTTTCGTGTTAATGTATTTTTCCATGGGGCACATGATGTGGGGCTGGCCGCTCCCTTCCTTTTATCAGGACAACCATGTGGCAGTGGGTTTAACACAGCTTTTGCTGACCATTATTATTATGGTAATCAACCAGAAGTTTTTCCTATCCGGTTTTAAGAGCCTGTTCCATGGGGCGCCAAACATGGATACGCTGGTAGCACTTGGTTCAGCGGCAGCGTTTCTTTACAGTACCTTTGCCCTGTTTGCTATGACCGCAGCACAGGTGGCAGGGGACAGCGAAGCCGTCATGGGTTATATGATGGACTTCTACTTTGAATCGGCAGCCATGATTCTGACACTGATTACCGTAGGTAAGATGTTAGAAGCCCGGTCAAAGGGAAAGACAACGGATGCTTTGAAGAGCCTGATGAAGCTGGCACCTAAGACAGCCAATGTTATAAGGGATGGCAAAGAGCAGACCCTGTCGATTGAACAGGTACAGAAGGATGATATTTTTGTGGTACGTCCGGGAGAGAACATTCCGGTAGACGGCAGGATTCTGGAAGGACACAGTGCAGTAAACGAATCTGCCCTGACCGGCGAAAGTATTCCGGTAGATAAAGAAGAGGGCGATATGGTTTCGGCAGCCACCATCAATCAGTCCGGATTTTTAAAATGCCAGGCAACCAGAGTCGGGGAGGATACTACCCTTTCCCAGATTATCCAGATGGTCAGTGATGCGGCAGCCACCAAGGCCCCGATTGCCAAGGTAGCCGATAAAGTTTCCGGAGTGTTTGTCCCTACGGTAATCACCATAGCTGTGGTAACCACGATAGTATGGTTCCTTCTGGGAAAAGAATTTGGCTTTGCCATTGCCAGAGGTATTTCCGTATTAGTTATCAGTTGCCCCTGCGCCCTGGGACTGGCAACACCGGTTGCTATTATGGTAGGAAATGGAAAGGGCGCAAAGAACGGTATTTTATATAAGAACGCAGTCTCTCTGGAAGAGGCAGGCAAGGTGCAGATAGTTGCCTTGGACAAGACCGGAACCATTACGGCAGGCGAACCAAAGGTAACAGATATTTATCCCACACTCGGCGTGGAGGCAGGCGAATTGTTACAGTTTGCCTATAATCTGGAGCAACAGAGTGAACATCCCCTTGCCAGGGCGATTCTGCTGAAAGCACAGGAAGAGGGATTAAAGCCGGAACCGGTAGAGGAATTTACGGCATTGCCGGGAAATGGTCTGCGTGCCACCAAGGATGGCAGCCGGTTACTGGGCGGCAGCCTGCGGTATCTGGCAGAACAGATAACGATAAGTGGACAGATAGAAGAGGCAGCGCAGAAGTTTGCCATGGAAGGAAAAACACCGCTGTTGTTTGCCAGAGAGGATATCCTTCTTGGTATCATTGCCGTAGCAGATGTGATGAAAGAAGACAGCGCGGAAGCGATTAAGCAACTGCGCAATATGGGCATCAGTGTAGTTATGTTGACCGGCGATAATGAGAGAACTGCCCAGGCAATCGGCAGACAGGCAGGGGTAGATGAGGTTATCGCAGGAGTATTGCCGGAAGGAAAAGAGAGCGTTATCAGACGATTGAAGGAAAAAGGTAAGGTGGCCATGGTAGGAGATGGTATCAATGATGCGCCGGCACTTACCAGAGCCGATATCGGAATTGCCATCGGAGCAGGAACCGATGTAGCCATTGATGCGGCAGATATCGTGTTGATGAAGAGCAGACTGCTGGATGTACCGGCAGCTATCCGGTTAAGCCGGGCAGCCCTTAAAAATATCCATGAGAACCTGTTCTGGGCATTTTTCTATAACACCATAGGGATTCCGCTGGCAGCAGGGGTCTTTATTCCACTGGGGCTGACTCTGAACCCGATGTTTGGGGCAGCTGCCATGAGCCTGAGCAGCTTCTGCGTAGTGTCCAATGCGCTGCGGCTGAATCTGGTAGATATTTATCAGGCGGGAAAAGATAAGAAACGAAAAGCAGTACAATTACAACAGTTGGAGGAAAAAGACGAAATGACAAAAACAATAAATATTAAGGGTATGATGTGCGGACACTGTGAAGCAAGAGTAAAAGGCGTGTTAGAGGCATTACCGGAAGTGGCAGAAGCCGTGGTAAGCCATGAAAAAGGAACTGCGGTGGTTACCCTGAAGGAAGAAGTGGCAGACCAGAAATTGAAAGAGACCGTAGAAGAACAGGGATATCAGGTAATGGGGATTCAGTAAGAAAAATCCTAAAATAATCATAAACAATCAGGAGAGTATATTGACATTTGAAAAAAGTGTCAATATACTTTTTTTGGTATTTACCGACTGACTGGTCGGACGAACAAAAGACAAGAAATTCGATTTCTACAGGAGAGAGAGAAAATGTTAGGAAAATTTAGTGTAAAGAAACCCTATACAGTACTGGTAGCGGTGGTGCTTGTGATTGTACTGGGTATCGTGTCCTTCACAAGGATGTCAACGGACTTACTGCCCAGTATCAGTCTACCCTATGTGATTGTCATGACACCCTATCCGGGAGCAAGCCCTGAAACCGTGGAAATGGCAGTAACCAAGCCGGTAGAGTCCTCTATGGCTACGGTCAGCAATGTGGAGGGGATTACTTCTATATCCAGTGAGAACTATTCCATGGTTGTCCTGGAATTTTCACAGACCACGGATATGAACTCGGTTTCGCTGGAAATCCGGGAGAACCTGGACCAGATTAAAAGCTACTGGGATGATTCCATCGGAAGCCCCATTATTATGAAGCTGAATCCGGATATGCTTCCGGTTATGATAGCTGCAGTGGGTGGAAATAACATGACCATGGCAGAGGTCACACAGATGACCGAAAACATCATTATTCCGGAACTGGAAAGCATCGAGGGCGTTGCTTCTGCCAGTGCGACAGGACTTCTGGAAGAGAGTATCAATGTGGTTATCAGCCAGGAGAAAATTGACAAGATAAACGAGCAGGTATTCGGCTCCATTGATAAACAGATGGAAGAAACACAGGCTGACCTGGAGAAAAGCAAACAGGAAGTCTACGATGGACAGAAAGACCTGGAGGATGCCCGAAAAGAATTGCAGGATTCCGAACAGGAGCTGGCAGATAACAGGGCAGACTTGGATGAGGCGCAGAAAGAACTGGAAGATTCCAAGACAGAGCTTGCCAATGGCAGGGCGGAACTGGCAAACAATAAGGATAAGATAACCCAGGGAAAAGCGGAGTTAGAGAAGCAGAAGGAAGAAAGCAAGACGAAGCTTGCTGCCGCAGAGACAGAGATTATTACGGCAAAGGCTGACCTGGAGGCCTTAAAAGTCCATCTTACGGCAGAGATAGCCACAGCACAGGCAACGATAGATGCCTATGATAAGTTAGAGGCAGGAATTGCAGAGTGTGAGAATGGAATCAATGAACTGACAAATCTTCTTACGATGATAGATGGAATGGGAAATGGAGGCACCTTTACAGCAGAGGAAAGTGCTGCCCTGATACAGCTTCTGGATAAGTTTCAGTTAAGCAGCTTGATAGATACTTCTGTTCCTGATTGGGAGACAGCAGCCAAAACCACCTTAAAAACCGCAATAGAAACCCAGAGAATCTCCGTACAGGCACAGAAGGATGCCCTCGAAGCCCAGCGCGACAGCATGGCATCTACGGTAGCCATGAATAAACAGGCGATTGTCGCCATGCAGGGACAGCTGCAGGAAGCCAACGCCAATATTGAGAAATTAGATGCCGCCATGCAGGAGCTTTACAAAGGAAATCTGACCGCGGCAGTAGAGCTTGCCAATGCACAGACTACGTTAAGCGTTGGTGAATTACAGATTAGTTCAGCAGAGTCCCAGTTAGATGCTGCCGAGAGCCAGATTGAATCCGGTGAAGAGCAGATTAAGAGCGGTTATGAACAGTTAGATGCAGGCGCAGACCAGATTGCGGATGGTTATAAGCAGTTAGAAGACAGCGCAGAGCAGCTTTCCGATGCGTTACAGCAGATTTTGGATGGTGAAGAGGAATTACAGGATGCCTGGGACAATGCCTATGACCAGGCAGATATGAATGGCGTACTTACCGTAGAGATGGTAGAGAATCTGCTGACAGCACAGAATTTCTCCATGCCGGCAGGTTATGTTACAGAAGATGGCATTTCCTATCTGATTCGTGTAGGGGATAAGCCGGAAGACATCGACAGTCTGAAAAGCATGCCGATTCTGAATCTGGAAATGGATGACGTAGATGTAATCACGCTGGGTGACGTGGCAGATGTATTTATGGTAGATAATTCTGCGGATATTTATACCAATGTAAACGGCACACCGGGTATTATGATTTCCATGCAGAAGCAGACCGGTTATTCCACCGGAGATGTGTCTGATAAAATACTGGCAAAATTTGATGAACTGCTGGCAGAAAATGAAGATTTGATTCTCATTACCCTGATGGACCAGGGTGTTTATATTGACCTGGTTATGGATTCTATCATTAATAATATTTTGTTTGGTGCGGTGCTGGCAATTCTGATTCTGATTTTGTTCTTAAAAGACATCAGACCAACAGCCGTTATAGCCTGCTCCATTCCCATCAGCTTGATTACCGCCATTGTGTGCATGTATTTTAGCGGAGTTACTTTAAATGTTATTTCCCTGTCCGGTCTGGCACTGGGCATCGGCATGTTGGTAGATAACTCAATCGTTGTTATCGAGAATATTTATCGTATGCGGCATGAGGGAATGTCAGCCAAAGAAGCGGCAATACAAGGAACCAGTGAAGTAGCAGGAGCGATTGTGGCATCTACCCTGACGACTGTTTGTGTCTTCCTGCCAATCGTATTTACGGAAGGCATTACCAGACAGTTATTTGTCGATATGGGATTAACGATAGCCTATTCTCTGGGAGCCAGTCTATTGGTAGCGCTTACTGTAGTACCGGCGATGGCATCCAAGACACTGCGCAAGACAAAGGAACAGAAGGAAGGCAGAATCTTTACTGCCTTAACCAATGGCTATCAGAAGGTATTGAAGCTGGCATTACGGTATAAGCCGGTTGTGCTGGTACTGGTTATTGTCTTGTTAATTGTCAGTGCCATCGGTTCCTATGCAAAGGGAACTGCCTTCATGCCGGAAATGGACAGTACCCAGATGACGATGAGCGTTTCCCTTCCAAAGGATACACCACTTTCCCATACCAGTGAAGTAGGCGATGAAATCGTAGAGCGGTTACTGGCGATGGAGGATGTAGTAGATGTGGGAGCCATGGCAAGCACTTCTTCCATGGCAACCTTAACGGGAAGTGGAGATGCGGCAACCAATGCAGTAGATATTTATATTTCGTTAAAAGAAGATAAAAAGAAGAGTAATAAAGAACTGTCTTCCGACATGATGGAGTTGTTAGAAGATATCTGTACAGAAGAAGAGGCAGAGATTTCCATTGAAACCTCTTCCATGGATATGAGTGCCTTAGGAGGCAGCGGTATTTCCATCCAGGTACAGGGACGTGACCTGGATACCCTGCAGGAGCTGGCAAAAAAGGTAGCAACGATTGTAGAAAGTGTGGAAGGAACCCAGAATGTATCCGATGGGTTGGAAGAAACCACCGGAGAACTTCGCATTATCATAGACCGGGATAAGGCAATGGAACATGGACTTACCGTAGCCCAGATATACCAGCAGATTGCAGCCAAGCTGGCAGAAGCTACCAGTGCCACCACTCTGGAGACGACTGCGGAAGACTATGATATTTATGTCAAACATGAAGGAGATATGGCGTTGACAAGAAGTCTGGTGGAGAATCTTGTTATTGAGAGAACGAAACAGGATGGAACCAAAGAGAAGGTCAACCTACGAGATATGGCTTCCTTTGAAAATACAGTTTCACCGAATGCGGTTAATCGAAGTGACCAGAACCGCTATATTGGTGTAACGGCAGAAATTGCAGACGGCTATAATATCGGTCTGGTTTCCGATGATTTGGAAGTAGCATTACAGGATTTGGAATTGCCGGAAGGATACCGTATCGTAATGAGCGGTGAAAATGAAATGATAAATGATGCCATGCAGCAGATTTATCTGATGATGCTTCTTGCCGTTATCTTTATGTACCTGATTATGGTAGCGCAGTTCCAGTCCCTGCTGTCGCCATTTATCATTCTCTTTACCATTCCGCTTGCCTTTACCGGAGGCTTCCTGGGATTGCTTGTCAGCGGAAGTGAATTAAGTGTCATTGCTATGATTGGTTTTGTCATGCTGGCAGGTATTATCGTCAATAATGGTATCGTACTGGTGGATTATACCAATCAGTTACGGGCAGAAGGCATGGAGAAAAGGGAAGCCTTGCTGAATGCAGGAAGAACCAGAATCCGCCCGGTACTCATGACTGCACTGACAACTATTCTTGCATTGTGCACCATGGTATTCAGTAAGGATATGGGTTCTGAGATGGCAAGACCGATGGCAGTAGTTACTATTGGTGGACTGGTTTATGGTACCCTGCTGACCCTGATTGTAATTCCTTGTGTTTATGATATGTTTAACCGGGATAAGAAAAAGAAGGTAACAGAGGAGGAAACAGATGGAATTGACTAAACTTCCTCCGAAAGTGGAGGCAATTTATCAGGCGGTTATTGTGCTGTTTACCCAAGGGGCAGATTTAAGTAATCTGACCGTTTCCGAGATTACCGCAGTGGCAGGCATCGGAAAAGGAACCGCCTATGAATATTTTCCTAATAAGGAAGAGATGATAGCGAAAGCCCTGTTTTACGAGGCTCAGAAAGTCTGTGTAAGACTCTATGATAAAATGAAGACAGCACCTTCCTTTGATGAAAAGATAAAAATGCTCTTTGATTATATGGATGAACAGTTATCGGAAGCTACCTGTATTTATCGTATCTTCCATATTATGCTGGACTGTTCCGCGATTAGTGTGAAATTAAAGGAAATAGCGAGGGAGTGTCCGGAAAACGAGTACCGCATTGACAGTCTGGTCAGACAGATGGTATTAGACGACAATCGGGATATAGAACAGTTGACAGAAGAACAAAAGGAATATTTACTATATGATATCTGTTCCAAAATCATAAGCTATGCCATGTATATGGATAATGGCAGACGAAATATAGTGCTTTTAGAAGAACGAATGAAAGAGATGTTGTGTGAAGAATTAAACCGGGAGGTAATTTATTTGAAAAGCAGTCCATAAGGGCTGCTTTTTCACACTTTTTTCATGAAGTTAGGTTATATTGACAAGAAAGGACAGATGTGACATGATGCAACTATAAATGGCAGAGGTGGCGTACAACATGAAATATTCTATGAAAAGACAGTTCGCATTTATTTTCTTTATCATGATAACCGGTACTATATTGTTGTGCCTTGTGTTAAACAGTACTTTGCTGGGGCGTTATTATATCAATAAGAAGACAAATGCACTTTTAGGAGCATATAACAGTATCAACGAAGCGTCCATTGCGGGAGACATTACTTCCGATGATTATGATATTGAATTGCAGAAAATTTGTGGAAAATATAATATCAGTGTACTGGTAGCAGACAGTGACTCTCGGACGATTAAAGCATCCATGAATGACCCGGAGGTTGTTATCAAGCAGCTTTTAAACAATATTTTTAACGGAGCCAATGAAGATGGACTGTTGCGGGAAACAGAACATTATAAGATACAGATTGTAACAGATTTCAGAACCCAGACAGAGTATATCGAGATGTGGGGGCTGTTGGATAATGGCTATCTGTTTATGATACGAAGTGCATTAGAGGGAATCCATGAGAATGTATCTATATCCAATCATTTCCTTGTTTATGTAGGAATGGTATCGATTGTAGTCAGTATGGCACTGGGAATTTTCTTGTCCAATAAGATTACGAAGCCTATACTGAAACTGGCAGACATTTCAGAACGGATGAAACATCTGGATTTTGATGCGAAATATGAAGGGAAAGACAAGACGGAGATTGCGATTCTGGGTAATAATATTAACGAACTATCAGAGGCACTGGAAGAAACCATATCAGAGCTAAAGACTGCTAATAATGAGTTGTTGAAGGATATTGAGAAAAAAGACCAGATTGATGAGATGCGAAAGGAATTTCTTTCCAATGTTTCCCACGAACTGAAAACCCCGATTGCACTAATCCAGGGATATGCAGAAGGACTCAAAGAGGGCATTAACGAAGATGCGGAAAGCAGAGAATTTTACTGCGATGTTATTATGGATGAAGCTGCCAAGATGAATACGATGGTAAAGAAGCTCCTTACCTTAAATCAACTGGAGTTTGGCAAGGACGTAGTGGCTATGGAACGGTTTGATATTACCGCATTGATTAAGAACTATATCGCATCCTCGGAAATTCTCTTAAAACAGAAGGAAGTTTCTGTCCGGATGGACGATTATCCTACCATCAATGTATGGGGAGATGAGTTTAAAGTAGAAGAAGTATTCATGAACTATTTTTCTAATGCCATCAATTACGCTCAGGGCGAAAAGGTAATTGATGTGAAAATAGAAAGAGAAGGGCAGAAGGTAAAAGTGTCTGTATTTAACACCGGAAATCCTATTCCGGAAGAAAGCATTGCCCATCTTTGGGAGAAATTCTATAAAGTGGACAAGGCAAGAACCAGGGAATACGGCGGCAGTGGTATTGGTTTGTCCATTGTCAAAGCTATTATGGAGTCTATGAATCAGTCCTATGGTGTTACCAATTATGAAAATGGTGTGGCTTTCTGGTTTACCCTGGATATGGCGTAGTGGATAGGTAATGCAGGTTGAAAATTGTGTTTTTGTTTTGAAAAACGATTGCTTTGAATGTTTTTGACTTAGGGAATTTTAGTTTCTAACAGTTTTGGGATTTAACAGTTTTGACTTTAAGAATTTTTTGCTTTCAGAGGATTTTACTGCGCTAGGATTATCGATGATGCCATCAAGATGAATATCATGATAAAGAAACCGGAAAGTTCTATTTTAAGGGGCTTAAAAAAGAAATAGTTTGTCATACACAAAATGTTAGGCTATAATAGGTATGACTTGGATTGTTAGCAAGATAGGTCAGGATTGTGACCGCCTGTAATAATATTACTACAGGCAGAAAAAGTGAGGAGAAGAGCAGTGAAAAGGATAGGGGCACTCTTGTGTGGTGTGGCAGTGATGCTCACAATGACAGGTTGTGGAGCAACTGTGCCGGATTTAACAGAGGAAGAAACAGCAATTATTTCACAGTATGCGGCTGATGTACTTTTAAAATATGATAAGAATCACGGAAGCAGACTGGTGGAATTACCGGAGGAAGCGACAGAGGAAGTTGCAGAAACAGAGGAAACACCGGCTGCGGAAGAAACACAGCCCGAAGCATCGGCTGATGTTACAGTTGTTGATAAAACAGAAGAGGCAGAAGAAACGGCAGAAACTACGACAATAGAAGGCTATTACGGAATCAGTGACTTTACATTCCAGTATACTGGTTATGAGATAGTAAACAGCTATCCGGATATGGAAGAAGAAGGAGATGTCTTTTTCAGCATGGATGCCACGGAAGGAACCCAGTTGCTGGTACTCAAATTCCAGGCAACCAACCAGAGCGGGACGGAACAGATGTTAAGTATGTTAAGCCATGGGGCGAGATTCAGGATATCGGTCAACGGAGAATCCAGTAAGGGGGCATTGGCAACCATGCTTCTGAATGATATGCAGACCTGTGAACAGACAGTGGAACCAGGCAGTTCTATAGAACTGGTAAGCATTATTGAGATACCGGTGGATACCGGAATTGACAGCATTGACCTGATTCTGCGTGGTGGAGAACAGGATGCTGC
>ERZ1026850.1343-NODE-1343-length-12979-cov-3.143299_pt1 | contig 12979 bp, 8 predicted proteins | sample MGYA00380155_ERZ1026850 | MGnify/ENA primary metagenome ERZ1026850 (study PRJEB33269, sample SAMEA4719791) | human gut metagenome | biome: human-associated habitat; feature: organic feature; material: feces | place: Cameroon | collected 2013-10 ... | reverse complement strand
TACAAGGAAGCCAACAACGGTGGTGCGACCTCTACGACAGTTACCGAGGAGGAGAAGTTAAGCTGGCTCAGACAGATTCTTGAGTGGCAGCAGGATATGTCGGATAATAAGGAATTCATGACTCTGCTCAAAAGTGATCTGGATCTCTTCTCTGATACGGTATTCTGCTTCACACCATCCGGTGATGTCAAGAATCTTCCGAACGGATCGACACCAATCGATTTTGCGTACAGCATCCATTCGGCGGTCGGCAACAAGATGGTCGGTGCAAAGGTCAATGGTAAACTGGTGCCGATTGATTATGTGATCCAGAACGGAGATCGTATTGAAGTTATTACCTCGCAGAATTCCAGAGGTCCGAGCCGCGACTGGCTGAATATCGTCAAAAGCACCCAGGCGAAGAACAAGATCAACCAGTGGTTCCGAAGCGAATTAAAAGAAGAGAATATCCTGCATGGCAAAGATATGATCGCAGCTTATGCGAAGTCCAAGGGTATTAACTTCGGAGAGATCAACAAGCCGGAATATCAGGAGAAGATCATCCGCAAGTATGGCTTCCATGACTGGAACTCCTGCCTGGCTACGGTCGGACACGGTGGTCTTAAGGAAAGCCAGATCGTCAACCGTATGTATGACGAGTATCAGAAGGATCATCCGGTTCTTGTCACGGATCAGGATGTCCTTGACAGCGTAGCAGGGAATAAGCCTGCGGAAGCACCGCAGCATTCGAAGAGTGGTATTGTCGTCAAAGGTCTTTATGACGTTGCGGTACATTTCAGCAAGTGTTGTTCACCGGTGCCGGGGGATGAGATCGTTGGTTTCGTAACACGAGGCAGAGGTGTATCCATCCACCGTACGGATTGTGTAAATATATTGCATTTGTCAGATATGGAGCGTGCGCGTCTGATCGAGGCCGAGTGGCAGGCAGGTGCGGAGCGCGAGGAATTTGGTGAGTATCATGCGGAGATCAAGATTTTCGCACACGATCGTTCCGGACTTCTTGTGGATATTACCCGTGTATTTACCGAGGCGGATATCAATATCTCCGGTATTCACTCGAAGACGAGCAAGCAGGGGATCGCAACCATTGAGGTCGCTTTCCAGACAAAGGGACGCGACCAGATTACAAAAATCGTAGAGAAGATTCGTCAGATCGAAAGTGTAATGGATATTGAGAGAACCACGGGTTAAGTGGAACTTATGGAATCGAGTAGGGTAACCTACTCGATTTGCTGATAGAGAGTAAAGGAGTTATTATGTCAAAACTGAAAGTAAATCATTATGTGGTCGGTCCGGTGCAGACCAACTGTTATTTTGCAATCAATGAGGAGACGAAGGAACTTTTAGTGATCGATCCGGGCGCAAGTGCAAAGCAGCTTGCGGAGCGCATCAGACAGGAAGGATGTAAGCCGGTGGCAATTCTTCTGACACATGGGCATTTTGACCATGCGACCGGTGCGGAGGAACTGGCACAGGAATTTGATATCCCAATTTATATTTATGAGGACGACAAGGCAACGCTTGAGGACCCGGAAATGAATGTGAGTTACATGATGGGCAGGGAGCTGGTATTTCACGCGGATAAATTCTTGAAGGATGAGCAGGAAATCGATCTGGCGGGATTTCATATCCGGGTACTCCACACACCGGGGCATACCCCGGGGGGCTGCTGCTACTATTTTCCATATGAGGATGTGGTGTTTACCGGAGATTCTCTGTTCTGCGGTTCTATCGGTCGCACGGATTTCAAGGGGGGAAGTTCTTCGCAGCTTGTGCGTGCTGTCAAGGACAAGCTGATGAAACTGCCGGATCGCACAACCGTTTATCCGGGACACAATGATATTACAAGTATTGAACATGAGAGGATGTACAACCCATACCTATGATTACAGTAAATTTAAACCGAACGGAATTTGAATATGATATTCACTCGCTGCTGAAAGCATTTTTCCCGAAGGAGGATGTAGAGATCTACTATACGGCAGAGGCACATGCGGATGAGAAAAATGTTGCGTGCACGAATCACTCTGTTGCAGCGGGAAATGAGGATGAGACAAACAGGAAATCTGGTCATCGGTCGCACCGGGCAGATGACGATGCGGATAGGAAACAGATTTCACATTTTACGATAGATTATGCGGATGATAAGATTTCCATTGCATGGGATGGAGAACCACTTCGACTGTTGGGTACAACCCCGAACCCGACGGATGAGTATTCCACGCTTGAGGATGTGGATGAAGACGCGGTAGAAGGACCGGGACTTCGCACGTTTAAGGTAAACTTTGCAGATCGCGCTGAAACGAAAAATGCGTTAAAAGAGCATCTGTACCGACTGCTTGAGGAAGAGACCGGGCGCAGTCTTCCATGGGGAACTTTAACCGGAATCCGCCCGACGAAGATCCCGATGCAGCTTCTGGATGAGGGAAAGTCTGAACGTGAAGTGGCAGATTACATGAAGAAGACGTATCTTGCTTCGGATGAGAAGATTGACCTTTCCATTGCAATTGCGGAGCGTGAGCGTGCACTGCTCTCCAAGCTGGATTATAAGAAGGGATACAGCCTTTATATTGGTATTCCGTTCTGCCCGAGCACCTGTCTGTATTGTTCATTTACGTCGTATCCACTGGCTTCATGGAGAAATCAGGTGGATGCGTATCTGGATGCTTTGGAGAAGGAACTCGATTATGTGGCAGCGAAGAATTATCACAAGAAGCTGAACTCCATCTATATCGGCGGAGGTACACCGACGACGCTGGAACCGTATCAGCTTGACCGTCTGATCCGCAAGATCCGCTGCAGCTTTGATCTTAGCCATTGTATCGAATTTACCGTAGAGGCAGGACGACCGGATTCCATCACGAAGGAGAAGCTTCAGGTGCTGCGTAATAACGGAATCAGCCGTATCTCCATCAATCCGCAGACGATGAAGCAGGAGACACTAGATATTATCGGACGTCATCATACCGTTGACCAGACGATCGAAAGTTTTAAATTGGCCAGAAGTCTTGGCTTTGACAACATCAATATGGATCTTATCATGGGACTTCCGGAAGAGGATATCGATGATGTGCGTCACACGATGGAAGTGTTAAAAGAACTGGATCCGGACAATATCACGATCCATTCGCTTGCCATCAAGCGTGCGGCGCGCCTGAATATCTTCAAGGATCGTTACGAGAGTATGCAGATGGTCAACACACAGGAGCATATGGATCTGTGTGCGGATTATTGTGCGCAGATGGGGCTTTCCCCGTATTATCTGTATCGCCAGAAAGGTATGGCGGGCAATATGGAGAATGTCGGATATGCAAAGCCGGGCAAGGCGGGCGTATACAACGTGCTCATCATGGAGGAACGCCAGACGATCATTGCCTGCGGAGCGGGAAGCAGTACGAAGCGTGTCTGGCAGGAGGCAAATCCGGATGGTACGCACCGGATCGAGCGGTGTGAGAACGTCAAGGATGTTGCACAGTATATCGCAAGAATTGATGAGATGATCGGACGAAAGCAGAAGCTTTTTGCAGAAAAATAATTGAATTTCAATCGTTCTTTATGAAAAATTATGGAATGTTACGAAAAGTCTGAAATGACACAATAAGTGTCTGTTTCAGACTTTTTTTCGTTTATAAAGAAATCCGTTGACTTTTCGTTCTACTCATTGTAGTATAAAACCATACTACAATGAGTAGAACGAAAGGGAAAACATATGGCTGAGATGAGAATGGGTACGGCGGAAGCAAAATTTGCAGATATCATATGGGAGAATGAACCGATTTCATCGGGAGATCTGGCAAAGCTGGGAAATAAGGAATTTGAATGGAAGAAGACAACATCATTTACGGTTCTCAAAAGGTTGTGTGAGCGGGGACTTTTTCAGAATCAGAATGGAACGGTTACGTCGTTGGTTTCAAGGGAAGAATTTTATGCCAGACACAGTGATCAGTACGTGGAAGAGACATTTGGCGGTTCGTTGCCGGCGTTTTTGACTGCGTTTGGGAGAAAAAATAAACTTTCTGACAAAGAGATTGACGAGATACAGATGATCATTGATTCGATGAGGGAGTGATATTATGTTGGAACAGATATTTCTGAAAGTGATGGATATGAGCTTTACAGCAGCGATTATTATCGGGATTGTATTGATCGTGCGTATTTTCTTGGAGCGTTTTCCAAAGTATATTTCATATGCGTTGTGGAGCGTGGTATTGTTCCGGCTGCTCTGCCCATATTCCTTTGAATCTGCCTATAGTCTGGTTCCGGATGTGAAACCGGTCTCTTATCAGTATGAGATGGCAACCGATACCGTTTCTGTGTCGCAGGAGTCTGGCGGGGAGAATTTTTCCGGTATTGCTTCTGATTTGAGAAAATCGGATATACAAGCAGTGTCAGGTAGTGGCAGAACAGACACGGATGCGAAACTTTCATGGCAGACGCGATGTGTTACATTCGGAAAATATGTGTGGGTGCTTGGAGTGTGCGTCATGCTTTTCTATAGTATCGTTTCCATGATAAAAATACGCCAGAAAGTATCGGTTTCAGTGCGGGTGAGAGACAATATTTATATCACAGAAGGACACATATCGCCGTTTGTAATGGGTGTGTTTCGACCAAGAATTTATCTGCCGGATTGCCTGAGTGAGAAGGAGCAGGAATATATCATTTTCCATGAACGTTGCCATATCAGGAGGCTGGATCCGGTGATCAGAGTTCTGGCATTTTTGGCATTGAGCATTCACTGGTTCAATCCACTTGTGTGGGTAGCGTTTATTATTTCTGGTAAGGATATGGAGATGAGCTGCGATGAGGCGGTAATCCGGAAAATGGGTGAGAACATCCGGGCGGATTATGCGCAGTCTTTATTGGCGCTGGCTACGGGGCATCGCGTGGTTCGAGGAATTCCGTTGGCGTTTGGAGAGGGAGACACGAAGAGCCGTGTGCAAAATCTGGCAAAGTTCAGGAAAACCAGACGTTGGGTACTATTTGTGATTATTCTGGCGGTTGCGATTCTTATATTATGCCTGGTATCGAATCCGAAGAATCAGAATACAAAGAAAACGCAGAGCAATCAATTGGCAACTGAGGAAGCGAGTGAGATGGATAAGGTTGACGATACTTATAAGAAGCTGACCATTTCTACGGTAGATCTCTCTTATTCGTTGCGTAAAGTGGCGATGTGCAGTACAAACGAGGGCTGGGCGCTGAGCACCGAAGACGAAATCCTGTTTACCGATTCCGGAATAGAGAATTTCTCTGTAGCCCGACAGCTTGAGAGTGTGAGCAGCCTGAATGATGGCCAGGCGGATCTCTGTGCCGTGGATCATCAGAGTGCGTACGTGGCATATATTTCGGAGGATGGCAGATTGCTCGTAGACTATACCACGGATGGAAGGGATAATTGGAAGCAGACGGAGGTTACATCGCCGGGAGACGCTTTCGATGGCAGCGGAAGCGCTTACATCAGCTTCTCGGATAAGGATCATGGTTATTTATTGTACTGTTCTTCGCCGGCAGCGGGACAGATGACGAAGCGTTTGTTTTACACCGAGAATGCAGGGGAAAGTTTTTTACCAGCTGACGATCTTTCCAGGCTTAGCGGTTATCCGCAGGGGATTTCCTTTTCTGCGGGAACATGCTATATTGCAGTCGCTTCCCATGGTGAGGATGCCTATCTGTATGAGAAAGAGAGCGGCACAGATCAATGGAAAAAGGCAGAGGTTATGGAACTGCCGGAAGGAGTTCGTTATATGGATGGTTTTGTGCCTGCGTTTGATTCGCAAAATAAGAGCGAAGGAATGCTGGTGTTGAAAGCGGTTGGAGATGATGTGAGATTCCTGCTTCTGACCACGGAGGATGCGGGGGCGAACTGGAGCGTTCAAGGGGAAATTCCGTCGGAGAATGTTTCCGGCTGCTTTGATGCAGGGGAGCAGCAGTTCTATGTTATTGATGAATTGGGAAGCTTGTATAAGTTATTTTAAACATTGCTTACTTTTGGTGTTTGCATTATAATTAGATGCAAATAAAGGAGAGAAGCAGATGCAGAAAGTAGCGGCAACCAGTGGGAAATATCTGAATATAGGAAATGCAGGGTTTCGTTCGATCCGGAATGGTGAATACATCGACAAGTCCGGTTTGGTTGGATTTATGAATCGTTGTCTTAATACACCACAGAAACTGATCTGTGTCAGCAGACCGAGACGGTTTGGAAAGTCGTTTGCAACCAAGATGCTTTGTGCATACTACAGCAAGGATTGTGACTCGCGGGATTTGTTCGAGAATTTAAAGATCGCACAGGATTCGACCTTTGAAACAAATCTGAATCAGTATCATGTAATCTATTTGGATATCACGCTTTTCTTATCAACGCTAAAACAGGACGACCAATTAGTAAAACGAATGGAAAAAGAAATTATTCGGGATTTAGAGCGTGTATATCCACAGGTGCAGAATCAGGAGAATCTGATCGATGCGTTATGTATCATGCATGAGATTACGAATGAGAAAATTATTCTTATTATCGATGAATGGGATGCTATGTTTCGTGAATGCAAGGGACAGGACAAGATTTTGGATACTTATATTTTGTTGTTACGTTCTTTGTTTAAGAGTAGTCTGACGGATCAACTTTTTGCAGGAGTGTATATGACGGGTATTCTACCAATTAAGAAGTATGGACATGAATCTGCGGTCAGCGATTTTTATGAATATACAATGGTGGATCCGAACCCATTACAGGAATATATCGGCTTTACAGAGGAAGAAGTAGAAAGACTTTGCAGAAAGCATCAGAAAGATTATGCTTCTATGCAGCAGTGGTATGATGGTTACTTTGTTGGTGGAATTCATGTGTATAATCCTAAGTCGGTTATGGAGTCTATCCTGCGTGATAAATTCAGCAGCTATTGGACGAAAACGGAGACTTATGAGGCGCTTCGCGATTATATCGATATGAACTTTGATGGACTGAAAGATGCAGTTGTCAATATGTTAGGTGGTGCTGCGTGTGAAGTGGATACTGGTTCCTTTCAGAATGATATGACTTCGATGAAAAGTAAAGATGATGTACTTACTTTGCTGATTCATCTTGGCTATCTTGCGTATGATGAGGATAAGCAGTCGGTCAGAATTCCTAATGTTGAGGTGCGACAGGAATTTGTGCGTGCGATTAAGAATGGAAATCGTACAGAACTCATGAAGGCAATCCAACGGTCGGACGAGATTCTGCAGGCGACGTGGCAGAAGGACGGAGATTCGGTAGCAGAATTAATCAATGAAATTCATGATGAGGACACGGCTTCTCTTTTTTATAATAATGAGCAGGCATTGCGAAGTGTTGTCAAGATGGCGTATCTGAGCAGTCTGGATTATTATACAAGAGTGGAAGAGATGCCAGCCGGCAAAGGCATTGCGGATATGATATTTTATCCGAAGAGGGAAACACAGGCACCTGCGCTCATTGTAGAGTTGAAATGGGATAAGACAAAGGACGCTGCAGTGGAACAGATGAAAGAAAAGAAATATGTGAGAGCATTAAAGGATTTTCGGGGAGAAGTGCTTCTGGTTGGAATCAATTATGATAAGACAACACGGGAACATAGTTGCCTGATTGAAAAGGCTATGTGAGTGTTATAATGAAAGCGGTCAATCAAATGGTGATTGGCCGCTTTACTATTATGCATATAGACTAGATCACTAGCAGGCTTCGATGATTACAAATCCCCATGCGTTCAGCTGGATCGTATCCCCATCTGAGACTTTATCTCCGGACAGTAGCTCTGTGCCGGACAATCCCTTGCATACAACGGTCTGCTTCTCGCCAGAGTAGTTGAAGTAGAAGCGGACACACTTGCCGAAATCATTGATTCCTTCCTTGATGATCACAGGAAAGTGACAATCGCTGTGTGCAAGGATTTCGGAACAGAAACTTGTAAAGTAATCGCGTAAAACTTTCTCCAAAGAATTCTGATCGAACATGGTGGCAAGATATAATGTAGAACCCTTACCGTATTCATTTACAGTCACTGCCACGTAGGTATTCCATGCCGGATGCTCATAGAAGCACAGAGGCTTCGCAGTATCACAGCTGACCATGTCCATCCAGTATTTGCAGGCGCTCGTTGTACCATCTGCGAGTGTCATCTTCACATCTTCCGGATATGTGTACTGGTCATAGTGGATACCAAGGCATTCATGCAGAATATGAGGCTGTGTATCCGCATAAATCTTAATCTGCTCATCGGAAAATGCGCTGCGGAACGTAGAGATCAGATGTCCGCCATCCTGTACATAATCATTTAATGCAGTAAGCAGTTCCTCCGAAGCGCTGTAGAGTGCCGGTGCGATCACGCAGTCATATGCAGCAAAGTCGCGCTCTGCAGAAGAAATCATATCGTATTCGATGTTCATGCGGTAGAGTGTATCGCCGATCCAGCGGGCAACCGCATTGTAGCTGTGTTCGTCAAGCTCACCAATCGGGAAAAGACGCAGTCCGGTCAGCGAGTTATTGTCAAGCATGATCGCCACACGGTTCGTCTTTTTTAAATTCATAATATGTGTACCGATGCGTTTCCAGTCCGCACCGATCGTGCAAGCCTCGCGGTAAGTCTCGTTCTCGGAGAAATCGTGGGAAAGCACACCCTTCCAGTAGCTCTCAATCGCATTGTGGATGGAATGCCAGTGCCAGTACATAATACTGTTTGATCCGTTCGCAATGTGGCTGTATGCCTGTAAACGGAGTTGCCCCGGGTATGGCAGCCAGGCAATATTGCCCTGTGCCTGTGTCTCAAGAACGAGGTAATTGTCTTTCTTAAGGCTGCGGGAAATATTACCGCAGAAAGTAATTTCTTCACCGGTGAGCAGCGACTGGGAAGGATGGTAGATATCACATCCTGCAACTGTTGTTGCATCCGATGCTTCATATTGATTCACTTCCGGCTGATAACCGATCGAGTGATCCGTCCATTCATAATCGAAATTCTGTGTGATGAACTGATCGTCACGCTTGTATTCTGATACAATGACAGCCTGCCACTTTAAGAAATCTGTGACAAGAAGGCGCTGGAACTTGGCATACTCTGCGGCAAAACTCTGATTGATCGTGCCACGCACATCCGGGAAATCCTCCCATGTATTGATGCGGTTGCTCCAGTAGTCAAAGCCAAATTCATGGTTGAATTCATTGATGTCCGGATATTTATCCTTCAGATAATCGATAAACATTGCCTGCGCACGAGGACCGGCAGTGCCGTAACTTTTCGTCTCGTTGTCAAGCTGGAATCCGATAATATGAGGAACATCTTTGATATGCTCCATTATCGCGCGGATGACACGCTCGCAGTGGAAACGGTATCCGGCATGTGTGATATCCATATTCTGTCTTGCACCGTAAATGTTTTGTCCGTTGTTCGTGAGTGCAAGAATATCCGGATACTTCTTTGCCAGCCAGGTCGGGATCGCATAGGTCGGTGTGCCGATAATGACAGAGATTCCGTGTTTTGCTGCGGCATCCAGCATCTTGTCAAGATGCGTGAAATCAAATACGCCGTCTCTTGGTTCGATGGTGCTCCATGTGGACTCCGCAATACGGATCGTGTTCATTCCGGCTTTTGCCATCATCTCCATGTCCTTCTCTACACGGTCATACGGAAGATATTCCGAGTAGTAGGCAGCACCGAATAATAGATGATCTGTTTTCATAATATTTGTTTCTCCCCTAAAAATATTTCTTTCTTAATTGCGAATCGGTAGTTGATAAAAAAGTGCACAAAAATGCGTTGCATGGATTGACAGACGCAATCACATTTTATATATTAAGAATACAACGCAACCGTTTGCGCAAAAATATTATATCATTCAGGCGAAAAAAAGTAAATAATTACACTTGCTTTTTAAGGAAAACGATACGATAATGAAGTTGCGCAATAAAAGTGCGCATGAGTAAGATTTACAAGGAGAAGAACACTTGCATCAGCAAAATTGGTTTCGCTCGATTCTGGTCTGGGGAGGAAGTTTGTAATCGAGATGCAAGGAATGGGTGGTAATTATGGGGAACGAGGATAACAGAAATTTGACGATCGCTGATGTCGCGGAGGCACTTGGCGTATCGAAGACGACGGTGTCACGTGCAATATCCGGTAAAGGAAGAATCGGAGTTGCAACAAGAGATCGTGTTTTGAAATATATAGAGGAACATGACTATAAGCCGAATGTTATTGCCAAAGGACTGGCGCAGTCGAAGACCTATAATCTGTGTGTTGTTATGCCGGCAGATTATGCGGTCGTGGATCTCACTTTCTTTCAGGAATGTCTGCTCGGCATCCAGGAGATTGCCGGAATTATGGAGTATGATATCCTGCTGTCTATCTGCAAGAATGATGACATCGCTTATGCGTACCTTCGTGGAGGATAAGCAGATTGCGTATCTGCAGTCGAGAAATGTGCCGTTTGTGACGATCGGATCGACGAACTACAAGGATGTGATCCAGGTGGATCATAATCATAAGAGTGCCTGCAAGGAACTGACATCGATCATTCTTATGAAAGGCATGAAGAAGATCGCTTTGATCGGCGGCGATGAGAATCACGTTGTTACCCAAAGCCGTCTTCGTGGATTCCGAGAGGCTTATGATAAGATGAATGAGCAGCTCGATCCGACGCTTTTGTATCTGAATCTGGATAACAATGTCGTAATCGACCGAACGGTGGAGGAAGTATTGGATCGTAAAGCGGACTGTATTCTGTGTATGGATGATGCAATCTGTAGCCGTGTGTTAAAGAGGCTTCGCGAGAAGCAAGTCAGTGTTCCGAAGGATATCCGTGTGGCATCTTTCTATAACAGTATGGTATTGGACAACAATGTTCCATCCATCACTTCACTGGACTTTGATTCGAAGGAGCTTGGCATGGTGGCGTGCAAGACACTTCTTGATCTGATTGAGGGCGTGAATGTTGAGACAAGAACACTGCTTCCATACGAAGTTGTACTGAAGGAATCAACCAAATAGATTATGCTTAAAATACTGAGGCGTACTTTATGTGAACTCATATAAGGTACGCCTTTTCGTATTTTCCTAGACTTGAAAAGACAATTGGAGAACCGATTGCGCAATTATTTGCGCAGGAGGGTGATAGGGGGGAGAAAATAATGAAGAAAACAAGGATGAAGCTGATGGCGTTATGCCTGAGTGTTGCAATGTGCGTTCCGGTTCTTGGGGGATGCGGCAGCAAAGAGGCTGACACACAAAGCGTGGGAACAGAAACAGTTCAGGAAACACAATCAGTTGCCGATGCAGAGTGGTCCATGGATCCAGCGGATGTGTTTGTACAGCCGGTAGAGGGAATTTCGGATGATTTTATCCGTGGAATGGATGCTTCCGCAGTATTGTCAATCGAGAAGAGCGGCGCAAAGTATTACGGATATGACGGTAAGGAACAGGACGTATTTAAGACCCTTGCTGAGTCCGGTATTAATTATATTCGTCTTCGTGTATGGAATGATCCATACGATGCGGATGGAAATGGTTACGGCGGCGGAAACAATGATGTTGCAACCGCGGTAGAACTTGGTAAGCGTGCAACGGAGTATGGCATGAAAGTAAGCATTGATTCTCACTACTCGGATTTCTGGGCAGATCCAAAGAGGCAGCATGCGCCGAAGGCATGGCAGGGCATGACTGCTGATGAGAAAGCAGATGCATTATATACCTTTACCAGGGATAGCTTAAAGGAAATACTTGATGCAGGCGTTGATGTCGGAATGGTTCAGGTTGGTAATGAGATCAACAACGGAATGTCAGATGAAACCGATGTGCCGTCTGTTATGAAACTGCTGACAGCAGGAAGCAAGGCGGTCCGTGAGAGTGCAGCGGATTACAACAAAGACATTCTGGTAGCACTTCATTATACCAACATTACAGACAATGAGCAGGTTGATACGATGGCAGCAAATCTGAAAAAGTACAATGTGGATTATGATGTCTTTGGTCTTTCCTACTATCCGTTCTGGGATGGAACGAATGAGAATATGCAGAATGTTGCCAAGAATATCATGGATAAATATGGCAAGCAGGTGATGATCGCCGAGACATCCTATGCATATACAACAGAGGATGGAGACGGATTTGCGAACAGTTTTGACGGTGTTGAAGGTGCGGTAGACGGATATGCAGCAACCGTACAAAGTCAGGCAACCATGATCCGCGACATCTGTGCCGATGCAAACGAAGTTGGTGTGATCGGCGTATTTTACTGGGAAGGAACATGGATTCCGGTCGGAAGCAAAGACGCGGATAATTCCGGACTTTGGGAGAAGTACGGAAGTGGCTGGGCAAGCAGCTATTCTGCAGATTATGACCCGGATGATGCCGGACTCTATTATGGCGGCAGTTCATGGGATAATCAGGCAATGTTTGATTTTACAGGACATCCGCTTGCATCGTTGAATGTATTCAAGTATTTAAAAGACGGCAATTCCATTCCGCTTGCAGTTGATTTTGTGCCGGATGTAAACCTTACATTTGGTGTTGGTGAAGAAATAAAGCTTCCGGAAAAGGTGCAGGTTGTATACAATGACCGTTCTGCAAACACTGAGGTCGCAGTCAGCTGGGATCAGGATGCAGTTGCAGCAATTGATAATACTACAGGTGGTAAATATTCTGTAGAGGGAACACTGGATGATGGAAGCAAGGTTCAGGCAAACATTGAAGTGATCATGATCAATTATGTGACCAATCCAAGCTTTGAGGATGCAGATACGTCCATGTGGAAAGTTACCTATGCCGGAGATACCAACCCAACGGATTTCCAGGTAAAGGCAGATGATGCGCACAGTGGAGAGGTTGCATTCCATTTCTGGTCTGGTGATACAGATATGGATTTCTCCATTGAGCAGACCATTACGGATCTTAAGGCTGGAACCTATCAGCTATCCGCATATGCGCAGGGTGGCGATGTGGCGGATGATGCCGATATGGAACTTTAT
>ERZ1026850.1342-NODE-1342-length-12980-cov-3.964333_pt1 | contig 12980 bp, 7 predicted proteins | sample MGYA00380155_ERZ1026850 | MGnify/ENA primary metagenome ERZ1026850 (study PRJEB33269, sample SAMEA4719791) | human gut metagenome | biome: human-associated habitat; feature: organic feature; material: feces | place: Cameroon | collected 2013-10 ... | reverse complement strand
GCATTGTGGGCCCTCAGGTAGTCGTAGATGCCACCAAGGTGGTGGAGCACCTTGGTGGCATCTACGACTACCTGAGGGCCCACAATGCCGACACCATCCATGAGGCGCTCGACCAGCGCCAACCGCAGTCGGCGTCGGCCCCGTCGGCCTCTTCGGCAACCGCTATCGAGGTCCCAAGTGGCAAGCAGAGCTACCAAGACCATAAGGAGCAGCAGAAGAAGATACGCAAGGCCAGTCGTGAGGTGGAGGAGTCGGAGAAGAAAATAGCGAAGATGGAAGCGCGACTCCAGGAGCTCGACCAACTCTTCATGACGCCCGAGAACGCCTCCAATATGGAACTGGTTACCGAGTACACGTCGACCAAGGAGGCCTTGGACAAGGAGAACGACCATTGGATGGAGCTCTCCGAGAAGTTGGAGGAATTGCAGGCTAACGCCTAATGCTCTGCATTGCAAGACAATAAGACACAACCATCAAAAAATCATAAGTCATGAAAATGAAACAAATCCTTCCGGTGCTCATGTTTGCCGCCGCTCCCGCATGCGGTGCCATGGCCCAGAACAAGTCGGGCCTCGTGCTGGCTGACCTCGACAAGACGGTGAGCCCCGCCACCGACTTTTACCAGTTTGCCACGGGTGGCTGGCAGAAAAGCCACCCTCTGCCTGCCGCTTATAGCCGTTATGGCAGTTTCGACATGCTTCAGGAGAATGTGAACAAGCAGATCAACACCATCCTGACCGACCTGTCGAAGAAGAAATACCAGGCAGGCACCAACGAGCGCAAGCTGAGCGATTTCTACAAGATGGCCATGGACTCGGCCCGTCGCAACCAAGAAGGCATCGCTCCCGTCAAGCCCATGCTCGACGAGATGGAGGCCGCCAAGACCCTCGAGGCTTTGCGCCAGGTGCAGTTGAAGTATGGCAAGATGGGCTTCGGCGTGCCGTTTGGAAGCTATTTTGGCGCCGACGACAAGAACGTAACCATGAACATCTTCTCGGTGGGTCAGGGCGGTCTCACGCTTGGCCAGAAAGATTGGTATGTCAATCCCGACAAGGCCACAAGCGACATTCGTGAGGCCTTCAAGAAGCACATCGTGCGCATGTTCGAGTTGTTCGGCTTCAACCATGCCGACGCCCAGCGCAAGATGCAGTCGGTGTTCCGCTTCGAGACCGAGCTTGCGCTGGTGTCGAAGAGCAACGTGGAGCTGCGCGACCCGCAAGCCAACTACAACAAGATGACCCTGGCCCAGTTTGAGGAGACCTATCCCAACATCCCCTTGAAGGCTTACACCCAGGCTGAGGGCATCGATACGAAGTATATCCAGGAGCTCATCGTGGGCCAACCCGCCTTCTTCGCCGGCCTCGACAAGCTGCTGCCCCTGCTCACCGCCGCCGACCTTCGCGCCATCATGGAGTGGGATCTCATCCAGGGAAGCGCCTCTTACCTGAGCGACGCCGTGCGTGAGGCCAACTTCGACTTCTTCGGAAAGACCATGAGCGGCCGCAAGGAGGACTATCCCCTGTGGAAACGCGCCACCAATCAGGTGCAGGGCGCCATGGGCGAGGCCCTTGGCAAGATGTATTGCGAGCGCTATTTCCCCGCCCAGTCGAAGAAGATGATGGAAGAGTTGGTTCACAACTTGCAGGTCAGCCTGGGCCAGCGCATCGACGCCCAGACCTGGATGAGCGACTCTACCAAGGCCAACGCCCACAAGAAGCTCGACCGGTTCTATGTGAAGATCGGCTATCCTAACCGTTGGACCGACTACAGCAAGCTGACCATCGACCCCAGCAAGAGCTTCTACGAGAATGTTATGGCCGCCCGTTTCTTCGCCCACGACAAGCACATTGCCGAGAAAGCCGGTAAGCCGGTCGATCGCGAGGAGTGGCACATGACGCCGCAGACCGTCAACGCCTATTATAACCCCACCACCAACGAGATCTGTTTCCCGGCAGGAATCTTGCAGCGTCCTTTCTTCGACGCCAAGGCCGATGCCGCCTTCAACTATGGCGCCATCGGTGTGGTGATTGGTCATGAGATGACCCACGGATTCGACGATCAGGGCCGTCAGTACGACGCCGACGGCAACCTCCACGACTGGTGGACGGCCCACGACGCCAAGGGCTTTGAGGAGCGCGCCAACCTCTACACAGAGTTCTTCAACGCCATCGAGGTGTTGCCCGGTCTCCATTGCAATGGTAAGTTCACCCTGGGTGAGAACCTGGCCGACCACGGAGGCCTGATGGTTTCGTTCAACGCCTTCAAGAACGCCACCGCCAAGAAGCCTTTGAAGAGCAAGGACGGCTTTACGCCCGCGCAGCGTTTCTTCCTGGCCTATGCAGGCGTGTGGGGTCAGAACATCACCGAGCAGGAAATTCGCAACCGCGTGAAGCGCGACCCACACTCCCTCGGCGAGTGGCGTGTGAACGGCGCTCTGCCCCACATCGACGCTTGGTATGAGGCGTTTGGCGTGAAGAAGGGCGACAAGATGTTTATTCCCGAGAGCGAGCGCTTGCAGTTGTGGTAAACACGAATCGGTTGTGGCATAACCCCTGATGCCATAACGCAAAAACATAAAAAACCGATGATATCAAGAGCAGACGATATCATCGGTTTTTTCTATGATGTAAAGCAAGCGGTCGACGGTTAGTCGACTCTCACCAGCCTATTGTTTTCCAACCCTACGTGGTGGGCGAAGGAGGTGGTTGTGCCGTCCGACACGTCCGACAGGTCGATTCCTCGGCGTTCCAATTCGGCCAAGAGCGCCTGGTCATGCGCGGCGCGTGCGGCGTTGAAGCCCCGGCTTTGCACCTAGCGGTTAAACGATTCGACGAGCGAAGGGAGTGTGGCGGCTGCAAACTGTGCAGCAAACTTGTTGTAAAGTGAGTGGTTCATAATGACATTCTTTTTTTGAAGTTAAACGTAATCTTCCACATCGTATCTTGACCACCGTGGCATGTCGTGCTCGGTTGGTGCAGATTCAACTGCTCTTGATGTTTCGTCGGCAAAGTTACGAATATTGTTTGGAATGGCAAGAACAATTCCCCGAAAATGTTTCCCGTTTCATGCTTTTTTATCTCGTTTGCATGTGCCGACAACCCTCGCCGCCCCTTGTGGGTAGAAGGATGAACGACGAATTATGTATGATTTCGAAGGGGAGTTAATCGTTTTTCGCCATTTTATTACTAACTTTGTGCAGATTATAAGAGAAAGGAACATTCATGCCACTTAGATTACCCGATAGGCTTCCAGCCATAGAACTACTCAAGAAGGAAAACATCTTTGTGATGGACGAGAGTCGCGCCCACTCGCAGATGGTTCGTCCGTTGAAGATTGTTGTGCTCAACTTGATGCCGCTGAAGATTACCACCGAGACCGACTTGATCCGTCTGCTTTCCAACACCCCCCTTCAGATAGAGATCAATTTCATGAAGCTCAAGAGTCACACCCCCAAGAACACCCCCGTTGAGCACATGATGATGTTCTACAAGGACTTCGACATCTTGAAGCGGCAGAAGTGGGATGGCATGATTGTTACGGGAGCCCCCATAGAGTTGTTGGACTTTGAGGATGTGGAGTATTGGCAGGAGATCATGGGCATTTTCGATTGGGCCCGCACGCATGTCACCTCTACGCTCTATATCTGTTGGGCGGCCCAGGCAAGTCTTTATCATTTCTATGGTGTTCCCAAGCATCGTCTTCCCAAGAAGATGTTTGGCGTGTTCCACCAGCGTGTGCTGGTCGATCATCTTCCCATCTTCCGGGGCTTCGACGATGAGTTTATGATGCCCCATAGCCGCCATACGGAGATTCATCGCGCCGACCTCGAGCAGGTGCCCGAGCTTACCATCTTGGCCGAGTCGGCCGAGAGCGGCGTCAGCATGGTCATGGCTCGCAACGGCCGTGAGTTTTTCATCACCGGACATTTGGAGTATGCCCCCGACACGCTCGACAAGGAGTATCGGCGCGACTTTGGCAAGCGCGACGATGTGGAGATGCCCCGCAACTATTACCGCGACAACGATCCCCAGAAAGGCCCGTTGGTTACGTGGCGCGCCCACGCCAACCTGCTTTTCAGCAACTGGATCAACTATTACGTTTACCAGGAAACGCCCTACAATATCAACGAGATACAGTAATATACGCTGCGAATGAGAACCCTTGAACTATTGGCGCCCGCCAAGGACCTCGAGTGTGGCCTTGCCGCCATCAATCATGGCGCCGACGCCGTATATATCGGCGCCGAGAAGTTTGGCGCGCGTGCCGCCGCAGGCAATTCGCTTGCCGACATCCAGCGCCTCACCGATTACGCCCATCAGTTTGGCGCCAAGGTGTTTGTTACGGTCAACACCATCGTCTTTGAGCGTGAGCTGCAAGCCACCCAACAACTCATCACCGACCTTGCGCGCATTGGCGTCGACGCCTTGCTGGTGCAGGATATGGCCACGCTCGCCATGCGCCGTGTGGCCTTGGGCGAGGTGGGCCACGTGCCCCAGCTTCACGCCTCCACCCAGTGCGACACGCGCTCGGCCGAGAAGGTGAGGTGGTTGCGCCAGTTGGGCTTCACCCGCGTGGTGTTGGCCCGCGAGCTGTCGGTCGAGGAGATCGGCGCCATCCATCGCGAGGTGCCCGACGTGGAGCTGGAGGTGTTTGTCCATGGTGCCCTTTGCGTGAGCTATTCGGGCGTATGCTACGCTTCGCAGCATTGTTTCCAGCGCTCGGCCAACCGTGGCGAGTGCGCCCAGTTCTGTAGGATGAAGTTCGATTTGCTCGACGCCGACGGCCAGCTGATAGAGCACGACCGTTACCTGCTCTCGATGAAAGACCTTTGCCAGATCGACCACTTGGAGGAATTGGCCGACGCTGGCGCCTCTTCGTTCAAGATAGAAGGCCGCCTGAAGGATGCCAACTATGTGAAGAACGTGGTCTCGGCCTATAGCCGCCGCCTCGACGAATTGGTGGCGCGCCGCCCCGACGCCTATCGCCGGGCGTCGTTTGGCACCGTTGCCTACCAGTTTGAGCCTTCTTTGCGCAAGACGTTCAACCGTGGCTTCACCCATTATTTCCTCCATGGGCGCCAACCCGACATCGCCTCTTTCGACACGCCCAAGGCTTTGGGCGAATATGTGGGCACGGTGAAGGAGGTGCGCCGCCAATCGTTCAACGTTGCCGGCACGGCCTCGTTTGCCAATGGCGACGGCCTTTGCTTCCTCACCGACGGCCGCACGCTCGAGGGGTTCAGGGTGAATCGCGCCGTGGGCAACCGCCTCTATCCCTTCAAGATGCCGCAAGGCCTGAAGGCGGGCGTGGGCCTTTATCGCAACAACGACGTGGCGTTCGAGAAGGCGCTCGCCGGTCCTACGGCTTGCCGCAAGATGGGCGTCCACCTCTCGTTGGACCTTACGGCCGACGGGTTCGCCCTCACGTTGCGCGTGCCGTTCCTCAATGAGGAGGCGCGTGCCACGGTGGCGTTCGGCCATCAGCCCGCCAAGAAGCCCCAGGCCGACAACATCGTCAAGCAGTTGTCCAAGTTGGGCGCAACCCCTTACACATGCCAAGGCGTGTCGATCCTCAACCATGCCGACCGCCATTTCATCCCGTCGAGCCTTCTTTCCGACCTGCGCCGCGAGGGCGTGGAGGCGTTGGATGCGCTCATCCGCAAGCACGTGGAGCAAGCCGGCAGGCTCACGGAGCTTCCCCCCATGGCTCCGGCCGTGGCGCGCGCTTGGCAACCCGAGTACAAGCAGCATCCCTATCTCTATAACATCTCCAACTCCATGGCGCGCTCGTTCTATGAGGCCCACGGCCTCACCAACATCCGCCCCGCCTTCGAGGTGGGCGGGGGTGGGGCGGAGGCGCCCCTGCTCATGCGGTGCCGCCATTGCATCCGCTTCGCCTTGGGCCATTGCGTGCGCCGAGGCGGCGAGCAGCCCACGTGGCGCGAACCGCTCACGTTGCGCCTTGGCGATGGCCGCCGCTTCCGTTTGGAGTTCGATTGCAAAGCCTGTCAGATGGCTGTTTATGGCTTATAAAATGCTTATGAGAAGAACCCTTACACACCCCTTCCACCTCCTGTTCCTGGTCTGCGCCCTCGTGCTCACGTCGCTGTTGTCGTCGTGCTACGTGGCCCATTACCGCCCCCATGCCGCTTACCAATATAGTGAGCGGCAGATCGACTCGTTGTCGTTCTTCTCCTCCCACCATTACACCAACAACTACAACTTCATCGTGAAGGCCGACAGCCTCACCCTCTTGCGGCAGATGCCCGAGGAGTATCTGGGTGGCATGCAGACCGACTCGTTCACCGTGCGCAAGGGCGACCACCTCGTCGTGGCCGACATACGCATGGTGCCCACCGACAAGGTCGACTCCGTTTGGGTGCAGCTGGGCAACGACAACTCCCAGTTTGGGTGGACCCGAGAGACGCGCATGCTGCCATGCGTCATGCCCGACGACCCCATCTCCCAGTTCATATCGGCCTTCTCCAACACCCACGTCATCGTGTTCCTCGTTGTCATCGCCATCATAGCGGCCTCCTACCTGCTGTGGAGCGTCCGCAAGCACCAGGCCCACTTGGTCCATTTCAACGACATCGAGTCGTTCTATCCCACGCTGCTCTGCCTCATCGTGGCCTCGTCCGCCACGCTCTACGCCAGCTTGCAGACCTTCGCGCCGCAGATGTGGGTCCATTTCTATTACCACCCCACGCTCAATCCCTTCTCCGTTCCGTTCCCGTTGGGCATCTTCCTCGTGTCCGTGTGGGTCATGCTCATCGTGGGACTGGCAGCCGTCGACGACGTGCGCCACCACCTGCCCCTCGGCGAGGCCACGCTCTACCTGGGAGGACTGGCAGCCGTCTGCGCCGTGTGCTACATCGTGTTCAGCGTCACCACCCTCTATTACGTGGGCTACCTCCTGCTCGCAGCATACGTCTTCGCAGCCCTACGCCGCTATTTCCATCACACGCGGGCACGTTACATCTGCGGAAATTGCGGAGCCATCTTGCGGAAGAAAGGGCGATGCCCCCATTGCGGAGCGGTGAACGAGTAACGACACCGCTTGCGGGGTTGCGGCCATAAAAATATCCAAGCTCCCCCATAAAGGAAAGCTTGGATATTTTTTTAACACTATTGTTCCATGAGGGAAAAGCTGGTTGCAGCGATGTAATCGGCGTTTTTGAGTTCTCCAACTTTCAACTTTTAACATTAAGGTGCTTGCCCTTTCACTTTAAGGTAGGTAAGAAAAATGAGCAGGCGAAATAATGTCCGCCATCCTCGTCTTTTCGCCCTTGACGGATGCCGCGTCAACAGGTTGTTGGAGGGTAGGGGCGGCGGCCCATCAAAGCGGCGCTCCGTTAATTCCTAACAAATGAGGATTGCCCGACAGGCGAAATAGCCGTACCTTTGCGGCATGAAAAATAGAGAGCAACAACACACACCCTTTTCAACCCTCCCCCTGAGGCATCGCGCCGTGGCTGCGCTGGCCTTGGCCCTGGCCGCCTCGGCTACGGCGGAGGCAGACGTTACGAACCCCGCCGACACATCCTTGGTGCGCGATCTCGACGAGATGATTGTGGTGAGCCAACCCAAGGAGCAGTACCGCATGCGCCAGCAGCCCGTTAGCTCCTCGATGTTCTCGGGGCGGCAGGTGGAGGCCTTGGGCGCCAGCGACTTGCGCGAGCTGTCGGCTTTCGTTCCCAACTTCACGATGCCCGTCTACGGCTCGCGCTACACCTCATCGATGTATGTTCGCGGCATAGGCTCGCGCGTCAGTTCGCCCGCCGTGGGCATCTATGTGGATGGCGTGCCGCTGATGAGCAAGTCGGCCTTCAACCACCACTTCTACAACCTTCTGCGTGTGGACGTGCTTCGCGGTCCGCAGGCCACGCTCTACGGCCTGAACAGCGAGGGCGGCCTGGTGCGCCTCTACACCCGCGACCCCATGGCCTACCAGGGCACGGACCTCAAGGTGGGCGTGGGAAGCCATTTGAGGCGCAGCGCCGAGGTGGCCCACTACCATAAGGTGAACAGCCAGTGGGCCTACTCGGTGGAGGGTTTCTACGACGGCCACAACGGCTTCTACAAGAACCCCACGACGGGCGAGCGTGCCGACAGGAGCAACGAGGCGGGTGGCCGCCTGAAACTGGTGTGGCAGCCGTCGGAGCGGTGGGACGTGCGCTATGTGGCCGATTACCAATATGTGCGGCAGAACGCCTTTCCCTACGGCCTCCTGGACGACGCCGGCCACACCGCCTCGCCCAACACCAACCGGCAGAGCAACTACCGCCGCAACCTGCTGACCACCTCGCTCAGCGTGGGGTTCAAGGCCAACGCCTTCGACCTGACGTCGACCACGAGCTACCAATATGTAAAAGACTACATGCTGATGGACATCGACTACCTTCCCGCCGACTTCCTGCGCATGGAGGAACGGCAGTTCCAGAACGCCATGACGCAGGAGATTGCCCTGAAGAGCCGTCGGCCGGTGGCCGACCGCTGGCGCTGGACGCTGGGCGCCTTCGCTGGGTTCACGTGGTTGAAAACGGGAAGCCTGGTGCATTTCGACCCCGGCATGGACACGTTCTTGGGCAACACCGTGCAGGGGGCGATGTATAACGCCATGGTGAGCTCCATGGCTGGGCGGTTCATGGCCAACGGCATGACGGCCGACGCCGCCACCGCCATGGCCAAGGCCACGATAGAAAGGGCGGGCGGCGTGAGCGTGAGCGCCGACATGCGCGACGTGCCCGGCAGCTACCACACCCCGACCTACAACTTAGGAGTGTTTCATGAGTCGAACATTGTGGTGGGGCCGCGCCTGACAGCCACGGTGGGCTTGCGTTACGACTGGAGCAAGGTGGCCATCAGCTACGACACCCATGCCGCCATGCAGATGCTCGTGAGCGTGATGGGGCGCGAGATGGGCGCCACCATCAGCTCGGCGCTCCGCGATGAGCGCCACAACCAGTGGGGCAAGCTCCTGCCCAAGGTGGGGCTGACCTATCGCCTCGACGAAGAGGGCAGCAACGTGTATGCCGTGGTGAGCAAGGGCTACCGCGCCGGCGGCTACAACATACAGATGTTCTCCGACATTATGCAGGTGGAGCTCGAGGCCAACAGCTCGCAGCGTGGCGACTACGACGTGCCCCACACCAAGGCCGACTATGACCGCATAGCCCATAGCATAGCCTACAAGCCCGAAACGAGTTGGAACTACGAGGTGGGCGCCCACGCCAACCTCTTTGGCGGCAGCGTGCAGGCCGACCTCTCGGCCTTTTTCATGCGCATTCGCAACCAGCAGCTCTCCGTAATGGCCAGCCGGTATGGCTTTGGCCGCACCATGACCAATGCGGGCAAGAGCAACAGCTGCGGCGTGGAGGTGGCCCTTCGTGGCCGCGCGTTGGCCGACCGCTTGGCGTGGACCGCGAGCTATGGCTACACGCGCGCCGTGTTTAAGGAGTATAAGGACAGCGTGTCGACGGCAGGCGCCGTGGTCGTGACCAACTATGAGGGCCGTCGCGTGCCGTTTGTGCCCGAGCATACCGTGGCCGCCTCAGCCAATTACACCCTCCCCGTGGCCTCCCCGTGGCTGCATGGCGTTACGGTGGGCGCCGACGTGAGCGGACAGGGCAAGACCTATTGGGACGAGGCCAACACCAAGAGCCAACGCTTCTATGCGGTGGTGGGCGCCCATCTGGCTTTCGACATGGGGCGTGTGGAGGTCGACCTGTGGGGGCGCAACCTCACCAACAACCGCCATCAGGTGTTTGCCGTGAACAGCGGCGCCACGGGCAGCAACCTTTGGTTTGCCCAGCGCGCCAACCCCATCCAGGTGGGCGTTGACCTGAGATGGAAGCTATGATCCAATGATGAGCCTGCCCATGGGTGGGGATAGGAAGAATGCCAGTCGGATTAGCGTGGGCGTGATGCCCCCTGCCGGCTGGCATTGTTTTGTGAGTATGCAACGGCTCTACGCCATTCCATCAGTGGTCAGTTGTGCGTGATGTGCGTCTCTATCCCAAGGTGGAATCAATGGGTTTGAACTAAGAGCGTTAAAAAAACTCCATCATAGAGAAAAAAGCCTCCTCAAGGGGGTGATGTTCTCAGGTTTTATGTTTATCTTTGCCACGTCAGGTGGAGATCTGCTTGATTTTAGAGTAACACTAAGTTGAGCGGAACTTCATGCGTGACTAATTCCGGTCCCGCTCTGCTGCTTTTCAAAGTTAGAAGAGCGTCGCTCAGGAGTTTTTGTGAGTATTAGTGGTGTTTCAGAATCAAAGTTAAATTACAATCGAATGAAGAAAAGACATTTGGGAAAGTTTGCTACAGTAGCTGTGGCAATTTGTTTAGGATTTGCTTCCTGCAAGCAAATTTATTATCAAGTGTATGATGTCGATTCAAAGGCGTTGACTCGTCAGGACAACAGTCTTGTATATGAGGATAGCGATTTGAAACTGATGTACAATCTTTGGGGGGATAATGGCACTGTGGGATTTATCGTCAAGAACCAGACTGATAAAGACCTGTTTATCGACATGAAGAGAACGTTCTTTATCCTCAATGGAAAAGCTTACGACTATTTTCAAAATCGCGAATACACAGAAACAGAGACCTCTACCGTTACAAGAGAGGTTGTGACTACTCATTCGTATTTGGCTTCATTAGGTTACTGGCCTACACGCTATTATGTGCCGACAACAATGTCGGGAATAGCTAAGCAACAGAAGGGGCATACAAACGCTGTAAGCAGAAAGGAAAAAGAAATAGTCTGCGTGCCGGCTAATTCGTATAAGGTTATCAGTGAATATGCGGTTTTTCCAACATTCGTGAAGACATGTACGCAGAGCAAGGATTATCCTCATGGCTCGGTTGCTGTAGCAACGTATACAGAGAAAGAATCGCCTGTTAAATTCAGAAACCGCCTAGCTTATTCGTTCAATAGTGACTGTTCTGTTTTGAAGGAGGTGGAGAATGACTTCTACGTTAGTCGCGTGACAAACTATTCTAAGAAGGCTGCTATCGAAACAGTGAAAGAAAAATCGGATTGCAATGATTCATATAAGCAGAAGCGAGAGTACTTCAAAATTGGAGGTCCAGACAAGTTTTATAAGACCTACTACAAGACAGCTATTGGTAGTATTGACGGCATGTATTAACTCATAAAAACACAACAATGGTTTGTTAAATGATAGATAAAGTCTAAGAGGACGTGCACTGCTAGCTAAGGAATCCTTTTACGGTTCTATAATGGGTTGTAAAAGCATTTTGCAGCCGCTAAGTCGTACATGCATGCCATAACCACAGCGTATATCACTCGTGAAGTGGGCAGATACTTACTGTGGCTTATCCTGTTCGACACACCTTATTTCTTCAGTTGACGTGACGTCTTTGTTACCGCTTCATCAGTGGGAGGAGTTCCGTAAGTACGCTATATGTCGAAAGGGGAACGTTAAACCGTGTTGTCATGAAGGCGGATATAGGAAAATGCTAACAAACAAATTGTATAATACTTTTTATGTGGTTGACGGCAGTATGAGTGTATGCTCAAATGGCGCAAAATGCAAATCCGAGGCTTGGGTGATATAAAGATTTTTACAGAATAGGAAATATGAACGAAAAGTTATATTCATCTGCCCTTTCAAACTATAAGAAATGGGCTGACAACAATAAGGCGGAACTTGAATCAGATTTCAAAGAGCGTCATGCTTTGTGCGATGAGATGCAGTCGTACACTAAAGAACGATTACAGAACCTAACTGAGGAAGAGTTCTTCAATCTTATCGCGCCTTTATGGGCCATGCGTATGTGGGGTAATAAGAAATATTACCTTGATGGCGTCATTGAAAGCAATGGCATCGTTTTGATTCGAGAGCAACTGGTTAACCTATTCTATGGAAAGTCATCCATCGAAAGCCGTTGGGATGAGTTTCGTGAAAAAATTAAGGGAATGGGCCCAGCAATTATCAGCGAGTTGCTTAATAAGTTCAATCCAAATGAGTATATTCTTTGGAACAAGAAATCTCTCACAGGCTTTATTGCTTTGGATATTCCTAAAGTCCCTAAATATAATTCAGCTCTTGATGGTAAGAAATATGCTTATCTATCAAAGGTTGGACGTGAACTTGTAGAATTGGCCCAAAAGAAAGGTGTTGGTGAAATAGACGATCTTCTCGCTCTCGACTATTTCATATGGAAAGACCTCCAGGTTGAGCCCAATGAAATGGAAACACCTTCTGAGGAGAAGCTAGAAAAAGAAACAGAGAAGCAGAAGGCGTTTGTTCATAATGATGTAAGAGATAGGATCAGGGATATTGGATCCTTCCTTGGCTTTAAGGCGGAAGTAGAGAAGAAAGTTGCTGATGGCGCGGTTGTAGATGCCATTTGGGAGGTATCAGTCGGTAATATGGGAAGAATAACTTACGTTTTTGAGGTGCAAACAAGTGGCAGTATAGATAGTCTTTTGCTTAATCTGATGAAGGCCAAGAACAATCCCTCTGTACAAGGAATTGTTGCTGTTTCTGACGCCAAGCAATTGGAGAAAATCAAGAAGGAAGCATCTTCGTTGAAAGCAATACGTGACGATCTCAAGTTTTGGGACTACAACGATGTGCTGAAGGTATTTGATGCGCTTTCTAATGCCTACGAGTCTATTAACTCGTTAGATCTTGTGCCGTCAGGGCTTTTCTGACAAGCGTAGCGTTGTGGCAACAGGTTGAGCTTCAACGATTTGCTTTGAGATAAAAATAGAGATTCTCGATTTAATGAATAGGAGGGGAATGTGATGGTGAACCCAAAGATTATACTCGTCAATGCAATGGCATTGGGCTTGATTCTGTTTCTTTCAATGCAAACCACTTGTGCTGCTTGCACCCCATCAATGGCCATTCAGCAAAAGAAAGTGGCAACTGTTGGCAAAAAGAGGGTTGCCATTAGCAAAAAGAGAGTTGTCAAGAGCAAGAAGAGAACCTATCGCAAGGCTTC
>ERZ1026850.1337-NODE-1337-length-13003-cov-10.400989_pt1 | contig 13003 bp, 10 predicted proteins | sample MGYA00380155_ERZ1026850 | MGnify/ENA primary metagenome ERZ1026850 (study PRJEB33269, sample SAMEA4719791) | human gut metagenome | biome: human-associated habitat; feature: organic feature; material: feces | place: Cameroon | collected 2013-10 ... | reverse complement strand
CGGAGATGTGTATAAGAGACAGATTATAAAGCAAAAGCGACACCTTGCGGTATCACTTTTGCTTTTTTTGGCGGAGACGGTGGGATTCGAACCCACGGTACGGTATAAGCCGCACAACTGATTTCGAGTCAGCCCCGTTATGACCACTTCGATACATCTCCGTATATAAAGGCAAAGTTTGCTTTGCCTTGTTTTTGTTTATAATTGGAAGTTCTTTATGTAGCTGTCGATACACTCCTGAATGATGTTTACAGCTTCTTCTTTTGGCTTAACTTCTGTTACGGATGTGCTTTTGTCATGCTCAAGAGATTTGTACACTTCAAAGAAATGCTTAATTTCGTCAAATCTGTGGCTCGGAAGCTGGTCGATGTCCGTATAGCTGTTGTAGTTAGGGTCGTTTATCGGAACGGCAATGATTTTTTCATCTCTTGCACCGCCGTCTTCCATAATCAAAACGCCGATCGGTTTGCATTCAACAATAGTCATAGGTCTGATTTGCTCACTGCAAAGCACCAAAACATCAAGAGGGTCGTTATCGCTGGCATATGTTCTTGGAATAAATCCGTAGTTGGCAGGGTAGTGAGTTGATGTAAACAAAACTCTGTCAAGTTTGAGCATACCTGTTTCCTTGTCAAGCTCGTACTTGTTTTTGCCGCCCTTAGAAATCTCAATTACAGCGTAGAATCTGTCTTTCTTGATACGCTTTGGAGATATGTCGTGCCAAATGTTCATAAACGCTCCTCCTTAAATAGTATGACAGTATAATAACATTATAGAAAAGATTTGTCAATTTTAAATTTGCATTTTTTCTTGTTGGGTGATATTATTAAATATATCAAATTATAGGAGAATGTTATGGTTGCAATTATTGATTACGGTGCGGGTAATTTGCAAAGCGTGAAAAAGGCTTTGGATTTTATCGGCGCAGAAAGTAAGATTACGGATAATAAAGACGAGATAAATGCGGCATCTCATATTATCCTGCCCGGTGTAGGCTCTTTTGCGGATGCAATGAGTTGTATTAGAGAACGAGGACTTGAAGAAACAATAAAAAAATCTGCTGATGGATCAAAGCACTTTTTGGGTATCTGCCTTGGACTTCAGCTTCTTTTTGAATCGAGCGAAGAATCACCCGGCGTAAAAGGTCTTGGAGTTTTCAAGGGCGATATTGTTACTATTCCGAAAGATAACGGGCTTAAAGTTCCGCACATCGGTTGGAATAGCGTAAAACTAAATCAAACAAACGGTATATTTGAGGGAATAAAGGACGAAAGCTATTTTTATTTTGTTCATTCTTATTATCTCAAAAATGCCGATGAGGATATTGTTGCAGGCACAACAGAATACGGTGTGCCTATTCAGTGCGCTGTGCAAAACGGCAGAGTGTGTGCCACACAGTTCCATCCCGAAAAAAGCAGCGAAGTTGGACTTGCTTTGCTAAAGAATTTTGTGAATAGGGAGGACTGAATATGTACGCAAAAAGAATAATTCCGTGCTTGGATGTTAAAAATGGTAGAGTAGTAAAAGGTGTTTCGTTTGTTGATTTGCGTGATGCAGGCGATCCTGTTGAATGTGCTGCGGCTTATGATAAGCAGGGTGCTGATGAACTTGTGCTTCTTGACATAACCGCAACTCACGAGGGAAGAAGCACTATGATTGATATTGTCTCAAGAGTTGCCGATACTGTGTTTATCCCGTTTACCGTTGGCGGCGGAATAAAAACCGTTGACGATTTCAAGGAACTTTTGCGTGCGGGTGCTGATAAAATTTCTGTCAATTCCGCCGCTGTTCGCAATCCCGATTTAATTAATGAAGCGTCATATAAATTCGGCTCGCAGTGTGTTGTTGTTGCCATTGACGCAAAGCGTAAATCAGACGGAGGCTGGGAGGTTTACCTCAACGGCGGAAGAATTCCGACAGGTATTGACGCTGTAGAATGGGCTGTTGAAGCAGAAAAAAGAGGCGCAGGCGAAATACTTTTGACCTCTATGGATTGTGACGGTCAAAAAACAGGCTATGATATCGAACTCACTCGTGCCGTGTCCGAAAAGGTCGGTATTCCCGTAATTGCTTCGGGCGGTGCAGGCAAGGCAGAACATTTTTTGGATGCCTTTGTTGACGGCAAGGCAGATGCGGTTCTTGCGGCAAGCCTCTTTCATTTTAATGAACTTCCTATCCCTGTGCTCAAGGATTATCTTGCAAAAAATAATGTCAGTGTAAGAAGATGATAATTTGACAAACAGTGAAAATACGGCAGCTGATAAGCAGTATAAAAAAATGACAAGAACTCCGGTAAATAAACTTATATTTATCTTGTCTGTCCCTACTGTTATCAGTATGCTCATAACAACAATATATAATATGGCGGACACCTATTTTGTTTCAAAAATCAGTGTTTCCGCTTCCGGTGCAACAGGCGTTGTATTCAGTCTTATGGCTGTTTTTCAGGCGTTTGGATTTATGTTCGGTCAGGGCGCAGGCTCAATTGTTTCAAGACGGCTTGGCGCAAAGGATGTTGAAACTGCAAGAAAATTTTGTTCAACCGCATTCTTTTTGTCGCTTAGTATAAGTACCTTTATTGCGGTTATCGGTTTGTTCTTTTTGGATGAGCTGATGTCGTTTCTCGGCAGTACCGAAACGATTTTGCCTTATGCGAAACAGTATGGTCTGTACATTCTGATTTCAGGTCCGGCTATGTGCACAAGCTGTGTGATGAACAATATTTTGCGATACGAGGGACTTGCCCGACTTGCTATGATCGGACTTGCTTCGGGCGGTATCCTCAACATTGCACTTGACCCTTTGTTTATTTTTACATTTAATATGGGTATTTCCGGCGCCGGTCTTGCAACGGCAATCAGTCAGTATTTGAGTATGGCGATTTTGTTGTCTGCTTTTATTATGAAAAAGTGCCAGTGCAGAATTAATTTGAAATATGTTCGGCTTAACGGCAGGGATATTTGGGAAATTGTTGCAACGGGATTCCCGAGTTTTATGCGTAACGGACTTGGTAGCTTGTCAACGATGATTCTCAATGTTATGGCTTCGCCTTATGGTGACACCTGTATTGCAGCTATGAGCGTTTCAAATAGGTGTTCAATGCTGATTTTCAGCGTGTGTGTTGGCATAGGTCAGGGATTTCAACCTGTCAGTGCGTTCAATTACGGCAGTAAGGATTTTGACCGTGTTCGCAAGGCAATTGATTTTTTGTGGGTGTACGGCACTGTTGCGGTAACTGTTCTTTCGGGTATTATGTTTATCTTTGCTCCGTGGGTTATCGCTCGGTTTAGAAGCGAAGTGGAAGTTGTTGAAGTAGGTTCAACCGCACTCCGCTATCTATGTGTTTCACTTGCGTTTTTGCCTACTGCACTCACTGCAAATATGACATTCCAAAGTATAGGCAAAAAGGGTAGGGCGCTGTTCCTTGCGTGTTGTCAAAACGGCCTTTTCTTTGTTCCGCTTGCTCTCGTTTTGCCGAGATTTTTCGGCATTGTCGGCTTGGAACTTTCACAGCCGATAGCCTATGTTTTAGCGGCTGTTGTGTCTGCTCCGTTTCTTGTTGCTTTCAAAAAACAATTAAGAAATTGTTAACATTTGCGCTGTTGACTTTTATACACCTGTATGTTATATTCTAACTAAAGACAGGGGAGTAATTCCACGGTTATCGTGTGTTAAGTCAACATCATGCCGATATAGGCTGGCTTAATTGTAGAGAATGAGACTTGTGCATAGTGCAGATACTATGTATGAGTCTATTTTTATATAAAAATGCAAGGCACAATAGCCTGCGTTATAGTATATTCTAATGGAAGGTGCACTGTATGAAAGAGTATTTGAAAACGAAAGAAGACGTTCTTGCCGGTGTAAAGTCGGAGCAAAGCGGTATTTCGTCTGCCGAGGCTTCATCAAGACTTGAAAAAAACGGCAAAAACAAGCTCGCAGAGGGCAAAAAGGATAGTCTTATAAAACGCTTTTTGTCACAGCTTGCAGACCCGATGATTATCATTTTGATTGTCGCAGCCGTAATCAGTGCTGTCACAGCCACAGTCGGCGGTGAGAGCGAAGGCTATGCCGATGTTGTCATCATTATGGTGGTTGTAATCATCAATGCGGTTTTGGGCGTTTATCAGGAAAGCAAGGCAGAAAAAGCGATTGAAGCCTTGCAGGAAATAGCCGCCGCCACATCAAAGGTTATTCGTGACGGCAAGGTTGTCACAGTAAAGAGTGAGGACATCGTTGTTGGTGATGTTGTTGTTCTTGAAGCCGGTGACAGCGTTCCTGCCGATTGCAGAATTATCGAATGTGCCTCTATGAAAATTGAGGAGTCTGCACTTACGGGCGAATCTGTGCCTGTAACCAAAATAGCAGAACCTATTGACCCGCTCGGCTCTGATGATGTTCCGCTCGGCGACAGAAAAAATATGTGCTATATGGGTTCGTCGGTTGCATACGGCAGAGGCAAGGCTGTTGTTGTTGCCACCGGTATGGACACCGAAATGGGCAAGATTGCCGATGCACTTACACAGGCAAAGGATGAGGAAACCCCTCTTCAAATCAAACTCAATCAGCTTTCAAAGATTTTGTCATTCATAGTTTTGGGCATTTGCGTATTCATCTTTGTATTTGATATTGTTCGTGCTCTCGTTGTCGGCGATGCAATCACTTTGTCGTCAACATTGTCGTTCTTTATGGTTGCGGTTTCTCTTGCCGTTGCGGCAATTCCGGAGGGACTTGCTGCCGTTGTAACAATCGTTCTTTCAATCGGTGTAACAAAGATGTCAAAGCGTAATGCGGTTATCCGTAAACTCACAGCAGTTGAAACTCTTGGTTGCACACAGATTATTTGCTCGGACAAAACAGGTACTCTCACTCAAAACAAGATGACTGTTGTTGATTATAAGGGCACAGATGAAAGACTCCTTGCAACCGCTATGGCTCTTTGCTGCGATGCAGAACTTCAGGATGGCGGCACTGTTAAGGGTGAGCCTACCGAGGCTGCACTTGTTGCATATGCAGACAAACTCGGATTGAAGAAAAACGAACTTGAAGATTCTTTCCCAAGAGTCGGTGAAGCACCGTTTGATTCAGGCAGAAAGATGATGTCAACAATCCACAAAACTCCAAACGGTTTTGTTCAGTATACAAAGGGTGCTCCCGATATTGTTCTTTCACTTTGCACAACTGCATTTGTTGACGGCAAAAAAGTGCCTATGACAGATGAAATCCGTCAGGCTATTTCTGCATCTAACAAAGAAATGGCGGATAAGGCTCTCCGTGTTCTTTGTGCGGCTATGAGAACTTACAGCGAACAGCCGTCAAACGAACCTGACGAACTTGAACAAGACCTTTGCTATATCGGTCTTACCGGTATGATTGACCCTGTTCGTCCTGAAGTTGTTGATGCAATCAAGGAATGTAAGAGCGCCGGTATTCGCCCTATTATGATTACAGGCGACCATAAGGATACAGCCGTTGCCATTGCAAAACAGCTTGGTATTATCAGTGAAAATCAAAAGGCTGTCACAGGTATGGAACTCAATTCTATGTCTGATGAAGAACTTGATGAACATATCGAGGAATACTCGGTTTATGCTCGTGTTCAGCCTGAACATAAGGTTCGTATCGTTCAAGCGTGGAAAAAGCGTGGAATGATTACCGCTATGACCGGTGACGGTGTAAATGATGCTCCGTCAATTAAGAATGCAGATATCGGTGTCGGTATGGGCATCACAGGCACTGATGTAACAAAGAATGTTGCCGATATGGTGCTTGCAGACGATAACTTTGCAACAATCGTTTCGGCTGTTGAAGAAGGCAGACGAATTTATGACAATATTCGTAATTCAATTCAGTTCTTGCTTTCGTCAAATCTTTCAGAGGTTCTCTCAATTTTCTTCGCAACCCTTTGCGGTTTCACATTGTTTGAGCCTGTTCACCTCTTGTGGATAAATCTTATTACAGACTGCTTCCCGGCACTTGCTCTCGGCCTTGAAAAAGGCGACCCGGACATTATGAGCCGTAAGCCTCGTAACAGCAAGGACGGTATCTTTGCAGGCGGTATGGGCTTCGACTGTGCTTATCAGGGTGTTATGGTAACTGTGCTTACTCTCGTTGCATATGTCCTCGGTATTGTTATGGCAAGCCCGGAGCATATGACATTGTCACAAATCTTTGCAGTCAACGATGCAAACGAAGCAACTCATTTGCTCCACCAAAACGGTATGACAATGGCATTCCTGACACTTTCTATGGCAGAAATTTTCCATTCGTTCAATATGCGTTCTCGCCGTCAGTCAATTGCAAAGATGGGCAGTATGAACTGGTATTTGCTCGGTGCTATGGTGCTCTCGCTTGTACTTTCAAGTGCGGTAATTTATATTCCATTCCTCAGCAAAGCATTTGATTTTGCACCTATTGATGCAAGAGAATATTTCACAGCGCTTCTCCTTGCATTTATGGTTGTTCCGATTGTAGAAATCGTAAAACTCATTCAGCGTAAAACAAATAAATAACGAATAAATCCCGAAGTTTGACTTCGGGATTTTACTTTACTTTGTATTTAAATGGGTGTAATATGAGGTAAAGAGGTGATATGTATGTGGTGGTTGTTTGCATTGCTTTCTGCGGTGTTTGCCGCATTGACTTCAATTCTCGCCAAGGTGGGAATTGAGGGCGTTGATTCAAATCTCGCAACGGCAATTCGCACAATGGTCGTTGTCGGTATGTCGTGGCTTATGGTGTTTGTTACAAATGCACAGTCGGGTATTACAAATATCGGCAAAAAGAGTTGGATATTCCTTGTGCTTTCGGGTCTTGCAACGGGCGCTTCATGGCTCTGCTACTACAAGGCTATCCAAATCGGCGATGTGTCAAAGGTTGTGCCTATTGACAAATTGAGCGTTGTGTTCACTCTTGTTCTTGCATTTATTTTTTTGCACGAGGATTTCAATGCAAAGTCGCTTGTCGGCTGTATTCTCATCGCAGCAGGCACATTGTTTATGGTATTATAAAAAATAAACCGCGAAGTTCAGTTATTACTGTTCCTCGCGGTTTTGTTATTTTATTAATTTGTTTTATGCACGGGCAACCATTTCGCCGTACTGTTCTTTTGATTTTTTGATGAATTCTTCAACCTGAAGTGCAGACGGCATAGCGTCTGAACAACTGTGTGATGAAATCAATATGCTTGCCGAAGCAGAACCGAATTCAAGACAGTCAATGATGTCTTTGCCTTGGAGCAGGCTGTAAAGGAATGATGAGCCGTAGCCGTCACCACCGCCAAAGCCTTTGAGCATAACAGCAGGGAATGGCTTGATGTTGTAGAACTTGCCGTCATTTGTGTATGCTGTTGAACCGTCTTTGCCGTGCTTGATTACGCAGATTGACGCACCGAAACTCTGCCAATATTTTGCAGATTCAGGGTCACTGCCTTTAACACCGATAATTCCTTCTGTGAGGTCAAATTCCTCACGGCTTCCCATAATGATGTCGGCGTTCTGTGCAACGATGCTGTAATATACGGCGATTTCGTCCTTGCTTTTCCAAGTGTATTCTCTGTAATCTATGTCAAAAATAATTCTTGTGCTGTTTTTCTTTGCAAGCATCATAGCTTTGAGGCAAGCCTCTCTTGACGGACTTTTTGCAAGTGCCGTACCGCTGATGATGATAGCTTTTGCAGAGGCAATGTATTCTTCGTCAATGTCCGCAGGTTCAAGGCAAAAATCCGCAACATTATCCCTGTACATAAGAATTGACGAGGCTTCTTTTGAAAGAATTTCAGTAAATGTAAGACCGATCTTTTCGCCGTTCTTTGCTCTTGTGATTTTTGAAGTGTCAATGCCTTCTTTTTCAAAATAATCAACCACATAGTCGCCGAATTGGTCGTCGCTTACACAACCGAAAAATCCAACCTTGCAACCGAGCCTTGCCAAACCAACCGCAATGTTTGCAGGTGAACCGCCAACATATTTGTTGAAGTTTTCCGACTCCGACAATGGTCTGTACATATCCGTTGGATTAAAATCAATGGCAATTCTGCCGATTGGTATAAAATCAAGCGGTCTTGACATATCAAATGTTACATAATTTTGCATAATATTTACCCCTTTATATGCTAAAATGTTTTGTCCTTGTTTGTCTTGCTTGTGCTGATATTAAGATTTTTTTAATAGCAGAGTTGTCCGTAAGCCGAGTTCTGTCGTGGACGATTATCTATCTCGACAAGATGTTGCCACCTTGCTCAAGCCACCCGTCGGAGTTATGTGGCGAGCAACCAACTCTCCGGTCGGTGTTGCAGCGGATAGGGTTTACATGGCAGAGAATGTCTCCACTCTCTCGGTGAGCTCTTACCTCGCCTTTCCACCCTTACCGTAAAAACGGCGGTTTATTTCTGTTGCACTTTCCCTAAGGTCACCCTCGGCGGCCGTTAGCCGTTATCCTGCTCTGTGCTGCTCGGACTTTCCTCATAGTCAAAGACTACGCAACCGTCTGGACAACTCTATCTTATATAATAAATTATTCCGACCAAAAATGCAATATTAAATAAAAAAAGTTGAAAATATAATTAATATGGTGTACACTGAATTTAATATATAATTCTAAAATAAAGGAAGGGTGTTCGTATGCCTCGCTTTGAAAAAGAGGGCTTTAACCCTAAAAAAAGAATAGATAACGACAGCCGAGACAGAAGCGTTCCCGTTGATGAGGATTATTTCAATATTTCTGATTTTGATGAAGAGGTTATTGATAATCAAAATACGGCTGATTACGATTTGGATGCTTTTATGCAGGAACTTGACGAGCCACAACGCTCAAACCGTCAAAGTGCCAACGATTTTGTGCCACAGGTTTATCTTGATGAAGATGCCAAAAGACGCAAAGAAAATGAAGAAAGAGCACGCCAAAGACGAGAAACAACCCGACCTCCTCGCCGTAAAAGACGAAAAGGCTCAAGACCGAATAACGCAAAGAATATTTTTAGGGCGGTTTTGGCGGCTATTCTCGCTTTGATTATCGGTGCAGGCTGTTTTGTCGGCAACGCTATGGGCAAAGTCACCTATGATGACACTCGCAAAAATCAGTATGTCAGCAAATCGGATTTAACTCGTTCGTCAAGCGTAACAAACATTCTTTTGCTCGGTGTTGATGCCCGTAATCCAAAAGATGATACCGCTTCTCGTTCCGATTCAATGATGCTCATTTCTATTGATAAGGCACACAACTGCATAAAAATGGTTTCGTTCTTGCGTGACACTTGGGTGTACATTCCGTGCGTTGACAAAAAGCAACGACTCAATGCGGCCTGTCAGTATGACGGCTACAACGGTGTTGTTGATACTATTGAATATAATTTTGGTATAGATATTGACGGATATGTTGTTGCCGATTTTGAAATGTTCAAGGTGCTCGTTGACAGCATCGGCGGTGTAGAGGTTGAAGTAACCGAAAAAGAAGCCAAAGAGGTAACCTCTCACAAAGGCAGATACGGCAATGTCAAACTTGATGCGGGCAAGTACAAATTAACAGGCGAACAGGCTCTTGCTTATTGCAGAATAAGAAAAATTGACACCGACTTTATGCGTGCTTACCGTCAAAGAACAGTTATGCAGGCAATTCTTAAGAGCGTGAAATCTGCAAATCCGGTAAAACTCGCAATGATGGCAACCAAGGCTGCACCGTATATTCAAACCAATCTTTCAAAAGCAAAGATTATTTCTGCCGGTATGAAAGCACTTCCGTGCATCAGCGATATGGCAGAGGTTCGTGTTCCGTTTGACGGCACTTGGCAATATGCAACAATCGGCGGTGCAAGCGTTATTACCATTGATGTTGATAAAAATAAAGAAAAATTGCAGGATTTAATTTATAACAAATCTGCTGCGGAAATCAGAGCAGAACAAAGCAAATGATAGACTTTTGCAATGCGTTTTGAACTGTTTTGATAATGTCTTTAGTGTATTTGTTCACACTTTGTAAATTGACTTTGATATTATGTTTTGATATAATATTACAAGCCTGTTTTTTAGGCTATATAGCTATATATGATAAATTGGAGAAAAATTATGCTATCAGTTATTCCTGCCCCTAAAAAGGCGAAAGAACTCGGCGGAGTATTTGTTTTGCCGGCACGCTTAAAGGTAAAGTCTGATTTTGACCTTTCTCTTTTGGAGGGTAGGGTTGATTTTTGCGAAAATGAATCTGATGCAACCGTTGTTATCATTAAGGACGAAAGTATTGCAAAAGAAGGCTATACTCTGGGAGTTACAAGGGAGTGTATCGTTATTTTGGCAAGCCAAAAAATCGGTGTTTATTACGCTCTTCAAACTGTAAGAAAAATTGCTCATGTTGATACAGGTGGCAGGGAAGTACCTTGCTGTGACATTGAGGATGAGCCTCGTTTTCCTTTCAGAGGCATTTCGCTTGATGTGTCACGCCATTTTTATGATGTTGATTATATCAAGCAGTACATAAATTGGTTATTTATGGAAAAACTCAATGTCTTTCATTGGCATTTGACCGATGATGTGGGATGGCGAGTAGAAATTAAAAAGTATCCTCTTTTGACCGAAATCGGCTCAAAGCGTGCTTATACACAACTTGACGGTTGGCAGTCAACAAAGATGGAAGAAAAGCCGTATTTAGGCTATTATACACAGGAGCAGATTAAGGAAATCGTTGCTTATGCAAAGGAACGAGGCATCACTGTCATTCCTGAAATTGATTTTCCTGCTCACTGTGCGGCTGTTTTTTCTGCTTACAGCAACCTTGCGTGCAGAGATTTGAAGCGAGATGTTCCGGGCTATTTTGGGGCAAAAATTCCAACAAAGCTTTATGGGCAAAAGGATTGGAACAGAACCCTTTGTATGGGCAAGGAAGAGAGTTTGCAGTTCGTATATGATGTTCTTGACGAAATCTGCGAGATGTTTGATTCACCGTATATTCACCTTGGTGGTGACGAAGCTCCGATGGATGAATGGAAAAAATGCCCTAATTGCCAAAAGGTGATGAAAGAGAATAATCTCAAAAATGAGAAAGAACTTCAAGGCTGGTTTGAAAATAAATTGTCGCAGTTTCTTAAAACAAAGGACAGACAGATGATTGGCTGGAATGAAATTCTTGCAGCCGAAAATGTAAATAAGAGCGACAAGAATATTGTTGCACAGTATTGGACACCAATCCGTGACAGAAAAGCAGAGGAATATGTCAACAACGGCGGAAAAATGATTATGAGTAATCATCAATCCTTCTATTTTGATATGCCTTATGCCAAGTATCCACTTAAAAAAACATATGAGTATAAGCCTGAAAACTTTGGTGTAACCAAGGATAATGTAAAAAATGTTCTTGGCGTTGAGGGTGAAGTTTGGACAGAATGGATTAGAGACAGAGAAAGACTCGAAATGCTTGTTTTTCCAAGAATGCAGGCGCTTTCAGAAGTTGCATGGTCACCTGAAGAAAAGCGTGATTTTGCAGACTTCAAGGCAAGACTTGATGATTTCAAGCCGACCTTTGACGCTTTGGGAATCAATTATGCGGTTGATAAGATTTCTTTGCCAAAGAATCCTTTTAAGCGTTCAAAAATTTTAAAACTGTTTTCAAAGGGCAATACCGACCTTGAAAATCAATTAAATGCTCAATATAAAGCTAAAGGAGAACGATAAAATGAAATTTAAAGATTTTCCGCAGGCAGTCATTGATGAAAATGTTGATTATACCGTAAAGGAAATCACCAATGTTATCAAGAGATACGGTCCTCGTGAGTCCGGCAACAAAAACTGCCTTGCAACTCAAAAACACATCGACAAGGAAATGAAGCCGTTTTGTGACGAAACAGGTTTTGAAGAATACAAAATGGCTCCAAAGGCATTTTTGCATTTCACAAAAACCGTTTCCGTAACAATCATTTTGGCAGTTGTTGTTTGCCTTGCATTGGTGTACACAGGCGTTTTAAGCGGTGTAGGCGGTTCGGACTTCTTCGTTCCGCAGTGTATCGTTGGCGGCGTTGTTGCAATCGGTCTTTTCATCACAGCAATGGAATTCTTGTTATATAAGCAGTTCTGTGATGTTTTCTACAAGAAGATTGACGGACATAACTATTATGCAGTTCGCAAGCCACAGGGCGAAGTTAAAAGAAGAATTATCATTTCAGGTCATTGCGATTCAGCTTATCAGTGGCGTCACCTTTACTATGCAAAGGGCAAAATTCCGCTTATGGGCATTTGTATGGGCGGAACAATCGGCGGTGCGTTCATTTCTGTAATTATTGCAATTATCGCAATTATTGCTAATTTTGTTGATATGGGTGCTTTCGGTGACTTTATGGTAAATTACAGTTTCTATTTCCATGTAATTACTGCACTCTTTATGGTGACACTCTTCCTTTTTGTTGATTTCAAAACTATTTCACCGGGCGCAAACGATAACCTTACAGGTACTTATTCTGCTGTATGTGCACTTCGTATGCTTGATATGGCAGGTGTTGAGTTTGAAAACACAGAAGTTGTTGCTATGATCACCGATGGTGAGGAAGCAGGACTTCGTGGTTGTAAGAATTGGGCAAAGAACCACAAGGATGAATATGTAAATTCAGGTGTAGAAACAGCTGTTCTTTGCGTTGATACTCTCACAGACCTTGATTATCTCAATGTTTATTCTCGTGATATGACAGGCACAGTAAAACATTCACAGCCTTTCAGCCAGCTTGTTATGGACTCTGCTAAGGAAGCAGGTCACGATGATTTGAAGTTTGCAAATGTGTTCTTCGGTTCATCGGATGCTGCTGCATTCACACAAGAGGGAATCACAGCAACTTGTCTTGCGGCTATGGATCCTACTCCTGCCGATTACTATCACAATGTCCGTGACAGCTACGACAGACTTGTTCCTGAAGCAATCAAAACAGGCTATGAGGTTATCCTTTCAACTATTTTCAATTTTGACGAAAAAGGACTTAACTAACATATAATTATTAAAGAAATCCTGCTTTTAACGGGATTTCTTTTAT
>ERZ1026850.1335-NODE-1335-length-13013-cov-4.195864_pt1 | contig 13013 bp, 10 predicted proteins | sample MGYA00380155_ERZ1026850 | MGnify/ENA primary metagenome ERZ1026850 (study PRJEB33269, sample SAMEA4719791) | human gut metagenome | biome: human-associated habitat; feature: organic feature; material: feces | place: Cameroon | collected 2013-10 ... | reverse complement strand
TACTAATGCTGCGATTCCTTTAATCAGATTACCTGCATGGGCACCTTTTGCCATTGCCCCATCGGTTGCCATCGCAATCAGATTGACTTTTCCTTCATTCTCAGATACCAGGACAACCACACCGTCGCCCAGCTTCTCTTTTAACTGGTCGCCCAGTTCACGAAGTCCGTTCATATCTACACCGGATACCTTTGAAGCCAGTAACTTAACGCCTCTTACTTCCTGTACCTGGTCCATAACATCACCCAGTGCCTCTTTGGCTGCCTTGCTCTTTAAGGAGTCATTCTCACTCTGTAATGCCTTCAGCTCTGCCATCAGGTGCTCGCATCTTTCTACCAGGTTTGCAGGGGTTGTTTTAAGAACCTTGGAGGCTGTATTTAACTGTTCTTCCATCTTCTGGTAATAAGCGGTCACATTGCTTCCGGTCACAGCTTCAATACGGCGTACCCCGGCAGCCACACCGGATTCTGACAGAATCTTAAAGGAACCAATCATGCCGGTAGATGCCACATGGGTACCACCGCAGAATTCCTTGGAGAACTCGCCCATCTGTACAACACGGACTGTCTCGCCATATTTTTCACCAAACAGTGCCATCGCACCTGTTTTCTTAGCCTCCTCGATTGTCATGATTTTGGTTTCTACCGGAAGGTTTTCCGCAATCTTCTCATTGACAATCTCTTCTACCTTTTTCAGTTCTTCCGGTGTCATGGCTGCAGAATGAGAGAAGTCAAAACGGGTTCTCTCACCATCCTGATAGGAACCGGACTGTTCTACGTGATTTCCTAATACTTCACGCAGTGCTTTTTGTAATAAATGGGTTGCGCTGTGGTTCTTGCAGGTATTGGCTCTTCTGGTCGTATCAACTGCCAGTGTTACGTTATCGCCTACTTTCAGCATACCCTTTACGACTTTACCGATATGGGCTACTTTACCGCCTAATAATTTAATGGTATTTTCTACTCTAAATTCACCATCTGCTGTGGTAATAACACCGATATCGCCTTCCTGTCCACCCATGGTTGCATAGAAAGGTGTTTTCTCTACGATAACAGTTCCAACTTCTCCGTCTGTCAAAGCATCTACCAGTTCTGTTTCTGTGGTAAGTGCTGTGACTTTGGAATCAAAGGTCAGGTTATCATATCCTACAAACTCTGTGGTAATGGCAGGGTCAATGGACTCGTATACGGTTACGTCAGCACCCATGTAGTTTGTAACTTTACGTGCTTTACGTGCCTTGTCCTTCTGCTCCTGCATGCATTTCTGAAAGCCTTCCTCATCTACAATCAGACCTTTTTCTTCCAGAATCTCCTTGGTTAAGTCCACCGGGAATCCATAAGTATCATATAACTTAAAGGCATCTGCACCGCTTAATTCTTTCTTACCGGCTTTTATTACCGCGTCTTCCATCTCATTTAAGATATTTAAGCCCTGGTCGATAGTCTTGTTAAATTTATTTTCTTCCTGAGTCAGTACATTAAAGATAAATTCTTTTTTCTCGTCCAATTCCGGATAACCATCTTTGGAGCCTTCAATCACGGTATTAGACAGGTCAGCCAGGAAAGTTTCCTTGATACCTAGTTTTCTGCCCTGACGTGCTGCACGGCGGATAATCCTTCGCAGGACATATCCTCTTCCTTCATTGGATGGCATAATACCATCGGAAATCATGAATGTCGCAGAACGGATATGGTCTGTAATAATACGGATGGATACGTCTGTTTCATAATTTTTCTTATATTCCACACCGGCAATCTCACATACCTTGGTACGCAGTGCCAAAACAGTATCTACATCAAAGATGGAATCCACATCCTGTACCACGGATGCCAGTCTTTCCAGACCCATACCAGTATCAATATTTTTCTGTACCAGTTCTGTATAATTTCCTTTTCCATCATTATCAAACTGGGAAAATACGTTATTCCAGATTTCCATGTAACGGTCACAGTCACAACCCACGGTACATCCCGGCTTACCACAGCCATATTTTTCTCCACGGTCATAGTAAATCTCGGAGCAGGGACCACAAGGACCGGAACCATGCTCCCAGAAGTTATCTTCTTTTCCAAAACGGAAGATTCTCTCCGGTGCAATGCCGATTTCTTTATTCCAGATTTCAAATGCTTCTTCGTCATTCTCATAAATAGACGGATACAGTCTATCAGCATCCAGTCCTACTACCTCTGTTAAGAACTCCCAGCTCCAGGCAATGGCTTCGTGTTTGAAGTAATCACCAAAGGAAAAGTTTCCCAGCATTTCAAAGAAAGTACCATGTCTCGCTGTCTTGCCTACATTCTCCAAATCACCTGTACGAATACATTTCTGGCAGGTTGTCACACGTCTTCTTGGCGGAATCTCCTGTCCTGTAAAGTAAGGCTTCAAAGGTGCCATACCAGAGTTAATTAACAACAGACTGTTGTCATTGTGTGGCACTAAAGAAAAGCTCTTCATCTTTAAATGTCCTTTGCTCTCGAAGAAATCAAGGAACATTCTACGTAATTCATTTACGCCATACTGTTTCATCGTAAAACCTCCAACTGTTTCCCACTAAAATGTAAATTTATCTGCGAAATAAGCATCCAAATCCTTAATCGCAACTCTTTCCTGTTCCATGGAATCACGGAATCTGACGGTTACGCACTGGTCTGTCTCGGAATCAAAATCGTATGTAACACAGAATGGTGTACCGATTTCATCCTGTCTGCGGTATCTCTTACCAATATTTCCTCTGTCATCAAATTCGCAGTTATATTTCTTGGATAACTCTGTGAAAATCTTCTCTGCGCCTTCGTTTAACTTCTTGGATAACGGAAGCACACCAATCTTAACCGGTGCCAGGGCAGGATGGAAATGCAATACCGTACGTACATCTGGTTTTTCCTCTGTTCCAATGTTCTCTTCATCATACGCAGCGCAAAGGAATGCCAGCACTACTCGATCTGCACCCAGGGACGGCTCTACAACATAAGGCACATATTTCTCATTCTTGGTATCATCAAAATAAGACATATCCTCACCAGATGTGTTCTGATGCTGTGTCAAATCATAATCGGTTCTGTCTGCAATACCCCATAATTCTCCCCAGCCAAACGGGAATAAGAACTCGATATCTGTGGTACCCTTAGAATAGAAGCAAAGTTCTTCCGGCGAATGGTCACGCAGACGCATCTCATCTTCCTTGATACCAAGGGAAAGCAGCCAGTCACGGCAGAAAGCTCTCCAGTACTGGAACCATTCCATATCGGTTCCCGGCTCACAGAAGAACTCTAACTCCATCTGCTCAAACTCTCTGGTACGGAAAGTAAAGTTACCAGGTGTAATCTCGTTACGGAAGGATTTACCAATCTGTCCGATACCAAACGGAATCTTCTTACGGGAAGTCCTCTGTACATTCTTGAAGTTGACAAAGATACCCTGTGCGGTTTCCGGACGAAGATATACGGTATTCTTCGCATCTTCTGTAACACCCTGGAAAGTCTTGAACATCAGGTTAAACTGTCTGATGTCTGTGAAGTTGTGCTTACCACAGGTAGGACATGGGATATTGTGCTCCTCGATAAAGTCCTTCATCTGCTGCTGGCTCCATGCATCTACAGACTCATTTAAGGTAATGTTGTTTTCTTCTGCATAATCTTCAATCAATTTATCTGCACGGAATCTCTCATGACATTCCTTACAATCCATTAACGGGTCGGAGAATCCGCCAAGATGTCCGGATGCTACCCAGGTCTGTGGATTCATCAGAATCGCACAGTCAACACCTACGTTGTAAGGGTTTTCCATAACAAATTTCTGCCACCATGCTTTTTTTACATTGTTCTTTAACTCAACACCAAGATTACCATAATCCCAGGTATTGGCAAGTCCGCCATAAATCTCAGAACCCGGATACACAAATCCTCTCGCCTTCGCTAAAGCTACAATTTTCTCCATTGTTTTTTCCATGATTATTACACCTTTCTATCTTCTCCTGTCTGTCATCAACAGGTTTTATGACCTATTCGTTACTGAAATATCATATAGGAAAGACTGGCTTCCTCTGCTGTTTCTTCCTGTCCGGTCTCCACATTCACAATATGAGCACTCTTCTTTCCGTTAAAATCAACATCCACGGTACTCATGGCACTCTGGTTAATATAAAGTACCTTTCCGTATACATTGACATTTAATTCTTCTCCTGGTCTTGTAGCTATGATAACGATAGACATATCATCCAGTCCTTCAATAGCTCCCGGTTCATAAGGCTCATTCTTAGTTGAGATAAAAGCAATGTTATCTAATACATATCCCTCTGCTTTTGCCTGTGCCACAGACCCGGCATAAAGTTCTCTGTGATTAAACGCCGTATAATCCTTTACCGACAAATAGGTAAAATCAATTACTATCTGCCCATCCTTTTCCTCTAAGGAATCCAACATTACACTTTTTTCACCATGTTCTGCAGTATACGCACTTACCCTGTCATCTGCCAGTCGCCGCAAACCATCCAATTCATAATAACTCTGCTCAAAGCTTCCTACTATCTGCTGTTTTACAGTACCATCCTTCGTTACCGAAACAGAACTTATCTGAGCCGTTTTCTCCTGTCCACAGCCTGCCAGTACGCAGGTCAGCATAAGCATTATCAGGGCTGTTACCTTTTTACACATCTTCTATTATCTCCCACTCATACCTAAATTGCTAACATACTGCATTACATTATATTAAAGATTATCCACAATTTCAAGACTTTTAAACGCCCTGTCTATATATCTGGTCCGATAGACATCTGCTATTTTCTTTAATTCTGCCAATACCGTCGGTGTTACCATAAAAGTATAAAGTTTCTCAATCGTAGAATTCATGATATACGTTACCGCATATCGGGTGGATTCCTCCCAGACCCCTTCCACCGGCATCCCTGGAAATTCTCCGTTTAACACCATGGCTTTCATTTCAAATATGTACCGCACCAGTCTGTTGTCCAAAGAGGTGTGCTGTAAAGCTCTCAGGGACTGATACAACAGCTTTAACATTTCCTTCTCATCATTGTTTTCCCTGGTGTAATAATCCATTACCTCCAGGAAATACATTCCGTAATAAGCACCTTCAAAATCCTCCCGCAATCCTTCAAAATAATTGGTAACGGTAATATCCATAACGTTATAGGAGCTTCGACCTACGTATAACTTGAATTCTCCAAAAGAGAAAGGATTGGTCGCTGCCAGCAACTTGCTGTTAGGTCGTCTTGCCCCCTTCGCAAAAGCAGATATCTTTCCTCTCTCTTTCGTCAAAATGACAACTCTTCTATCATATTCTCCTATCGGCTCAGCTTTTAAAATCATTCCCGTAACCTCTGTAAATTCCTGCATGAGAATGTTCTCCTGACTCCTTCTTCCAGTTGCGTTCCCGTTTGGTAGTATCCATCTCTGCCTGTTTGTATGCCAGAAAATCTTCCACCTTTCCGGTTGCCATGAACTGTTCCCAGTAATTTATCTCCTTCATCTTGCGCCCCTGCTCCTTGTTTTCCCAAAAAGGATAAATAAACCTCGTCCTTATGAATAGGGTTCGCAGATTTTCTGTTTCTATTCTGTTTCTTTCGGGTTATAGCCAAAATTTTTCAACAGATAATCACTGTCGCGCCAGTCCTTCTTTACCTTGACCCAGAGCTGCAGATTTACCTGACTTTCTACTAAATCCTCTATCTCCGGTCTTGCCATGGAGCCTATCTTTTTCAACATACTGCCTTGTTTGCCAATGATAATTCCCTTATGGGAATCCCTCTCGCACACAATCGTTGCCTCTATATCTACAATATGCTTCTTAAACTTCATACTCTCAATGGTAACGGCAATGCCGTGTGGAATCTCTTCCTGTAAACACTTTAACGCTTTTTCCCGAATCAGTTCTGCCACAATCTGGCGCATAGGCTGATCTGTTACCGTATCTTCGTCATAAAAAGGTTCTCCATAAGGCAGGTATTTCATAATGCAGTCAATCAACACCTGTAAACCATCCTTTTTCAGTGCCGATACCGGTACAATCTCTGCAAAGTCCATCTGTTTCCGGTAGGCATCCATAAAGGTCAATATCATTTCCTTTTTCACGGTATCTGTTTTATTGATAACCAGAATAACCGGTGTCTTTGTCTTCTTAAGCTGTTCAATGATATGCTGCTCGCCTGCACCAATATAGTCGGTAGGTTCAACCAGCCACAGAATCACATCCACTTCAGACATAGTCCGTTCCGCCACATTAACCATATAATTTCCCAATTTGTTCTTTGCCTTATGAATTCCCGGTGTATCCAAGAAAACAATTTGCCCTTCTTTACAGGTGTAAACTGTCTGAATACGATTTCTGGTCGTCTGTGGTCGGTTGGAGGTAATCGCTATTTTCTGTCCAATCAGGGCATTCATCAACGTAGATTTTCCCACGTTGGGTCTGCCTATTAAAGTGGCAAAACCTGATTTAAACTGCTTATTTTCCATTGCTGTTTTCTTCCTTTTTTTCCTGTACATTCTCTTCTTTTGTCTGTGGTACATTACCAGCTGACTGATTCTGCGGCATCTGCATATTCGTCATCCCATTTGGATTTACCTGATAACCCGGACTCTGCTGAAAAATTTTCTTTGTCTGTACCCTGGCATTGTTTCGTTTAATCAGTATTCTTATGATAAGGGCAATGACTGCAATCATAATGCCCCATACCACCAGATATGGAATATGTATCACAAACCAGATGAAGAACTGATAAAAGCCATTTCCAACCGCTTTCAGGCTGTCTACAAACCCCTGCTTCATTTTCTCACCAGCAGAGATATCCGGTGATGGTGTGTACTGCTCCACTTCGTCAATAGAGAGGTTCACAGTACTGTAATCTACCTGATTATCGTAGGTACGCAACTGGGACTCCATGCTTTCTATCTGATAGCGCACATCGGAAAGGCGGCTCTCGATGGTCATGATGTCTTCCACCGTTTCTGCCTGTTCCAACAATTCTAACAGTCTGTCCTGCTCGGTTACCAGTGCTTTTTTATGACTTTCCAAATCTACATACTGCAATGTTACATCAGTTACACTTTCTGACTGGCTGACAATGTTACTTTCTTCACCCATGGTCTGTAAAAAAGTATCCAGCTTCTCCTTGGGAATCCGTATGGTCATACTGGTATAGCGGTTGTCCGCATAATAATCCGGATTGCCATATTGTCTGTTGTTACTGTATCGGCTTTCAATATAACCACCTAACTGCTGCACCTGACTTTCCACGGTCTGTATCAGGCTGTCATAATTCTCGGTTTCCACATCCAGGGAAACGTTTTTTATCAGTTTTCTTTCCGTGGCTGCTACTTCTTCCGTTACCTCCGTACCACTTTTCCCTTCGTCATAAGTCACTTCCTCATACGTACCGTCGGAAAAATAGTCTGTATCTTCCACCATTGCCGCTTCCGTATCATAAGTTGCAACCGAAGCAGTATCTGCACTGCTTTTTGCGGACCCGCAGGCTGTCAACACTGCCGTAAGAGTTGTAAGCAGCACAGCTGCCATCCATTGTTTTCTTCTACACATCCTTTATCCTCCCTTTTTGTAATTATCTTCCTAGTGGAACAGATACTCTGTTTCATCAAATAACGCTTTCTGTTCCTTAATCTTCTCTTCATTTCCAACTACGCACAGGCAGTTATCTGACAGAAAAGCACGTACATAGGCACCCAGCCCCCTGATAGTTGCTGCATCGGTTGCCAGCAATTCATCTCTGTCTTTCTGTACTTCTTCATACGAGTAATGTGACATATAACCACTTAAGGAATAACTTCCTTTGGTTGCCGGTGTCATCGGCATATCCATTTCGCTAATGGCGCCGATGATAAACTGCGTCATGGTTCTTTCGTCTGCATCAAAAGCTTCAATATAATCTGCTGCTTTCTCGTAGATTTCAATGGTCTTCTCCAGATTCGGATCTCTGTAGGAAACAAAATAGCTGTCACCGGATTTTCCGAAGTTACACATACAGCCATAAGCACCTCCCTTAACACGTACCTGGGTCCAGAGATAATCGTATCCCATCATCACGCGCAGTACTCTCAATGCCCCGGTATAGGGAAGTCCTTTCGTTTCAAAGTTACCAGCACGGCATACATACTGAATCTGGGCGGAAGACATAAAGCCCTCATTCTTTTTCTCCGGTTTCGGAAGATACCCTACACCCTGAACCGGCTCTGTATACAGTACAGATTTCAGATGCTCCACCAGTTTTTCGATGCCATCCATTCCGTTTTCCTGCGCTGTATAATCTACCATCAGATTTTCCGGGCGGAACAGGTAAACAACTAGCTTCTGTAACTTATCAATCACTTCTTCCTTTTTCTCGTCAAACTTCTCTTCCAGTTCTTCCAGCATGCGATAAAATGCCAGTCCATTGGTCTGTTCAATAACCATTGCTGTCTTAGACAAATGGGACAATGCCTGACCAGCTGCCAGTTTATGACCCGCAGACATCATATCTGCCTGCTTTTCAGAACGTTTTTCTGCCACCAGTTCATACAGTCTCTTAGCATCCGTATAAACCGACCGGGTAAGGATTTCCTCTGCCAGGGCAAACGCTTTTGGCAGATTTTCATATAACACCTTTACCTTTAAATCAAATGTTGCTGTATACTTCGATAAATTTCTCGCATCTGTATAGGTATTCAGTGCCGGTGCAATTCCACCGGTCTGTAAATTAATTTCATTATACAATTCACTGTAAGAGTGTTCTTTCGTATCCACCAGTCCAATCATGGTCTTCAAAAGTCCTACATAAGGGAACAGTTCTTCCGGTACCTGCCTCAAATCAAACATAAACCGGAGATAGCCGATTCCATTGGTAAATACGTTATGCCATAGCAGTATGGTATCGCCAACCTTTTTCTCTATATTGTAATAAGGAGCCGCCTCTTTCTTCATGTCCTCCCTGGTCAGAAGCGGAATCTTCTCCAAATTCTCCTTCGGGCTGGGCTCTTCCTGATAGGCTTTTAATTCCCTGGTTTCTTTGATAACCCTTTCTATCTCTTCCGGACTCATAGATGCCTTTTTCTGTGCCAGCTTCTCCGCCAGTTCTTTATCCTTTTGACCAGTCAGTCCCTTCACAGGTTTTACTATAACAACACTCTTATGCGTGTTATCAATCAGCTTTTCCCGGATAATCTGTTCAAAATAAGAGGTCTGTACGGCTTCTTTTAAATCCTGATAAGTATCCAGCAGTTCCACGTACCAGAATGGTTTACTGTCATCATAAAGCCAGGAACCCAGCATATCCAGTCCGTACATCAATCCCTTGGGATAAGACCCGAAATCAGCTTCTCTGTATTTGAATTCATAATAATTTAAGGTAGCCTGTAAGGCTCTCTTATCCAGTCCTCCGGTACTTAATTTTTCCAGTTGTTCTTCAATAATCCGCACGAAGTCATCTTTCTGATTTGCATTAGCATTCTTTGCCACAATCGAAAAATACGGTTGCTTTACCCCGCTGTCAAATGCACAGTTCAAATCTGTACCAATCCCGGCATCTAACAGAGCCTGCTTAATAGGCGCTCCTGGCGTCATGCATAAAACATCTACCAGCGTTTCAAATCCAAGATAAAACTTTTTATCAATTCCACTGCCTAAGGAAATGTTATAGGACAAATACGTGTTATTCTCTTCCGTTTCACTCTCCATAATCGGATATTCCTTTTCAATCGTTATGGTATCCGCAAAAGGTTTCTCCATGGCCAGTTCCGACTCCACTGCCAGTGCATCATAATGAGATAGATATTCTTCATCCATATATTGCAGTTTTTCTGCCATATCCATATTGCCATACAGATAAATATAACTGTTAGAGGGATGGTAATATTTCTTATGAAATGCCAAAAAATTCTCATAGGTAAGTTCCGGAATGACATCCGGGTCACCGCCAGACTCTACTGCATAAGCTGTATGTGGATATAAGGAGTTCATAATCTCTCTCCACAGCACATCATCCGGAGACGAGAAAGCTCCCTTCATCTCATTGTAGACAACACCATTAATCGTCAGAACATCCTCTGCATCCTCCAACTCATAATGCCATCCTTCCTGCCTGAAAATCTTTTCCTCATGATAAATATTCGGATGGAATACCGCATCCAGATATACGTCCATCAGATTTTGAAAATCTTTGTCATTACAGCTTGCCACCGGATATATGGTTTTATCCGGGTAAGTCATAGCATTTAAAAAGGTATTTAAAGACCCCTTCGCCAACTCAATAAAAGGATCCTTTAATGGGTATTTATCTGATCCGCACAATACCGTATGTTCAATAATATGCGCTACGCCAGTACTGTCGGTAGGTGGTGTCCGAAATCCAATGTAAAACACCTTATTGTCATCATCATTAGACAGCAGTGCCACTCTGGCACCTGTCTTATTATGTTTCAGCAGATAGCTGACAGAATCGATATCCTTAATCTCTCTTTTTTCAAGAATGGTATATGCTTTTAATTGTTCTAACTGCATTGTCTGTCGATACTCCTTCCAGCATTACATTTGTTTTTATAGTATACCACTGTTTCTAAATTTTAGTAAAGACTATTCCGGCATAATAAAAGAGCAGGCGAAAACTACTTCATTCGTTTTCACCTGCTCAGTGTAAAAGGGGAATTTTACCGTGTTCATACCGAAACGTAACAATTCTATTATTTTGTCATAAAATTGTCACATTCCTGTCTAACAATGTCAGTCTAGCAGAAATATTTCCGATAATCAAGTATATTTTTGATTTCTTATGTCTAAAGCAGCTGTTATTTATCGCACAAATCCGACACTTTTTTGCATTCCTGCACTTCCATACCTTACAGACTGAAAGTCATCAACGCAAGTTTCGACAGAATCAATTCCTGAATTACCACACCTTTTTTCTTCTTCTGCGCAAGATTCCATTTGGCAAAATCATTCAAATGCATCACTCTCGTCTTATATCCTACTTTCTTCTTCCCCAAAAAGGATTTGGATTCTTCCAACACACTGATTTTTACTTTTGCTTTCAATTGCTGATAAGTCCGGTAAGAAAACTGTTCCGGGGTCATATAGTACAGATGACTCTCCAGGGTCGTTGTCAGGTTAGTGTCCTTTGCAATATAATGCTCAATGATAGACTTATATTTAAAGTTTGCCATCTCATTTTCCAACACTTCCTGATAGGTGTATCTTGCCCCAATGTAAATTGAGCCGCTGTCCTGCATAAAATATTTATAATCATTATCCTGGTATTCCATATAAGCACCCGCCTTTTCTTCCGTTTCTTTATGACAACACACCGGTTGCCAGGGAATCTATCTTGTCACCGCTCATACGGATAGCATCCTCAATTGCTTTTCGGCTAAGCCCGGATTCCTCCATCAGTTCTTCAATCGTTATCTTCCGGTGCAATTCCTCAGATAATTCATTGGCAAGGTCAGCTACTTTATTGACCTTGTCCACTATCTTCTTATCTTTCCTGGACTCCTCTGCGTTCTCTCCAATGTATTCTTCCATGGCATCCATAATCAACCTGGCTAACATGCCCTGGGCTTCCGTCGCATGTTCCAGGGCACCTAACATGGTAACCCCCATAGCCACTGCTACATTACCCTCACCTATCAAATCTTCCAGATATACCCCCTGCCCGGCATAGAGCCTGGCAATCTCTACGACCTGTGGTAAAAAAAGCTCTGCCAGCCGGTTCTGGGCATCGGTATCTCCTGCCATGGCAGACAGGGTAATCGCTTCTTTTTCTCCGTCAGAAACCTGTTCAAGTTGTTCTAATTCCCGCAGGTAACTATCCAGATAGTCTTTCTCGTCTTCCTGTAGATAATCATCCAGGTCAACCGCTTCTCCAACACCAATCTTATGCTGATGCAGATACTGATATACCATGTCCATCTGTTCTTTGGACAATGACAGCTCCCGGAATGCTTTCTCCACCTGTTCTTTTGTAATACAATTATTCTGTTCCTTTGCAGTCTGTCTTACTTTCTCTAATGTTTTTGCAAACAGAATCTCTCTATCCATTCTTCTTCCAGCCTTTCCTGTTCTGATGATTCCCTTAATTTCTTTTTACATGGGTATGGGTATACAGATGTTCTTCACAGTATTCATAATTGCCATCACATTTGGAGCAGAACCGAAACTGCATGTTAGGGCTGTCCACCTCCGTTCTGCCACAGATAGCACATTTATGCTTGGTAATGCCGCCGCTTCCTTTTCTGACCTCTCTTTTAAACTCCTGTCTTCTCTTAATCTGCTTCGGATGCAGATGCATTCTGTTTCTGGAAGTAAAGAAAAAGACAATGAAATTAAGCATGGAAGCAAGAATAACAAACCGAGTGCTCACACCGCCGATGATAAACTCATATGCTAACAGAAGAACATCTAAGAGTCCCAGATATTTAACCTTTACCGGAATAATAAACATTAACAGTACCTGTGCCTCTGGGAAGGTTGCCGCAAAGGCAAGGTAAATGGACAGGTTAATATAATAGGTACTGAACATCATTGACTGAATCAGGAAATAATAGTTCGCTCCCATTGCTTCAATAGCATCTGCATGGAAAAGATACTGATATCCCATCAACAGGAAACTGCCGGCAATGGTAAACAGCATGCCCTGAAACAGGTATACATTATACCGGTAGGTTCCCCAGGTATTCTCCAATGCCGTACCTATACTGTAATAAAAGTACATCATAATCAACACAAAAAAGATATTATTGCCAGAAGGTGGTATCAGAATCCAACTGACCAGTCTCCATATCTGTCCATGTAAAATAGCATAAGGATCCAGTGTCAGATAATAAATTAACTGCGGAACCATCATTTCAATCAGGTATCCCACACCATAGCACAACACCAGAATCAAGGAAATATTCCGAATCGCATATTTACCGAACTTTCTTTCAAAGGGGCTCATTTTACACACTCCTATCATGTATTTTAGTAATCAAAATTGAATACATTTTACCATTCTTGTTTTTAAAAGTAAACGC
>ERZ1026850.1332-NODE-1332-length-13035-cov-10.244915_pt1 | contig 13035 bp, 12 predicted proteins | sample MGYA00380155_ERZ1026850 | MGnify/ENA primary metagenome ERZ1026850 (study PRJEB33269, sample SAMEA4719791) | human gut metagenome | biome: human-associated habitat; feature: organic feature; material: feces | place: Cameroon | collected 2013-10 ... | reverse complement strand
CAGCTGGATAGAGCAACGGCCTTCTAAGCCGTGGGTCGGGGGTTCGAATCCCTTCAGGCACGCTGTGGTGGGTATAGCGCAGTTGGTTAGCGCGCCAGATTGTGGCTCTGGAGGCCCAGGGTTCGAATCCCTGTATCCACCCTTCGCCCATTGGGCTATCGCCAAGCGGTAAGGCACAGCACTTTGACTGCTGCATTCGCTGGTTCGAATCCAGCTAGCCCAGTCTTTTAATATGGGATATTAGCTCAGTTGGTAGAGCACTTGACTTTTAATCAAGTTGTCCGGGGTTCGAATCCCCGATGTCTCATTAAAGCATTATCGTTTATCGATAATGCTTTTTTAATTCAATAATTGAATTCGAATAATCGTCTTGCGGATGTGGCGGAATTGGCAGACGCGCCAGATTTAGGTTCTGGTGTCCACGACGTGCAGGTTCAAGTCCTGTCATCCGCATTCAAAAAAATCAGGATATCTTTCTGAGAAAAGATATCCTGATTTTTTATGCCTCTCTTCTGTTCTCCAGACACATCCTCATCATCCCGGACTACAGATACCGTATTTCTGCCGTCATCTTTCCGTCAGATGTCTCCAGAACGGCATAGCTTGGCTTTCTGCCGTGCTGTCTCGGATAAGACAGACTTCCCGGATTAACCGTCAGAACTCCCTCTATTTGCTCGATTACGGGCTTGTGCGTATGTCCGAAGAACACCGCATCACAATTTCTTGCTTTTGCTTCTTCTGCAACACCGGAAATATCCATTGACACACCATAATAATGTCCGTGTGTGACCAGAACACGGTTTCCGTCAATCTCGATCACGTCTTCTCTCGGAAGATCTGAGAAGAAATCATTATTACCTGAAACAATACAGCAGGGACATTCCACAAGAGCTTCAATAAAAAACTCTCTGCCTTCCACATCACCGCAATGTATCAGCATATCAAACGGAGTTTCCTGCATCACTGCTCTCTCCAGATTCTCATCATGTCCATGAGTATCACTAACGATCAGTACTTTCATCGAAGTTCATCCTTTATTGCACGCAGGGCTTTTCCTCTGTGGCTGATCTTGTTTTTTTCTTCCATTGATAATTCTGCTGAGGTGCAGTCATATTCCGGCAGATAAAAAATCGGATCATAGCCGAATCCGTTTTCCCCACACTCTTTATAACCGATTCTGCCTTCCATCGTTCCTCTGACTGTCTTCACTGTCCCATCTGGAAAAGCTGCTGCGATCGCACAGACGAATCTTGCGGTCCTCTTCTCATCCGGCACTCCTTCCAGTCTCTCGATCAGTTTCGCATTCTTAATATGATAAGAGGTATCCTCTCCCATATAGCGCGCAGAATAAATTCCCGGCTCTTTGTTCAGATAATCGATTTCCAGTCCGGAGTCATCTGCCAGCACGATCTCACCGGTCATATCGCAGATTGTTCTGGCTTTGATCTGTGCATTTTCTTCGAATGTTTTTCCGTCCTCTACAATATCTGCATGGATTCCGGCATCTTTTAATGACAGAAGTTCAATATCGAGATCTCCGAGAATCTCACGGATTTCTTTCATTTTTCCTTCATTACCTGTCGCAAAAATTACTTTTTTCAATCTTTTTTCCTCCTTGGCGGTTTTGGCCCCAGAAACTGGTAATAATATGTTTTGAGCATTCCATTGTAAATCTTTCGGTTTCTGTCTGCCTTGCGCCCAATATCGTTTTCTGCACGGTCATATGATGTGATCAGATACATGGACCATTTATCCAGACGATTGTAGCTTTCGCCAATTTCACGATACAGCTGTGGAAGCGCTTCTTTTTCTTCCAGTCTTTCACCATATGGCGGATTTGTAATGATAAATCCATATGGCTTTGGATGACTGAGATCTTTGACAGCTCTCTGCTGAAAATGGATCAGCTTGTCTACCCCCGCCATTTTGGCGTTTGCACGGGCGGACTTCAAAGCCTCCGGATCAATATCATATCCCTGGATATCCGTCTCAATATCCAGATTCACCCGATCCTGTGCTTCTTCCAGTGCATCATACCAGCACTTACGCGGAACCAGATGTTTCCAGTCCTCAGCCAGGAAAGATCTGTTCATTCCAGGTGCCACATCTGCCGCCAGCATAGCCGCCTCAATTGGAAATGTGCCACTTCCGCAGAATGGGTCCACAAGGATTCTGTCCTTATTCCATGGTGTCAGCATGATCAGTGCAGAAGCCAGTGTCTCTGTGATCGGTGCCTTAACTGTCATCTGACGATATCCTCTTTTGTGGAGTGAAACTCCTGAGGTATCAATTCCGATCGTTGCCACATCCTTCATAAATGCCACACGGATCGGGAAGCTTGCTCCGTCTTCCGGAAACCACGAAATTCCATACACACTTTTCAGTCTTTCTACGATTGCTTTCTTCATAATAGACTGAATATCAGAAGGGCTGAACAGCGCACTCTTCACAGAATTGGCCTTTGCAACCCAGAATTTTCCATCCTTCGGAATATAGTCTTCCCACGGGATTGCTTTTGTTTTTTCAAAAAGCTCGTCAAATGTTACCGCTTTGAATTCACCTGTTTTAAGAAGAATCCTCTCAGTTGTACGAAGGAACATATTCGCCTGCGCAATTCCCTCTGCATCCGCCAGGAAAGTGACCTTACCATCCTCAACCTTGCTGATCTCATATCCAAGATCCAGAATCTCTCGTTTTAAAACTGCTTCCATACCAAAATGACACGGTGCGATCAATTCCATATATTTCATCCAAGCCTCATTTCCTTGATGATATTTCCATCAAAATCTTTAATTGTAAATACTTTATCCTCCAGAACCGCATAGGTAGGCGGATTTCCCTCTTTAGGAATTGATACAGATCCCGGATTCAGAAGAATATATCCTTCTCTCTGCTCTGCTTTCAGAACATGCGTATGTCCATGTATCAGAATATCTCCTTCATGGAACGGAGGAAGATTTTTTTCATTATAAACATGACCATGCGTTGCATAAAAGGTCAGCCCGTCAACAGCCAGGATACAGTAATCTGCCATCACCGGAAACTCCAGGACCATCTGATCCACCTCTGCTTCACAGTTGCCTCTTACTGCATAGATGTCGTTTTTCCTGTCATTCAACATTTTGATAACTTCCTTCGGCGCATATTCCTTCGGAAGATCATTTCGAGGTCCGTGATAAAGCAGATCCCCCAGAAGCACCAGGCGTTCTGCCTTTTCTTCGTTGTATTTTTCAAGCATCAGTCGGCAATAATATGCTGAACCATGCACATCAGATGCAAACATATATTTCATAATAAGCTCTCCTTGTGATTTTTTTTCAGTATAGCATTCTTTTATTCTACTTTCAAAATATTTCTGCTGTCCCTGTATTTCTCCGGAACATCCTCAGTCAGAATACCTGCATCTGTAAATTCACCAAATGTCACAGAACTGACCTGGTCAAATTTTGATCTGTCAGCCAGAATATAGGCATCTCTGCACTGCCGGACAGCCTGTTCCTTCACCAGGGCTTCATTTGTATCAGGTGTCGTAAATCCTTCTTTTTTGGAGATACCATTCGTTCCGAAAAAACCCTTTGTAAAATGATACTTCTGAAGAGTTTTTATCGCCTGACTTCCCACTACTGCTTCTGTGGAACTTTTCAGTTCCCCTCCGATCAGGAAAACATGAATTCCCATCTTTGCCATGGTCTGTGCATGTGAAACCGCATTCGTCACAAAAGAGGCCTTGCTTCCCTCAAGATATTCCAGCATGAAACCAGTTGTAGTTCCTGCATCAAGATAGACGAAATCGTCATCTTCTATCAGACCTGCGGCATATTTTGCAATTTTTTTCTTTTCCTGTGTATTAAGTCCGGATTTCTGTGCCACTGTAGGCTCATAAGCAGTCACCTTATGCTCCAGTGCTACCGCTCCGCCAAAAACCTTTGTCAGTTTTCCCGCCTTATCCAGTGCGGTGATATCTCTGCGCACCGTTGATTCTGATGTATCCAGAATCTCTTTCAGTTCTGTGGCCGTAACGCTTCTTTTCTCTTCAAGAAGTTTCAGAATAATTTCATATCTTTGTTCTGTCAGCATATCTGTCTCCATTTTATGTACTATGATACATTCAGACCGTTTCGTGCACAGCACTTCCACTCCCTGCCTGATATCAAGATTATAACAGAAACAGGGGATGATTGCATCATCTCCTGTCCGGGTTTACATGTTCTTATTTTGTCGTTGAACGCCTCTGACAAATTACAGATTTTCCTGCATAAATATCCTCCATCATTTCCCGGTTATCTGCTGATAAACCGTATTAATTTCTTCTCTTGTTGCCAGGTTTTCTGAAAAAGCACTGGCGCTTCCTGCCGCAATTCCCATGTGAAATGCATGTTCATAGTCTTTCTTTTCCATCCATCCGGCAACAAATCCGGCCACCATGGAATCACCGGCACCGACACCGTTCACCAGCCGGCCTTTCGGTGCAGGTTCTTCAAATACCTGACCATCTTCGGCAACCAGTACTGCACCTTCACCTGCCATGGATATCAGTACGTTACGTGCACCTTTTTCCTGAAGCTTCTTTCCATAAGGAACCACATCTTCCCTTGTCTTTAATTCCACTCCGAAAATTTCTCCAAGCTCATGATTGTTTGGCTTGATCAGAAATGGATGATACTTGAGCACATTCACAAGCAGATCCTTTGTTGCATCTACTACGATCATCGCACCTTTTCCATCCAGCTTTTTCATGATCTGTTCATACATATCGTCCGGCATGGATGATGGAATACTGCCTGCCAGAAAAAGAACATCGCCTTCACCAAGCTTTTCAAGTTTTTTCATCAATTCTTCGACTTTATTTTCTTCGATCACCGGTCCTGCACCGTTGATCTCTGTACCATCGATAGATTTCAGTTTCACATTGATTCTGGAGATACCATCAGCAATCTGAATGAAGTCTGATGTAACTCCCATCTCCTGCAGTCTTCGGATGATTTCATCACCCACGAATCCTGCAGTAAATCCCAGAGCAGTATTCTCAATTCCGAGATTCATCAGAACTGTTGAAACATTGATTCCTTTTCCACCCGGAAGCAGCAGCTCTGAACTTGTCCTGTTTGTCAATCCCAGTTTAAAATCTTCTACTGACACAATATAGTCCAGAGATGGATTAAAGGTTACTGTACATATCATCTTTCTCCCTCCCATACGTTCTTCTGTCATTTCTTTATTATATCTGCCGTTTTGTGGCTGTTTCTTATCTATAGCACTAGTATAACGTCATATTCAGTCATGATCAATCAAACTATTTCATAAAAATCATGACCGATTTTGGTGGACTTTGCACAAAAATGAAGTTTACAGCCTCTCAAGGTTCCTTCCCCGATATGCCGCAAATCCTCCGATCACTGATCGTGTCCGATATCCTCTTCTGACAAATTCACGTGCCGCAGCCATGCTGGCACCACCTCTGTCACAGTAAAAAACAAGTATCTTATTTAATGGAAGATCATTTCTGTTCTCCAGTTCTTCATATGGGATGCTGATTGCTCCCCTCACATGACTCTCCGCATATGCTGCTTCGTCCCGCAGATCTATGATCAAAGCATCTGATCGCCCTACATAATAATCAAGCATTCTGGCTGAAATTGTCTCAATAGGAAACATAATAAATCTTCCTTTTTTATTTATCATATGTATACATTTTTCTTTGTGTGTCTGTCTTTCTTATAAAGGAACAAAGCGGACAAGTCCGCTTCAAACTCCCTGAATCCCTCAATCTTTGAGGGACTTGCTACGCTTTGCGCGCCAGATGCAGTCTGCTTCAGCAGACATATTCCTCATGCATCTGGTCGCATCCTCGCGGAGCGTTTTTTGTGTAATAGGAATATTACGGAGTAATTTCCTATTACACGAAAAAGGCTGGCATATACACGCCAGCCTTGGAAGAGAAGGGAAAAATCTTTATTTCAGTTATCTTTTGTATCTGTCAGCTTTAGTATCTGTCAGAATAGTCATTCTGTTCTTTGTCATATGCATTGGATGTTTTGTTTCCGTAGCTGTTTCTGGAAGTGTTTTTTGAACTGTTCTTTGAACTGTTTCTGCTGTCCATAGCATTTTTGTCAGATGTTTTATCAGCGCTGTAATTTTTGTTCTTGTTTTCGTTCTCGTAATTTTTTGCCATTTGTACATTCCTCCTGGATCATTTTGTAATGTCATACTGTTTTTTGCAGGTACTTCATTACATTTCTTATTATGGACACAAAAACAGAAAACTATTCATGTTAAAGACAAAAAAGAAATACCCGGTAGGGGAGCTACCGGGTATTTCAAGGGGAGTATAAATAATTAAATAAGGGGTTATGTAAAAAAAATTTTTGAAGGGTAAATTCTTTTTACAAACAAGATTATAATATAAAATAATGAAAAAAGCAACAACATTTCTCCAATAAGTGCCCTGATTTTGACCAAATTGTGGTCTGTTCCCCCACTCTTTGCCACTTCTGCTCTGATTATCGAATTTTCAGATTCAGTCAGATTCCTCACAAATAATTTGGAATAGTATTAAATACTCTGCTGTGGTATAATTATTCAGAATTATAACTGTCTTTCTGACAGACCGTTTCCTAAATATGAAATTTCTGCACCATGCAGATAAGAAAGAGAGGATAATGTGGAAAGAAAAATCATTCAAGTTGAAGACAAAGTACCGGTTAATCTGTTAATCCCCTTGAGTATCCAGCACATGTTTGCCATGTTCGGGGCATCTGTTCTGGTTCCTTTTATGTTTGGCATCAATCCTGCCATCGTTCTCCTGATGAACGGTATCGGAACACTTCTGTTCATCCTGATCACAAAAGGCAAAGCACCCGCTTACCTTGGTTCCAGCTTTGCATTCCTGTCACCGGGACTTCTGGTCGCATCAAAATTTGGTTTTCAGTATGCACTGGGCGGATTTGTTGTACTTGGTGTCTGCGGAATGTTCATTGCACTGATCATCCGTCAGTGTGGCACCAAATGGATTGACATCGTTCTTCCAACTGCTGCCATGGGCCCTGTAGTTGCACTGATCGGCCTGGAACTTGCCGGAAGTGCTGCAAGTACCGCCGGTCTTCTGGACGAACAGATTGATATGAAAAATGTAGTTGTATTTCTGATCACACTCGGAGTTGCTGTATTCGGTCAGATCCTGTTCCGCGGATTTTTATCTGTCATTCCGATTTTGATCGCAATCATTTCCGGATACATTGCTGCGGCAGCCTGTGGAATTCTTGATTTCACTGCTGTAAAAGAAGCTGCTTTCTTTGCACTTCCGAATTTTCAGGCTCCAAAATTTAATCTTCAGGCAATCCTGACAATCCTTCCGGCATTACTTCTTGTAACTTCCGAACACATCGGACATCAGATCGTAACAAGTAAGATTGTTGGCAAAGATCTGCTGAAAGATCCGGGACTTCATCGTTCCCTTTTTGCGGATTTCTTTTCAACAGCCGTATCCGGATGCCTTGGCTCTGTACCAACAACTACTTACGGTGAAAATATCGGTGTTATGGCCATGACCAAAGTTTACAGTGTCCAGGTCATCGGCGGCGCCGCAGTTCTTTCTATATGCTGCTCTTTCCTTGGCAAGCTTGCTGCTCTGATCAATACCATCCCCGGACCGGTCATCGGAGGAATCTCCTTTCTTCTCTATGGTATGATTGGAACCTCCGGTCTTCGCATGCTTGTAGACAATCAGGTGGATTACAGCAAATCCCGTAATCTGGCTCTGACATCCGTAGTTTTCATTGTGGGACTTTCCGGAATTGCCCTGAATCTTGGCAATGTCAAACTTACCGGAATGGTTCTGGCATGTGTGGTAGCCATGGCTTTGAGTCTTATCTTTTATATTCTGGACAAGCTGCATCTGACAAATGACCTGTAATACTAACTAATATATTCCCGGTCTGATCATTCAGACCGGGATTTTAGAAATGGAGTACTAACATGAAATCCTATCATCAGAAATTTGTATCTGACCATCCTTATGAATCAGCTCCAATGGCTGAAATCTCAGGCTTTCCGGTGCGCCCGGGTGTCTATGACCTGAATGGTGCCACTCCACTGCAAAACGGTGTCAATTTCACAATCCATACCTGCGGTGGTACCTCCTGCGAGCTGCTTCTGTTTCATCGTGCACAGGAAGAGCCTTTTGCTGTACTTCCTTTTCCGGAAGCTTACAAAATCGGTGATGTCTATTCTATGATCGTTTATGGAATTAATATTGATGAATTTGAATACGCCTATCGCGTAGACGGTCCGTATTGTCCTGAAAAAGGCCTGCTCTTTGATAAAAACAAAGTTCTTCTGGACCCATATGCCAAAGCAGTTGCCGGTCAGCGTACCTGGGGAATCCGCTGGGATCACACCTATCATGCCCGTGTAGTTAAGGATCGTTTTGACTGGGGAGATATGCCACAGTCCAAGCGCGAGCTCTGTGATCTGATCATTTATGAGCTTCATGTCCGTGACTTTACTCATCATCCGTCCTCAGGCGTACAGCACAGAGGAACTTTTTCCGGTCTCATGGAAAAAATCCCTTATCTGAAAGAGCTTGGAATCAACGCGGTTGAACTGATGCCGATTTTTGAGTTCGACGAGACTATGAATTCCCGAACCATAGACGGCAAACAGCTTCTGGAATGCTGGGGCTACAATACGGTTGGCTTTTTTGCGCCGAACAGCAGTTATGCGGCAGCCAATGAACACAACCGCGAAGGTACCGAATTAAAAACTCTGATCAAATCCCTTCATGATAACGGAATCGAAGTCATCCTGGATGTCGTTTTCAATCACACGGCAGAGGGAAACGAAATGGGCAATACTTTCAGCTTCAAAGGATTTGACAATAATATTTATTATATGCTGACTCCTGACGGAAATTACTATAATTTCAGTGGCTGCGGAAATACATTGAACTGTAATCATCCTGTTGTTCAGCAGCTGATTCTGGAATGTCTCCGCTACTGGACGATCAACTATCGTGTAGACGGATTCCGCTTCGACCTGGCAAGTATTCTTGGCCGAAATGAAGATGGTTCTCCTATGAACAATCCGCCTCTGCTTCGTACACTGGCAGACGATCCGATCTTAAGTAATGTCAAACTTATCGCAGAAGCCTGGGATGCCGGCGGTCTTTATCAGGTAGGAAGCTTTCCTGCCAGTGGACGCTGGGCCGAATGGAACGGAAGATACCGTGATTCTCTTCGAAGCTATCTGAAGGGAGAATCCTGGAATGCCTGGGATGCCGCATGGAGCATTTCCGGTTCCGGCGATCTGTACGGTGGATATTATGACAATACACACAGCAATTACGCCGGCTATAATTCCTGCGTCAATTTCCTGACCTGTCACGATGGTTTCACCCTGTATGATCTTTACTCTTACAATAACAAACACAATGAAGCAAATGGCTGGAACAATACAGATGGTGCCAATGACAATCGAAGCTGGAACTGCGGTGCCGAAGGTGAAACTGATGATCCTGAAGTTCTTTCCTTACGCTATCGTATGATCCGCAATGCCTGTGCTGTATTGATGTGCAGCCGTGGAACACCGATGTTTCTGGCCGGAGATGAATTCGGAAATACTAAATTCGGAAACAATAACAGCTACTGTCAGGACAATATTACTTCCTGGCTTGACTGGCGTATGCTTGAGAAAAACAGAGAACTGTTTGAATTCTTCAAGTTTATGATCGCATTCCGCAAAAAGCATCCTGTTATCCACAAACAGCTTCCGGCTTCTGTCTGCGGCATGGATTCGATCCACACCCACAACGTCAATGCAGAACAGACCGATATTCCGCGCGATGCACGTACATTCTGCGTAAGCTTTGCCGGATATGACAAAAAACGCGGAAAAGATGACCTGATCTATATTGCTGTCAACACCTTCTGGGAAGATGTCACCATCACCCTCCCAAGCCTCCACGGAAGAGGAGCATGGCATTTAAGTGTCAATACATTCGGCGATGGAAACGGACAATACTGCTATCCGGAAGGACAGGAAGCAAGAATCGACGGAAGCTTTATCATGCGCCCGAGAAGCGTTGCCGTGTTTACCGGAAGGGACTATTAAACTGTCCGGACCGCCCGGATCGCGCTTCGCGCTGTTCCTGTTTTCGTCACTCTCCCGGAAGCCACCACACTTCCGCGGATAAAGTCCGGTGAGGGAGGGAAAATAAAAAAGCCAGGCAAAGATTTTCGTGATTCACCTCTGTGTCTGTCTCGCCTGAAGAACTTCGTGAAGGTTCCTGGTTGTACGGGTTTTGCGTTGATACAGAAAATGCTGTTGTCTGAGCATCTTTGATGCGAGTTCAGCATTTTCTGTATCGTTCTTAGCAAAGTTCTGTACACCATGGTACCTTAGAAGTTCTGAATTGAGACGGAATCAGAGGTGGATCGCTGAAAATCCATGTCTGGCTTTAGTTTATTCTCATCTTCTCACCGGGAATGCTTTATCATTTTTTAATCTGTCCGTAATAAGCATTTGCCCCATGTTTCCTGTAATAATGCTTATCCTGCAGTTCCTGTGGTGCCGGTTTTACCTGCGGATTAATCAGTTCACAACGGCACGCCATCTTCGCAACCTCTTCAAGCACAACTGCATTATGAACTGCCTCATGAGCATCTTTTCCCCAGGTAAAAGGTCCATGATTCTTACAAAGCACTGCCGGAACAGCCTCATAATCAAGCTTCTTAAAATGTTCTGCGATCAGGACACCTGTATTCTTCTCATAAGCTTCATCAATTTCTTCTTTGGTCAGATTACGCACACATGGAACTTCTCCATAAATGTAATCTGCATGAGTTGTACCATAGCATGGGATTGCTCTGCCTGCCTGAGCCCAGCTGGTTGCCCACTCTGAATGAGTATGTACGATTCCTCCGATATTCGGAAATTCATTATACAGAACCACATGTGTCGGAGTATCAGAAGACGGATTGTATTCACCTTCTACTTTATTTCCCTCAAGGTCTACTACTACCATATCTTCCGGTCTCAGCCTGTCATATTCCACACCACTCGGTTTGATTACAAAAAGACCCTTTTCACGGTCAATTCCACTGACATTTCCCCAGGTAAAAGTAACCAGCCCATATTTTGGAAGATCCATATTTGCTCTGTAAACTTCTTCTTTTAATTTCTCAAGCATATTTTTTCTCCTTTATGCAGTTCTTATATAACCAAGGGTACTGTGCATCTCACTCACAGTACCCTTTCGTCTATCATTTTACCAAATCTCAGATTCTACTGCTGCACGTTCGATCGGCAGTCCTTTCAGATATCTCTCCATAAACGCATTAAAGCCTTTAACGCCTTCTGCATCCGGTTCCAGGGTGCTTCCTTCATTTCCTGCAAATACGCGGTTATCAAGGAATTCATCCAGAGTCTCGCCATCTTTCTTATCAACAAGATATGCTGCCAGAAGTGCGATTCCCCATGCACCGCCCTCGCCTGCTGTTGACATAACAGATACCGGCGCATTTACTGCATCTGCAAGAATCTGCTGTCCTACACCTTTGGTCTTGAACAGTCCGCCATGTCCCAGAAGTCTGTCAATCTTGCAGTGCTCCTGTTCAATCAGAATATTCAAGCCCACACGCATAGCGCCAAGGCAGGTGTACAGATTATTTCTCATAAAGTTTGCAAGTGTGAATTTGCTCTCAGGAGAACGAACAAACAACGGACGTCCTTCTTCGAATCCAGTCATATGCTCTCCGGAGAAATAGCAGTAGGAAAGAAGTCCGCCACAGTCTGGATCACCTTCCAGTGCTTTGTTGTAAAGTGTTCCAAACAGCTTGTTCATGTCCACTTCCATTCCCATAGCCTCTGCAAATTCTTTAAATACATTTACCCATGCATTCAGATCAGAAGTACAGTTATTGGAATGTGCCATGGCAACTGCATCACCAGCCGGTGTAGTTACCATATCGATCTCTTTGTACGGCTTGGAAAGTGCTTTTTCAAGAACGATCATAGCAAATACAGAAGTACCTGCAGAAACATTACCTGTACGCTGTTTCACACTGTTGGTCGCCACCATACCGGTTCCTGCATCACCTTCCGGCGGACACATCGGAATTCCGGCTTTGAGTTTACCAGTCGGATCAAGGAATTTTGCTCCCTCTTCTGTCAGAGTACCTGCATCCTGTCCTGCAACCATAACCTCTGGCATGATGTCACGGAGTTTCCACGGGAAACCATATGGCTCTACCAGTTTATCAAATTTCTCAACCATTTCCTGGTTGTAATCTTTTGTCACAGAATCAACCGGGAACATACCTGCTGCATCACCGATACCAAGAACTCTCTTTCCTGTCAGCATACGATGAACATAGGCTTCCAGAGTACACATGTAATCAATATCTTTCACATGCTCTTCACCATTCAGGATTGCCTGATACAGATGTGCAATGCTCCATCTCTGAGGGATATTGTACTGGAAAAGCTCCATAAGTTTTTCGGATGCTTCTCCTGTGATATTATTTCTCCATGTACGGAATGGTACAAGAAGCTTTCCTTCTTTGTCAAACGGCATATAGCCATGCATCATGGCACTGATTCCAAGTACTCCAACACTTGTCAGCTCTACATCGTATTTTTCCTGTACATCCTTCACCAGATCACTGTAACTGCCCTGAAGACCTTTTGTAATATCCTCCAGAGAGTAGGTCCATACACCGTTCTCATAACGGTTTTCCCATTCATAGCTTCCGGATGCGATCGGATTATATTTGTCATCTACCAGAACCGCTTTGATTCTGGTAGATCCGAACTCTATTCCAAGTGCTGTTTTGTTGTTTAAAATAGCTGTCTTTGCTTCGTTTACACTCATTGTAAATCCTCCCGACTTTTGTGTTCAGATCCTGTTTTGTTCAGTTTCTGTTCTGTTTTAATTGAATTTATCCCCATAAGAATATGTTGTTTTTATTATAATATTTTTCAGACGAAACATCAACATCTCCTTTAGAAACATCCTTCTTCACATACATTTCTTTATGG
>ERZ1026850.1327-NODE-1327-length-13053-cov-6.132097_pt1 | contig 13053 bp, 12 predicted proteins | sample MGYA00380155_ERZ1026850 | MGnify/ENA primary metagenome ERZ1026850 (study PRJEB33269, sample SAMEA4719791) | human gut metagenome | biome: human-associated habitat; feature: organic feature; material: feces | place: Cameroon | collected 2013-10 ... | reverse complement strand
CATACGTCTTTGTTGAGCAGTTCGTTGATGCAGGCAAAGAGAAAGAATTCTTCGAGAAAAAGTAACGGAGAATCCAAGATAACAGAGTGGCGCAGTACCTGAAAAGTGCTGCGCCACTTTTTTGTATTTGGCATGTATTTTCATTAACTTTGTCTGCTAGTTTGACATTGGTATGGGAATTTTTGATAAAGGTGTAAAAAAGACGAATGAAGGCTTTTTCCAGAAGCTTTCCAGGGCCATCGTCGGCAAGTCCAAAGTCGATGACAGTGTTCTGGATGCCATTGAAGAAGCATTGATTTCTTCAGATATGGGCGTGGACACGACGCTGCAAATCATTGATAATCTGGAAGAGCGCGTGGAGAAGGACAAGTTCATGTCAATGAAGGAACTCACTGAGATGCTCCGCGAAGAAATTGCGAAACTGCTGGACGTGGAAGGCAGTGAGGAAGTCAGTCACGATTCCCTTCCATACGATTTCTCGAAGAAGCCTTATGTGATTCTGGTCGTAGGCGTGAACGGTGTCGGCAAGACCACGACTATCGGCAAGCTCGCAGCCAAACTGAAGGCGGAAGGCAAGAACGTGGTTCTGGGCGCAGCCGATACATTCCGTGCTGCCGCCGTGGAACAGCTCCAGATATGGGCGGACAGGGCAGGCGTAAGCATCGTGAAGCAGGAAATGGGCTCTGACCCGGCTTCCGTAGCTTATGACACGGTAAGTTCAGCCGTAGCCAAGGGCGCGGATGTGGTCCTCATTGACACGGCAGGCCGGCTTCATAATCGCGTGAACCTGATGAACGAACTTACGAAAATCAGGAACGTGATACGCAAGGTGATTCCGGATGCTCCGCATGAAGTCATGCTGGTGCTTGACGGATCCACCGGACAGAATGCTTACCATCAGGCCAGAGAGTTCTCCAAGGCCACTGATGTCACGTCACTCGCCGTCACGAAACTCGACGGATCGGCCAAGGGCGGAGTGGTCATCGGCATTGTCGACCAATTGAAGATTCCTATCAAGTTTATCGGCATCGGAGAAGGCATTGACGACCTGAAAGTATTCGACAAACGTGAATTCGTGTCGTCTCTGTTCAACCCGGAAGACATTGATAAATAATACATTGAAATAAATTTTCTTAGATATGAAACTTTCATATAGCTGGCTTAAAGAATATCTTGAGTGCGACCTTGCGCCGCAGCAGATTGCTGATGCCATGACATCCATCGGAATTGAAGTCGATTCCGTATCGGAGGAAGAAGAAATCCCCGGCGGCCTTGCCGGCGTTGTAGTGGCGGAAGTACTTGAGTGTGAGGCTCATCCGAATTCCGACCATCTCCATATTACCAAGGTTAATGATGGTACGGGCGAGCCGCTTACCGTAGTTTGCGGTGCACCTAACGTGGCTGCCGGACAGAAAGTCCTGTTTGCCAGACTCGGAGCCGTTCTTCCGGGTGATTTCAAGATAAAGAAATCCAAGATACGTGGCGTGGAATCTTTCGGTATGATTTGCGCTGAAGATGAACTCGGTATCGGAAACAGCCATGACGGCATCAAGGTTCTTCCTGCTGACGCCGTGGTCGGTACCAGCGCCAAGGAATATCTCCATCTGAAGTCCGATGCTGTCATCGAATATGAGATTACGGCGAACAGGGTGGATGCAGCGTCACATATCGGCGTAGCGCGTGACCTGTATGCATATATGAAATTGAACAACATCCATTGCCGTTTCGCTTATCCTGATGTTTCGGCATTCAAGGAAGGCGAGGGCGAAGGCGCGATTCCTGTAGAGGTGCTCGATACGGACGGAGCTCCTGAATATGAGGGAATTACCATTAAGGGAGTGAAAGTGGGCCCGTCTCCGGAATGGCTTCAGAAGAAGTTGTTCGCCATCGGACTGCACCCTATAAACAATATCGTGGACATCTCCAATTTCGTGCTTTTCGAAGTCGGACAGCCTCTCCACACGTTTGACGCAGACCAGATCAGCGGCGGCAAAGTCATTGTCAGAAGGGCGGCCGAAGGCGAGAAGATCGTCACCCTAGACGGCGTCGAAAGACAGCTTCACGACTGCGACATGGTCATTGCCAATGCTGACGGACCGATGTGTATCGCCGGCGTGTTCGGCGGCGAGAAATCCGGCGTGACAGAAAATACTGTCAATGTCTTCGTCGAGAGCGCATATTTCGATCCTCATTCCATAAGGAAGACAGCCAAGACCCAGGGCCTTCAGACAGATGCTTCATTCAGGTACGAAAGAGGCGCGGACCCTGGAATCATTCCGTTTGCAGCCAAGAGGGCGGCAATGCTCATTCTTGAACTGGCAGGCGGACATGTCGAGGGCAGGACTCAGATATCCTACCCTTCTCCGATTGAAAAGAAAGTCATTGATCTGGATTATGACAGGATCGAGGCGTTCATCGGCAAGAAGATCGGACACGATGTCATTGAAAATATCCTGACATATCTCACTTACGAGTTCATTGAAAAACGTGAGGGTGGTGCGAAGGTCGCCGCTCCGTCGTACATGATCGACGTTTATCGCGAGTGCGACGTCGTGGAGGAGATCCTTCGAATCTACAGCTATAACAATATCGAGCTTCCGCAGCACATGAAGATGTCTGTCGGCACGACTCCTTCTCCGGATCCGGAGGCTACCAGGAACTATATTTCCAACTTCCTCGTTGCGGACGGATTCGTCGAGACAATGAACAACTCATTGACCAAGAGCGCATATTATGCCGGCTTGCAGACATTCCCGGAAGAAAGATGCGTGAAGATCGTGAACCCGTTGAGCTCCGACCTGAATGTCATGAGGCAGACCCTCATCCTGAACGGTCTCGAAGTTGTCGCATACAATGCCAACAGGCAGATCAATTCTATCCGCACATTCGAGTACGGCTCTGTATATCAGCGCCTTCCGGAAACTGACGGCAAGACGTTGGCTTCTTATGAGGAGCATCAATGCTTCTCCATGTTCATCTCCGGACCTGGTGCCAAGTCATGGCGTCTGGGTGAGCAGAAGGGCAGCTATTACCAGCAGAAGGGATATTTCGAGCAACTTTGCAACCGTTACGCCATTGATCTTCATGCGATGGAAACGGAAGCGGCGCCATCTGATATCTTCAGTGAGGGAATCGTCTACAGACTGCCGGGTACGCATGAGGTGTTTGCTACATTGGGAACGGTTTCTCCTGCCCTTGCGAAGAAATTCGACGTGCGTCAGCCTGTATTTGCAGCGGAAATCGTATGGCCTGTACTCCTGAAACTTATAAGCAGAGTTAAGGTCAAGTTCCAGGAAATGCCTAAGTTCCCTGAAGTCAGGAGAGACCTTGCACTACTGGTGGATGAGTCCGTGTCTTATGCGGACCTTTCCAATGCCGCTTTCAAGGCTGTGAAGAAGATTCTGAAACAGGTGACATTGTTCGATGTCTACAGAGGTGACAAGATTCCGGAAGGAAAGAAGCAGTATGCTCTCAATTTCGTGCTTCAGGATTCTGAGAAGACATTGACGGACAATGAAGTAGAGAAGGCAATGTCCAGACTTCTGGCTACATATCAGAACTCCTTCGGAGCAACATTGAGATAAATTGCATGGCCTGTTTGCGTAGAATATGCGTGCTTGCGGCAGCGGCTCTCCTTGTCATTTCCTGCGGAAGGAATGGCAGGGTGATTCCGGCGCACAAGCTTTCGAAGATTTACGCGGAAATGCTCGTCCTGGACCAGCGGATCAGGAACAATCCTCAGTTGGCATCGACGGCTGACACCACATTGGTCTATGAGCCGATTCTGAACAAATACGGATATTCGGGGAAAGACTATGCGAAAAGCGTTGCCCGTTATATGAAAGATCCGGAGGCGTTCGGGAAGATATTCAAGGACACCAGAGAAATTCTTGACAATCATATCAAGGAGTTGAAGGCGGCCGAGAGGGCCAGGCAGAAGGCAGACAGCTTGCGGAATGCCATTGAAGCGAAGACTTTCTTGCGTGCGCCGATTTACATGGATATCGCATGCGATACGGTACGCATTGATACCGTGGCAGTCAGCATTGATTCGCTGGGCATATATTCTTGGCGTAGATTTGTTCCGGATACATTGTATGACGGACCGGTGTACAGGCTGAGGGCCAAGGCGGATACGGTCGCGGTGGCGGATACCCTTGCGAAAGCGACGGATACGGTCAAGGCGAAGGAGGTGGACAAGCCGGTTCAAGTGAAGGACGCGGGGTTGCAAAAGAAACTTCCCGTGCCGCTCAAAACCGTAAAACTGGATGAAACTTCCGTGATGATGAGCAAGGAACTTACAAGGAAATAATTGCAAATGAGAAGAATATCGGCAAAATATCTTTATACCAATGAATCTTCACAGCCTGTGGAAAACGGCTTTGTGGAGGTCGATGGGAACGGCAATGTCCTGCGTACGGGTGTCTTTACCGACAAGGACGCCGAACCGGAGTACTATGACGGAGCTGTCGTACCGGGACTTGTGAACACGCATTGTCACATGGAATTGTCCTACCTGCACAAGAAATTCAGGAAAGGAACCGGCATGGCGGGATTCATCGACCAGATCAATGAAATGCGCGACACTTCTTCGATGGAGAAGAAGAAAGCGGACATTGAATTCTGGATGAAGACATTGTGGGACAGGGGAGTATCTGCGATGGGAGATATCAGCAATTCCAGTGATTCCTTCGAATGCAAGTCCAAGTCGCCGATGTATACGAGGACTTTTCTGGAGGTGTTCGGTACGGAGCCGCAGGATTGTGACAATGTCATGAGCGGTGTGCTGGAACTCAAGAAAGTGGCGGACAGCTTCGGCCTGGATGCCGCTCCGGGGCCTCACGCTTGTTATACCATGAGCCCGGAACTTCTTACGGCAGTTTCCAGAGAGGGATTGAAATCCGGTTATCTGTCGTTCCATAGTGAAGAGACTCAGGAAGAGGAAGATATGATGATTTCCGGCTCCGGTGCAATGTATGAGAACCGTAAGAAGGCCGGCATGAGCATGCCGCCTGTCACGGGGAAATCTTCGTTGCTGTATTTCATTGACAGACTTGAAAAGGCGCATCCGGCACCATTTGACGAGCACATTCTGCTTGTCCATGAATGCTGCATGAACGAAGAAGGAATCGAGGCGGTGAAGAAGGTGATGCGTCATCCGTTCATCGCATTGTGCCCTTGCTCCAATATATTTATACACAATGCTTTGCCGCCGGTGGAGCTGATGCGTTCATCCGGAATCAAGTTGACAGTCGGAACGGATTCACTGTCCAGCAATGATGACCTGGACATGGTGAAGGAGATGTTCTGCCTCCAGGAGAATTTCCCTGACATCCCGTTTGGGGAGCTTGTAGTCTGGGCATCCAAGAATGGCGCGGAGTTCCTTGGCAAGGAGAATGAACTGGGACAGATCAAGGAGGGCATGCGTCCTGGCCTTGTTTATATTGACCATCTTTCGGAGGACGGCAGGCTTACTGTTGCAAGTGCCTCCAGAAGAATAATTTAAATATCGATCATGCTTCGGGAAAAACTCGTATTCGGACCTATTTTCAGCAGGAGACTCGGCTCGTCATTGGGAATCAATCTTCTGCCGGAAAACGGCAAGATTTGCAATTTCGATTGCGTATATTGCGAATGTGGATGGAACAAGGATGGACGTGGTGATTCCAGACTGCCTCTCCCTGAAGAACTCAGGAGGGAGCTGGAAGCAAAACTTTCCGAATGCAAGTCCGCAGGCACAAGCATTGACTCGATAACATTTTCCGGCGACGGGGAACCGACATTGAACCCGCATTTTCCGGAGATGATAGATATTACGCTGGAACTCAGGGACAAGTACTTTCCTGATTCGGTGATTTCGGTGCTGACGAATGCGACCCGTATCTGCCGCAAGGAGGTCAGGGAGGCATTGATGAAGGTGGATAATCCTATCCTGAAACTCGACGCTGCGTCAGACAGGATGGTGGAACTCATCAACCAGCCGGCTTGCGATTATTCGGTGCATGATATCGTGCAGGACATGAAATTGTTCGGAGGCAACTTCATCATGCAGACCATGTTCCTCAGATTCCCGGGCTTCAATACGGCAGAACCTGCGAATCTGAATGCGTGGATGGACATTGTCCGCGAGACGAAGCCGCGTGAGGTGATGGTTTATACCCTGGACAGGGAAGCGCCGGCGCAGGGGCTTGTGAAATTCACCGTGGATGAAATGCGCGAAGCCGTGAAACCTCTTGTGGACGAAGGCTTTACAGTCCAGATAAAAGGCTGATTATAATTGAAACACTATATTGATATGAAAGAATTATATTTGAACTACGGGTATACCCCAGACAAAGAAGCTATCGACAGAAGTCTTGAGTTGATCGCGTCAAATCTCGAGAATCTCGTATCTGATTCTGTTATAAAGGAATGCTTCTCAATCATGGACCTTACCTCTCTGCATAACGCGGATAGCGTGGAGTCCATTACCAAGTTGATGGAGAAGGTCAACACTTACAGGGATGTCTATCCCGGTTATCCGCTTCCTGCTTCAGTTTGCGTTTATCCTAATCTGGCTCATGTAGTTAGAGAGTGCCGTAAGGAAGAGGCCGTGCATGTTACTGCAGTTGCAGGCTGCTTCCCGACATCGCAGAGCTTTATCGAAGTGAAGACCAAAGAATGTGAAATGGCTGTGGAGGCCGGTGCGGATGAGATTGATATCGTATTGGCTCTCAATGCTTTCATGGTGGGAGATTATGAGACCGCTGCGGAGGAAATCCGTGCATGCAGGAAGGCTATAGATGCTGCCGGTGAGCGTGTCGGTCGTAAGGTCGTGCTCAAGGTGATCATCGAGAGCGGCGTGCTTTCTACACCTGAGAGAATCGCAGATGCGTCGTTCCTCGCAATGGAGGCCGGTGCCGATTTTATCAAGACATCTACCGGCAAGGTCGAGGTCAATGCTACCCCGATGGCCGCTTACGTGATGTGTGAGTGCATCCGCAAGTTCTATGAGAAGACAGGACGCAAGGTCGGTTTCAAGGCTGCCGGCGGCGTTTCCACAGTGATGGATGCAATCTGCTATTACTCCATCGTTTCCGCGATTCTCGGAAAAGAGTGGTTGACCAAGGATTTGTTCCGTTTCGGAGTGAGCCGCCTTGCCAACAGCTTGATTTCGGCCATTGAGCAGAAGACAGTTACTTTCTTCTAGTCTTCCCAGGATAGTTTCGGGATTGAATAATATGGCGCCTGACAGATTTTCTGCCGGGCGTTTTTTTGTGCGCGTCGGGATTATATTACGAAAATGTTAAAATAGTGTTACAACGGGTCATTTTCTTTGAAGATTTTTCTTGCGGGTAGCGATACTCAAACGGCCTTGCAATGCCGTAGGAGGCCGAAAAATAAATAAAGCGTTTTCATTTTCTGAACACGGTTTGCTTTACATAATTTTGTCCTGTCAAACCAGAAATGAAAAGAGCCATGAAAAAATTTAACTGTCTGCTGGCATTCCTCGGTCTTTTGGGGCTGTCGGCGTGTTCCGAAAAGGGACTGGATAATTTTAATGAAGATGAATCCGGTGTGGAAACGGTCGCTCATGAAATGATAGAACTGGGCAGAAAACTTGAAGACCCTTATTCTGTGAACAATGTCACCAAGGCATTGGCCAGCCTTTATCCTACCAAGGCAGGGAGGGTGGATGTGAAACCGACGGATATTTACGTGCGGTTCCTGCCGAAAACTGACGATGAATATCAGAAGCTGATTTCGCTCGGGTACGATCTGATGGATCATCCTCTTGATTATCAGATTGTCCGGGACGGGGATTATTATCATGACCCGGAAGTTTCGGAGGAAGATATAACATGGCAGTATGCGGTTCTGCCGCATGGTACCGTGCTCCCTCATGACATTTATCATGAGGTGCTGGACGATTGCTTCATACCGGATATCAATACCAAGTCCGTGGATGGCATTGACTGGGACGCAGTGGAAAGAGAGTCGTTCCGCTTGACCGGCAATGAGGAATTGCTGGCTCCGGTCACCAAGGCCGGCGCGACCAAACCGGCAGGAAGAATCACCATCGTGGATGATGATGCCAATGGCGGCCAGCCTTTCGGCGTGTCCGAGGTGAAGGTAGTGTGCAATGTCTTCGTGAAGTTCTCGACGACATATACGGACCGGGACGGGTATTACAGCATTCCGAAGAAGTATTCTTCACGTCCTCGTTACCGCTTGCGTTTCAAGAACAGGAAGGGCTTTGCAATCGGCTTCAACAAGGTGCTGGTGACGGCTTCATCTTCCGCGTTGGGTAAGGGTAGTCCGGCGGGGATGGATGTCACGATAACTAAAAAATCTGACCGGAAACTATGGTGCAGGAGCGTGGTGAACAATGCGGCCTATGATTATATCTGTCGTTGTGATGCCGATGACATGAATGTCACAAGGCCTGCCAAGAATTTGAGAATCTGGCTGTTCCAGAAGATGAAGTCCAGCAGCGCCGTCATGATGAGGCAGGGGGCGTTCATCGACAATGCGCTGATACGTGGTTTCCTCGGAGAATACGCTTCACTCATAAAGATTTTCCTGCCGGATATAACGCTCGGTCTGTCCGGTACGACGGAATATGCCTCGATATATTCGGAAACATGTCATGAACTGGCGCATGCGAGTCATTTTGCGCAGGTGGGCAAGTCTTACTGGGACAAGTATATAGAGTTTATCATGAAGTCTTACGTTGCTACAGGGGGAAAGACTTACGGTAATGGCACGGAACCGTTGGCAGGGTATTGCGAAGTCGGTGAAATGTGGGGGTATTTCATGCAGAACTCAATGTATCACGACCGCTATGGCGGCTCCATGCCAAATTCCGGAATGTCCCATTGGTTCCATCCGCAGATATTCAGGTATCTGGAAGAGCGCGGAATCACCAAGTCGCAGTTGTTCGCGGCCTTGCAGCCGGATATCCATTCGAGGGCTGACCTGAAGAAAAAATTGCTGACGCTTTATCCCGGCAAGTCTGCAATAATCAGACAAGTGTTTGAACGTTATGCGGACTGATATGATGAGACGGATATTGTTTTTTGTGGCAGCCGCCATAGGTCTCTTGTGCGGTTTGCCGGACATGAAGGCGCAGAAAGCGTCCTTGTCCACCGACCTGCTGGGCTATGCCAATTTCGTGACGATGAATCTGGATGCTTCCTATCCGGTTTCCAGGCATTGGAGCATAAATGCCGGTGTGAGATATAATCCCTTTACTTTTGATCTCGGGGAAGGAAAAGAGGATGCCCGTAACAGGCAGCAGACATATTTGGCCGGAGTCCGTTGGTGGCCCTGGAATGTCTATTCAGGTTGGTGGCTGGGAGGCAAGATGCAATACCAGGAGTACAATACCGGCGGTATATTCTCACGCAAGACGAGGGAAGGCGACAGGTATGGCGCAGGAGTAGCCGGAGGCTATTCCTATATGCTCGGGCGGCATCTCAACCTTGATTTCGGAATTGGATTGTGGGGAGGCATGGACAAATATTCCGTCTATGAATGTCCGGTATGCGGTGTGACTTCTTCATCCGGAGCCAAGTTCTTCATATTGCCTTCAGATATAATGGTTGCATTGAGCTATGTGTTCTGATAAGAGATTTCCTCATGTCCTTGTTTTCCTGGCGTTCCTCCAGCTCATAATCACCTGCCAGAGCTGTTCCGTCAAGGAAAACAGGGACTTATGTCTATGTGTGTTGGAATTGGATGCATCTGGAGACAGACATGCGGGCGACAGTATATCTCTGTCTCTTGCCGGGGCGTCCGCTGCCGCTTCCGGGTTCTTGCTGGAGGATAGGATGGGGGAGAGGTGGGTTTCAATGGTGCCTCGCGGGAAAATGTATCTTGGCGCCGTCTGGCCTGCAGATGTCAGTACCGTGCTGCGGCTTCCGCCGGACAAATGGCTGGAAATAGATCCTGGTCGGGAATGCCCGCGTGTCTGGATGGATTGTAGGGTGCTGTCCACCAAGGCTGAACATGTCACGGTGCCGCTGATGCTTCACAAATCCTATTGTGAGCTTACGATTTTCATTAGGGATGTGTCAGGTGGAGACTTTCCCTATCGTCTGGAGGTGCGTGGCAATGTGGACGGGTACCTGATGGACGGCACCCCTTCGGAAGGGAATTTCATAGCTCCGGCAGATTATACGGATGATTCCGGGGATTCCGGTGCAATGGAGGCGCATGTGGTGCTTCCCCGCCAGATAGACAATTCCCTGCTTCTGGATATTATATCCGATGATGACAGGCGTCGCACTTTCGCCATCGGCAACTATATCGAGGCGAGCGGATATGATTGGGAGTCAATGGATTTGAAGGATATTACGCTGGATATCGACTATGCCAGGACTGACGTTACTTTCAGAATAGGTGCTTGGGAACATACCACGCAATTTGAAGTTGTGATATGATATGCGGGGAGCTGTTATGACCGCTCTGCATAAAGGCAATGTCAAAAACAAGAAAAACTATTGTCGTTTCAAAAACAATTCGTATCTTTGTAGTCCTAAAAAGTTGCGCGGGTGGCGAAATGGTAGACGCGCTAGTTTCAGGAGCTAGTGTCAATTGCGACGTGTGAGTTCGACTCTCATCTCGCGCACAACGAAAAACGGAACAGTCCTAATCGATTGTTCCGTTTTTCGTTGTCATGACTTGCAGGAGTTTTGTAAATTCGGCGTCTTACCAGCCTTTCTTGATGTTGTCGGCAATGGCTGCCACCAGGCGGTCCCTCGCTTCCACACTTGCCCATCCTATGTGCGGGGTGAAGTGGAATTTCTCGGGATGGCGCGTGTGGAGAATCGGATTGTCGAAAGGAATAGGCTCATTGACAAATACATCCAGTGCGGCACCGCCGATGGCGTCGTCGTCAATGACTTTTGCCAATGCAGCTTCTTCGATGATTCCTCCGCGGCCCATGTTGACGATGATGGCTGTAGGCTTCATCATCCGGAGCTCTTTTTCACCTATCAGTCCGGCCGTGCGGTCATTGTATGGCGCATGGATGGAAATCACGTCTGACGTGCGCATCAGTTCTTCTAGTGGAATGCTCGGGTATTTCGTGCAGTGTCCGGTCCCTGATATCGAGTAATATACGACCTTCATGCCGAATGCCTCAGCCACTTCAGCCACACGGCTTCCGATTGTCCCCATGCCGATGATTCCGATCTGTTTTCCGTACACTTCCACGAACGGCTTGATGACATTGGTGAACATACCGCTTGACGAATAACCTCCCGATTTGACTGCGTCATCGAAGTAGGGGCCGTTTCCAAGCAACGACAATATGTGCATGAACGTCTGCTGGACGACCGGCTCTGTCGAGTAACCGGCCACGTTCCTGACTATTATGCCGCGTTTTTCGCAGGCTTTCACGTCAATGTTGTTGATTCCGGTCCCCGCTTCGCATACCAGCTTGACTTCAGGTGCGACGCCCAGAAGGTCTTCCGTAACTTTCACTTTATTGACTATCAGTACTTCGCAGTCCTTTACCCGCTCCTTGGCCTCTTCAGGACTGGATGTCGGCCATGCTGTCAGCTCTCCGCACGCAGCAATCGGCGACAGAGATGTCTCTCCGACTGTCGCCGCATCTAGAAATGTTATCTTCATCGAATCAATGTTTTACTCCCACTCTATAGTTGTGTATGCCTATGGTTCAATAGGTTGTCCATCTATTCCATACAGATGGTGTTGCAAATAGGTGTTGTCACTTCTGCACAACAAAGATAGCTCAAAATAAATAAATGAGTTTAGTAATCTTTATAACTTTCCGGACATGACAGAGCGAGAATTCAAGAAATTATACAATCTGTATTTCAGACCTCTATGTCTATATGCCTTGCATTATGTCTCTGATGCATCTGTATCGGAGGACATAGTGCAGGACAGTTTTGTCGTCTTTTGGGAAAAGTATGTTGTCATTGACAATGACATGAACGGCGCTGCCGCGAAATCAGTTTTATTCGTGATAGTCAGAAACAGGTGCACGGATTGGCTGAGGAAGGTGTCCCCGGACAGACTTTTGCCGGAGGATGCGGACGGACTCATTACAGACGTGGACGCACAAGAACGCTCATTTGACGAAGCTGCATTGTGGTCGATAATCGGCAGACTCCCGGAAAAACGCCGTAAAATATTGATAATGAACAAGAGGGATGGACTGTCATATAAGGAAATCGCTGAAGAGCTACGTGTGTCAGTATTGACGGTAAGAAACCATCTGGCATTGGCAATGAAAGAATTGAGAAGAGCGAAGCCTGTCATTCAGGTGATCTTGACCTTGCTGATGATGCTGTTTCCGCTGATTCCTTACCCTGACAATGTCAACGGCGGCAACGGCTTTGTGGGTGCTCTGAGTGTGAATGACTTCGAAATGGAACTGCCTTATATAGAGGACGTTTATAAACATTATCGTGACGGAATGTTCGAAATAAATAAATCGCGTGCCGACCTGAATGCAAGAATCGGAAAGGCCAATGCCGGTGCCAGCCCGTCCTACCGGGCGCGAAGATGGGTTTTGTCAATGTCAATGTGCGCGGCAATTGCCCTGTTCGCGGTCATTTCAGTCTATTATGTCCGGCTGAACTCATGGAGCGGATATACCGCGTCGGACGAAATCGTCAGATATGTCTTGCCGGACTCATCCGTTGTCGTCTTGGCTCCAGGTTCGGAGCTGAGGCTTCAGAAGCGCAAGAACATCAGGCATATGGAAATGTCCGGAAAGATTTTTTTCAATGTTGCACATGATTCGGCACATCCTTTCACCATATCCGTTTCCCGGGGCTGCCTGTGACTGTCCTTGGGACGCGTTTCCAGGTGGACCAGTCGGATTCGCTCACCCGCGTGGATGTCCTGGACGGAAAAGTCAGTTTCGGCCGTATGACATTGACCAAAGGAATGTCTGCTTCATATCGTCCTGGGACCGGATTGCAGGAAATGACGTCCCGAGACGTTTTGAATCCGATGGCGTGGGCGACGGGAAGTTTTGTTGTAAGCATTCGGTGAACCCCGTCTTTTCCTCATAACTCCTCCGGAGTAACTTTG
>ERZ1026850.1326-NODE-1326-length-13054-cov-27.899146_pt1 | contig 13054 bp, 13 predicted proteins | sample MGYA00380155_ERZ1026850 | MGnify/ENA primary metagenome ERZ1026850 (study PRJEB33269, sample SAMEA4719791) | human gut metagenome | biome: human-associated habitat; feature: organic feature; material: feces | place: Cameroon | collected 2013-10 ... | reverse complement strand
TGTATAAGAGACAGCTACTTCGGTGGCGAAATCAACAAAACGAACTCGTTTATTGACATCATCTTTGTGCATCTTGCCCATTGACACCGTCTATATTCTATGGTACAATGTAGTTACAGAGGTAGAAGTGGGGTCACGATACCAGTCCGACCTTTGTCTTGTAGTCCAGTCGTCTGGACTCTCGTAAGCCGAACGACATGGTTAGTCCAGTCGTCTGGACTCTAACGAAAGGAAGTGTTACAATGGACGCAAATGTAATTACCCAAATCATTTCCAACGTCGGTTTTCCCGGCGCAATGTGCTTGCTGATGTACCATCAGATGAACAAGCAGACGGAAGCCCATGCTGAGGAAATCTCTAAGCTGACCAGCGTTATCAACGATAACACTGTCGCAACGAAACAGCTTGTGACACTGTTGAGTAATAACAATGGCTAAGAACACGGCGAATTGGGATAGAGGTCAGGACTATTTGCACCTTGGAAACGTAGTTTACAATTTCGAGGACAAGACCAAGTTGGTCAATGACCTGGTTCGATACATGTTGATTCGCACACAGGCAATGTTTGAGTATACTGGACTCCCCGACAGTATTCCCCAAAGATTCCTCGAACAATATGTCCAGACGTCTGGATTCTCTGGTATCGTAAAGGTCAACGATGAGTTGTACGCCATGTGGGGCGGGCTCGGTGGAGTCCCCGACGAGTATTACCAGCCCACGGTACTGACAGTTGCAAACCCAGCTTTGAATTACTCAGCGTCCCTCGAAATCGGTAAGGATTGCGAAATCATCAAGAATGACTTCCTCTATGAGGGGCTGTTACCGTTATGCTCCCGGTATGCAACCCTTTTGGCGGAAAACTTCATCTCCATCCGTATGGCGTCAATCAACAAGCGTACTCAGACGTTCTTGAGGGCTGATAATGACCGTGACAAGCAGGCGGCGGACAAGTTCGTCACCGACCTTGTAAACGGCAAGCTGTCTGCTGTTATGACTACTCCATTCTTTGAGGGTATCACGGCTCAGCCTTACGGACAAAACTCTGGTTCGTCACAGATTATGGAACTCACAGAACTTCATCAGTATTTGGAATCCAAATGGTACAATGACCTTGGACTCCAGGCTAACTACAACATGAAGCGTGAGTCGTTGTCTGCCGCTGAACTTGGGTTGAACAATGACATCATGCTCCCCATGATTGACCAGATGTTGTTGTGTCGTCAGCAGGATTTGGAAAAAGTCAACGCGATGTTTGGCACGAATATTTCAGTGAAGCTTTCTTCGGCGTGGGAAGATGTTCAGCTGGAATCCGAGTACGCCATCGAGGAAATGAAAACCGAAGCCGAAGGAGTCCAGTCGCCTGGACCGGAAGATGAACCGAAAGAAGGTGATGATGATGGAGACAGTAATCCTTCACAAGATGCATGACGTTTACGCCAATTATGAAACCGACGGTGGCGTGTTCTCTCCTATGGTAAATGCTCCGTGGGTTGACACGATGCCGGGATTGAACCTAGACATTGCGTATCTCGATGGTCATTCTGGCGAACGTTACTGCTCTAATCTTATCAAATATCGGCTCGTCCTTGGAGTTCTCCCAGCGGAAAATCGCACGCTGATTTCTAACATTCTCTGGTCAATGTTTGGTATTCAGTGGGCGCGGTTGTGGGCTACCATGAAACCACCCGATTACGACCCGTTGACCAACTATCAGATGCAGGAAAGCGAGGAAGGAACAAATAGTTCTATTCGCACTCCCGACCTTACCAAAGGAGACACAGGTACGGTCCAGACGTCTGGACGTGATACCAGAACTCCTAATCTGACTAAGACCGAGACGGGCAACGTAAAGGACGACGGTTCGGCGACCAGCACTAACCAGAACAACGTTTGGGGTTTCAACTCCACCACTTCTGTTCCGTCCGACATGGTTGATGGCTCTTCTACAAACGAAAGCACGACAACCCGCGACTTGACCGAAAAAGAAACCGGTACGGACACCACAGAACGTTCTAACACTGATACTTACAATCGTAACTACACCGAAAAAGGCACCGACACAACCGCCGGAACGAGTTCCCGCAAGCTGACTCGCACTGGCAATATCGGTACTAATACCTTCCAAAATCTGCTCCAACAGGAGCGCAACACATGGATGTACAACTTCTTCGAGCAAGTGTTCAAAGACGTTGATTCCGTAATAACAATTCCCATCTACTAAGTCCAGTCAACTGGACCAATAATTAAGGAGTGATTTACAATGACTGTTAATCAGGTAGCAGACATCGTTAATGCCGTACAGAAACAGATTGTCGGCGAAGAAGCCATCACCACCGTAGACCTCGAAGGTCTTATCGACATGGGCAAACAGGCGCTCGACGCTACTTCCTACGACAACTACGTGAAAACCCTCGTTGACCACATCGGCAAAGTCGTGTTCGTCAACCGGGCATACCAGGGTTCCGCCCCGTCCGTTCTGATGGACGGCTGGGAGTACGGCTCAATCCTTGAAAAGATTGCAAGCGAGATGCCGGAAGCCACCGAGAACAAGTCCTGGGAGCTGACCGATGGTCAGTCCTACGACCCGAACGTGTTCCACAAGCCCAAAGCAGAAACCAAGTTCTTCTCCAGCCGCGTTACGTTCGAGATTGAGAACTCTATCACCGAGCGTCAGGTCAAGTCCGCTTTCAGTTCCGCCGCCCAGATGATGGGCTTCATCAACATGATTTTCAACGAGGTTGACAAGTCCTTCACCGTCAAGTTGGATGGTCTTATCATGCAGACCATCAACAACATGACCGCAGAGACGATGCACGACGCCATGGCAGATGGTGACTTCACCAAAGCAGGCAACTCTCGCGCCGTTAACCTTCTGCAGATGTATAACACCAAGTTCACCAAGGAACTGACCGCTGAAGCCGCTATCTTCGACAAAGACTTCCTGCGCTTTGCCGCGTATATCATGGGGCTGTACGAGATTCGTATGCGCTCTATGTCCAAATTGTTCAACGTTGGCGGCAAGGCTCGCTTCACCCCGTCTGATATGCTTCACGTCGTGATGCTAGCGGAGTTCCAGACTGGTGTTTCCACCTATTTGCAGAGTGACACCTACCATGACCAGTTCGTCGCTCTGCCGAAGGCTGAAAGCGTTCCTTTCTGGCAGGGGTCTGGTACGGACTTTGCGTTCTCCAGCACTTCCGACATCCACATCAAGACTGCAAACGGCAACGAGGTCAACGCGGCAGGTATCCTGTGTGTTATGTTCGATCGTGATGCTCTGGGCGTGTGCAACATGAACCGTCGTACCACTACGAACTACAACGCGAAGGCGGAGTTCACCAACTACTTCTACAAGATGGACGCTGGCTACTTCAACGACCTCAACGAGAACTTCGTGGTGTTCTACGTCGCATAACCAACCTACGGGCTGGCGGGCAACCCGTCAGCCCGTTTATTATTTGGTCCAGACGACTGGACCAGGAAAGGAAATGAGATGGCTTTTACAATTTCATTGTTTAAGACAGCTTCGGAAAATAACCGAGTTGTAAAAGTTCTGACTGATGAAAAACAGTTGTCTGGCGAACTTCGTAACCAGACAAGTGTTTTGAATCCTAGGATTAGGATTGAATCGGCTGAAAACATTGCGAGTTACAATTACTGTTATATTCCAGAGTTTGGACGGTATTATTACATCGTGGATATTACATCCGTAAGAACAAACGTATGGGACGTGTCCATGCGGTGTGACGTTCTTATGAGTTATAAGGATGAAATCAGAGCTATTACTGGTGTAGTCGTTCGTCAAGAAAGTAATCCTAATAAACTTCTTGTTGACCGTCTTGAACGACTTCAAAGTGATAAGGAAATCGACATTCTTTATTATCCAAATGCGTTCAGTAAAAATCTTCAGTTCATTCTTGTAACGGCAGGTGGTCAAAATGGGTGAGACAGTTCTTTTGTATAGCGCGGCGGCTATTCTTAGCGCCTGTGTCGCCGCTCTCGGATTCAAAATTGCTGATGAATCTAAAGGCGGCGTATCTATCACTAAGATGGTTGCCGACCTTGCAAAGTCGGCAGTTCCGGGATTTAAGGTAATTGTCGGAACAGCGGCTATGGGATTGAACCCCGGTTTGTTTTACGCATATATGCAGGTTGTTAACGGTAAAACATCTGTACCTCAAAATTTGATAAGCTGGATACAAAATTGGCTTAATGAAAACGGCGCGTATAATACTGGCGATATTGAAATACCCGATTATGTTACTGGAGATTATTATAAATTTGCTAATCTAGGAGTAGCTAATGTTACGGCTGGTATAAAAAGTCTATATCCAAATTTTGCATCTAAATTTACGAATTTCGACAATATAATTAGTGAAGCATTTGAATATATGGGTAAAGACCCCAATGCCACTATATGGGGTGTTGCGTTTTATCATTCAGGTAATACGGAGTATATTACGCTGAGTGTATCTGACGAAACTGACCTCGAAGTTTCTTTACCAGCTCAATATGATTCGCGTTCGTATAGCGGCACTAAGACAGGAACTCACTTTGTTAGTGTTCCTACTGCTGGATATACTAATTTGCTATATCATACTAACGGGACTAAAGATGGGCCTACCCATTATGTACAAGCAATATCTCCATATATTGAGCCTAGGTCACAAACTTCTAATCCAGCATTAGCATATCAGGTGAGTTATAGTAATTATGGCTCTATAATTGGCGGACTTAATAATTCTGGATTAGAAGCTGGCGAAAATGTTCCGGGTAAAGATGTTGTAATTCCGGGAGAAGGTACTGGCGACATTACTAATGAAGATATTGTCGGCTGGTTAAAATCTGCTGTCGGCGCGGCAGTCGCTTCTGCTCTTGGTATTGGTACCGAAACTATTTCTTTTGTTCCCGTCGGTATTAAAAATCCTGCCATTACTGGTGATATTACTGATGCTCTGGATAACGCTACTGACCAAACACAGGATGTTGCACGGGAAGGCGTTACCGATACTGATACAGTTGCTACAGGCGAGAAGTACGCAGATACTTCTCTCGCCCCTAGTAAGCCGTCTGGTAATATCTCGGCGTCGTCTTTGTATACCATATGGAATCCGTCGCAGACGCAGTTGAACAGTCTTGCAAACTTCCTTTGGTCTACCGACTTTGTCGATACCATCAAGAAGATTTTGCAGTCTCCTATGGATGCACTTATTTCTCTGGCATTGTTTCCTGTTACACCGCCCACTGACGGTATTCATAACATTGCACTCGGCTACATTGACAGCGGTGTCGCTGCTCCTCGTGTTTCCGACCAGTTTATGACAGTCCAGACGTCTGGACTGGTTGTACCTCATAAGTACAACTCGTATCTTGACTATGCACCGTACACGAGGGCCGAAATCTTCTTGCCGTTTATTGGTTTCTGTCCTCTCAATATCAATGATATTATGGGGAAGTCTGTTGACGTTACCTATAATATAGACCTGTTGAGCGGCGTATGTACGGCAATCGTCCACGCTAATGCACAGAGCCTGTACAGTTACAGTGGAAATATGGCAATGTTTCTGCCTTTGTCTGCTGGTAACTGGGCGCGTATGCTTACACCTATTTTTGGCATGGTCAGCGGGGTCGCGTCTGTGGCTGGTGGCGTTGCAGGAGCTATAAGCGGGGCATCGTTGCTTGGTTCTACTAGCATGGTAGCTCGCGGTGCTGAAAGTATTGGCAACTTGGATGGTAACTCGGTATCTCGTTCTGGTGGTATCAGCGGTAATGCTGGCATCATGGGCGATTATCAGCCATTCATTGTGGTTACACGACCTATCAATGATAAGCCTACTACTTACGATAACAACATCGGACAGACTTACAATAAGTCCGCGCAGTTAGGCACGTTATCGGGATTTACTGTCGTCGAGGAAGCCCATATCGAGGGCATGAACGCGACCGACGCGGAAAAACAAGAGATTGAGCGTTTGCTGAAGGAAGGAGTGATTCTCTAATGGGAGTTCAGAGTAATGGTGAGTGGCTGTTCGATTGGGCTGTTGACGCTCCGCATCAGCTGACAAGAGGTTTTATCAACGACGGTAATGGTATTGACATTGTCACCGATACCGTCCAGTCGTCTGGACTGAAACCGATTTACGCTGCTGAATCTGGTTATGTTGACCAGCTTCAGTATTGGGACGGTAAGACCATAACTGGTATGCAGTCCTATGGAAACATGGTTCGGCTTAACCACGGGCAGTTTGACGGCGGGCTTCTTCAGTCTCGTTACGGTCATATGTCACGTATTCTGGTTAAACAGAAACAGAATGTTTACCGCGGGCAGATTATCGGTTACATGGGTTCCACTGGCAACTCAACCGGTCAGCATTTGCACTTCGAGGTTATCTGGAAGGGTAAGCGGTACAATCCGTTGAACTGGTTGGACGACGATTTTGTAAACAAGTACGCTAGTGTAAGAAATGGAAATTATAAATCCGTTATCCGTGATACTCCAGTAAACTTGTACTACATCAATGCCGGACCAATGTCAACTGGCGATTTCAAAAAGTACGTTGAACTTCTGAAAGCTGATGGCATCGAATACACTACTAAATAATAAGAACCCGGTCCAGACATCTGGACCGGGTTCTTATTTTATAAGTATTTGTCTATAATAATTAGAGTAGTATTGAGTCTCGCTGCTAAGTCCCTAACAATGTTGTCGCTACCTAACTGCTTATAAATATCAATCTGATGACTGATTTCTTCACACTCTTTCTTTAGAGCGGCTTTTAGTTTTGTCAGGTCGTTGCGACTCTCGGATAGCTGGAAGTATTCTTCCTCGGTTAATAAATACATCATAACAGTCCAGACGTCTGGACTCACTCTCCTTTCTGACACCACATGATATAGTTACGAACGATTTCACCGACAGTATTATCCTGATAGAACACTTTATCTCTACCAAAAAACGATGCAATCTTTCTCTCTCTATCATCAGTGGGTTTTGTAATCTTACGACGGTGGTTAGGTAACGGTGACCACTCAGGACTATAAATAAGTTCGTGGTCGGGGTCCTTCAACTCGCTTGTTTTACGATGAATGAACGTGAACATAACATCGTTTCCGCGTTCATCCTGTGTGAAAATAATTTCACACTGCAAGGTTTCGCGGTCAAACACTATGAAGTACGTATACAATACGTTACTAGGTTTGTATTTGCAAGGGCAATGTGGATAAATTGCAATTTCCCACGCACCGCCTGTAATCATGGATAGCTTGGGGTTGTTAAACGCGAAATATTTGTCGGACTTTTTGCCCTCTTTGTTAGGTGAGTCGGTGTACTCAACCGCCACCGTCAAACCACTTTCACCATATTCGTATACGTCAATATCGCCTTTCTTCATTTCTTTAATGTGAGTCAGACCCATTTCTGCAAAGTATGGGCAATACTGGTTTACGGTATTACCCATCATGAAGATTTTGACGTTGTCACGGTCACGAATAATTGTTGACAGAACGTTCATAAACAGAACAAACTCGTTAGGCAAGTAGTAACCGCGGGTTAGAAACTCGTCAAGTACGGCATTGGTTATTCCGTCATAGTTGGTGGATTTGTCATGTTCCATTGCACTGATTGCGAAGGAGTAGGCAAATGGCGTGGGCGATTCGACGTCTTTGTTCAACGTCTCGTCGAACTTTGCCATATACCATGCACCGCCTTTATAATTGATGTGGTCAAACTGTCCGTTTGTCCATCTGGCAAGTTCGCCATTATTTACACAACCATCCCACATGGTCTTGGCGCGCTTTCCTTTGAAGTCGTCCTGCCAACGACGTATCCACGCTGTCTGACCTTTACCTGCAATGTAATCTTTGATGCAGTATTCCTGCACCGCGTAGGTCTTACCGTTTGAACGTTCACCGAACATCACGTTATATGTTGCGTTTTTCTGGAGAATGTTTTTCAATCGGTAATACTTGGTTTTCTTTTTTGGTCCAGACGACTGGACCGCATCACTTTTCATAGGTTTGCACCCCCAATAGATACTTGATATATTCTGCGGACATAGAGAACGTATAATCGGTAGGTTCCATGTGGATACCGGATGGAGTGTAGAACTCAGCGGTTTCCCCTAGATAATCTGTAACTAGACCGTGTTGTTCTTCGTCGATATAAGTCAGGGTATTCTTTCCAGTGTAGCCCGGTGGTATATATAGACCCTCGGCGAACGCATCAAAAATATCGTCACCGTATTTATCCAATAGGTACGGCATAGCGGTGCGTTTATTTACGCCAGATGTTGTAAGGTTAATCTTACCGTCTTTTTCTACCAAGTACCGTTTTGCGCCAATAGTTTTGAAACGAGAGTATACACCCTCATTATCCCATACACCTAGGACTTTCTCAACGCCTTTGATGGTTTTTGGCTTGTACGACGACTTTGGCAATTTATGGAACTCCATAGCGGCATCGAGTTTACGTATGACGACTTTGTTGTAGTTCTCGATGTAATCCATGTGATTTTCTGGATGCAGGACTTTGATACTGTCGGTATCAGAATACACATAATCCTCTCCGACGGCATAAATCCCACTAAAAAGATTTCGTCTTGCATAAGCAGTTACCCAGACACCCCAAGGATAAAACAGAAAACGTCGAGCGGATTTGTTGTACTTCTCAATAGCGTCCTCAACGTTTGGCTTTTGCTTCTCCCAGTCCAGTTGACTGGACTCATCGTATATAATCTCGTCACGACAAATATCTGTGACGGTCATACCATAAGCCGCATTAACCATTTCCTTAGAGCCTAGGTACTCCACTTCCTTTCCCTCAACGCCTTTCAACGTTGTTTTGTCTTGGTACAACTTCAGAATTGACTTGACAAAATCAGTTGGCAAATACCCTTTTGGATAGCGAACAAAGTTACCTATTTTAGCATCTTCCCAATGATAAAAATGTTTATAAACATCCCAATCCAAATTTGTAATAGTAGTGCGTAGCAGGTCAGCGGATACTACACGACCATTATCGACGACTCGATTGATTGCCACTTGGCATTTAGATAGAGAAATTGGATGCTCGATATAGGTTATGGACTCAATGTTTTTAAACTCTACATCGAACATACAACAATAGTTCTTTAAACATCTTTCAAATTGTTCTGAGGACGTTATTTCGATATGCTCTCCGCGACCCATTGGATATTTTTCTGAAATCATAACGTAAGGATACGACGACGTAAAATCGAACGAACCTACATTTTCCAACGTTCGTCCAGAATACATTGCATTTGCGTGAGTAAATCCACCTTGAAATGCACATTTCAACTGGTTATATTCTTCTGGTGTCAACGTCAAATTTCGCATAAGTTGGCGATACTGTTTATATTTCCAACCGCCACGTTTATGCGATTTGTACAAGTAGAAACAATTATTACGACAATAATTGCGAACATAACCAGTTTTGGTCAGCGGGATTTTTGTAATATCGCCGTCGGATTCTATTTTCTCTTGAATGTATGCCATTACTACGAGTACATCGTGAACACAATACTGCCATTCCTTTTCCGTCAGTGGGGTTTTGCTATGACGTACTTTGGAATAATCCAGGTCACCAGACATTTTTTCAACTTTGTACTTCTGTAAGTTTTTACCTACCGTTTCCAAGTTGTAGCCGGATAACTTGTACGAACAACGATACTCGATGCCTGATTTAGTTATAGCATAAACAGGTTTACGAACATCCAGCGAGAATACCTTGTCCCATTCAAAGATTTTCCGCATAAACTGAAATTCATACGACAAGTTGTGGACGTACACAACTAGGTGAACGTTTTCAGACGTTCCGAACAGGTTTTCTACATTTCTAATCAACTCCTCGTATTCTTCCCACGTTCTTCCGACAGTTACAATTCCGTTTATTCCGAAAGACCATTCGTAAGTGAGCGACATTTTCAGTCCAGACGACTGGACAGACGACGTTTCAATATCGAACGACGCGGGAACATTAAAATATTTAATTTTCTTGTTCGTTCCTATGAGGTCATAGGAACAGATTTGCCGTTCGATTTCGGACAGAAATTCATCATTAGACCTAATTCTGTCCGAAAGACCAAAAGTCGATTGTGTCGTCAACGTTCTTCGCCCTCGCTTGTTCAGGTGTTAAGTTATGCTCAATCATGTACTGAAGTTTAGTCATAAGTTCGTCACCTGTCGTTCCCGCAATCAGCTCGTCAGTTAGGAAATTTTGCATATTATCACTACCGAACTGCTGTTGCATATATACGTTGCCGCCCGGAATACCGCCAGTCTCCAATCTGGAATATATATCCCACATTGTTTGCTGCTGGTCTGGGGTGAGAGACGCCATGAGTGCTTGGATTCTGAATACATTTTGCTCAACTTCTCTGGCACCTTTCACTGTTCCAGACTTAGATGCCCATAGAGATTGCACCGCTGAATACTGTTTCCACAACTCTCTTTTTGATTTACCTTTGACGCCGAACCTTTCTATTCCAGACAACTGGACTTGTTTTAATGCTGTTGGAGTGCGCTCAAATTTTGATAAAGCTTTTATTCTTTTATTTGCCGCGGAAAATACCTGAGACAGGTACTTTCTGGCTTCCTTTTCCGGTAGACGACGGAGTTGTTGTACTCCCATTTGAAGAATTTCTTCTGTTGTTCTTTTCGGCATTACGAACTACCCCCTTTATTTCATCCAGTTCGTCACTGGATAATATTTCGGTAATATAAAATAGGAATAACCTGGCGGAGAAATTTCTACCACACTCAAAATTTGAGACGTTCTGCTGAGTTGTGTTCAGAAAGTCTGCAATATACCACTGCTGAATACCTCGTTTTAAACGGGATTCTTTACAGATTTTACAAATCTTTTTATAATTCATACAAGAAAAGGGAGTCCAGTTGTCTGGACTCCCTTAGTCACCTCACTTTCGAGATTAGACAACGGTGATGGTGGTAACGTTGTTCCCGTTTTTGGTTTTGGCTTCGACGAATTTCATCTTGACACCGCCAGCCTTAGCCAAGGCGGTAGATGCGGCTTCGGGGTCGCCAGCAAATCCTGCTGCCCATGCGACGCACATCTTGGTCAAGACAGTACCACCATTGTAATACTTGGTGTCGTCCTCGTTGAACGTCACAACGGCGAAAGATTTATCGCCGATGGTGGCGAAGTCGAAGGCATTGACCGTGATACCGTCGGGGAACTGGGCAATCAGGTCCTCAGTGGTAATCTTCTCGCGGTCGTTCTGAAGAGAAGAGAGAAGGGTGGATTCGAGAGCGGTTTTTCTGAAGTCGAACATAATATTATCTCCTTTGTTTGTGGTCGTCAGACCGGTTTATTTATTCAGTCCAGTTGACTGGACTTGAATCGGTGTAAATTTTGGGCATTTCTGTCCTAGCTTATCTTCGGGACAATCGAGGTTGCACTTGGTATCGCTGCAACAATAATTGTATATTTCATGCCAACAGCATTTCCAACATATACATTCATCGGGACAGCAACGATGGTTAGGAATCACGGTGCAATCACCCCCGCGAGGATATAGCAGACAATGAATGCCGGGATTGCCAGATATGGGAGAACCTCGAACTGGAACTTATGAAATTTATCTTTCATTAAAATTTACCTCAGGGCGGTGATTTGGTCAGGTGGGTATTTCTGGAATCAGTCCAGACAACTGGATTACTTATGGACTTACCAACGGAACTCACTGCATCCATAAAATTCGCTGACAGTATCCATAAAACGATTACAACGTGAAGTTGTTGTCAACAACCATAGGTTGTAAACCCAGTTTGTGCCAAAAACTGGAAAATACTGGAAATGCGCCGTTGTTCATATGAACACTTAAACATATAAACAACGTATGAAAGTGTGTTCATACGTCCAGTCGACTGGACTGCACATATGAACACTTCTTCATATGTTGGGGTTTAAAATATCCAGCCCTTGCGGGCTGGATACCATCAAGTGTTATTTGATGGGCTGGATGGTAACGACGATTCGCGCGCCGGGCGCTGTACACTCGCGGGCAAGGGACTCGAGAGGACCGACAATCGCGGACAGCGCATAGTTGCCGTTCTTACTCTTGAAAGTGACTTCACCGCCTTTGCCGTCAGGGGCGAGAATTGCCATGTCAACTTTGTAAGGCTTGGGGTCGTTCTTGACGTCGGGGGTTGCCTTGCCGTCGCTCTTCGCGGTATCTGCGTCCGTCACGTCCTTAGCAGTGGATTCTGCCGCGATTGCCTTTCCGTTGATGACGTCAATCTGCTTTTTGAGTTTCTTTACAGCGGTAAGCGCGGACACCGTGCCGTCTGCAATCAACTTGCGGGCTTGCTTTTCGTCCTCGCATGATTCGAGCAACTGCACCATAGCGGACAGTCCAATTGCATTTCCGTTGCTGTCAAGCGCTTTATCGGGATTGCCTTGCAGAAACTTGCCGACGCGCTGAAGATTCATGGCTTGCGACTTGCTGTATTTGCGCACCTGCTGGAGATAGTCAGCGGCAGACGCCAACCCCATAGCGGCGGCAGTGCCGTCGTGGTCGGCAGTGTAAACCAGGCAAGCCATCTGCACGCCTGCTAGACGTCCGACGTTCTCAAGACGAGAAATTGCGCCGTCAAAGGCTTGCACCTTCGGATTCTGCATGATGATTTCTTTCTGACTTGCGGTCAATTTGTTTGTGTTTTCCATAGTAAAGTTCCCTTCTGTCCAGTTGACTGGACTTTACAAAATTTGCGAAAAGGTACACTTTCCCCACAACTTTTGGTTGTGATTTCCACAACCTGCCCGCGTGGGCGCGTGGGGTCTGTGTTCGGCTGTCAAGGTGCTTTCCTTTTCGGATTGTCTATATTATACTACTACAACAAATAATTGTCTATATGCAATATTGCTATGTTTTTGTACGTGGTACGCGGACAGAATCGGTCTTTTGACGTTGTGACGTTGCTTTCATAGCGCAAAATATGTGCGGTCAAAATAATGTTGACATATACAAATCGTAATATTATACGGTGTGCATAGTTACAGAATAGTTACAGAATA
>ERZ1026850.1324-NODE-1324-length-13060-cov-4.500654_pt1 | contig 13060 bp, 9 predicted proteins | sample MGYA00380155_ERZ1026850 | MGnify/ENA primary metagenome ERZ1026850 (study PRJEB33269, sample SAMEA4719791) | human gut metagenome | biome: human-associated habitat; feature: organic feature; material: feces | place: Cameroon | collected 2013-10 ... | reverse complement strand
ATTCCTATCTGAATCAGGAACTGGTTCATCCCAAGAATCGCTCCCAAAAGAATCAGCGGAATTCCTGCCTTTGAGCCAATATTGGCGGCCGGAACCAGAGCAGTTCTTATTTTCAGCGGCGCATAGCCTTTATCATGCTGTACCGCATGTCCACATTCATGGGCTGCTACCCCGATAGCGGCTACCGAAGTAGAACCATATGTTGCATCCGACAGACGGAGCACCTTGTTTGCCGGGTCGTAATGGTCAGTCAACTGTCCTCCAATGTGTTCAATCCGCACATCATAGATACCCGATAATGCCAGGATACGCTGGGCTGCCTCTGCTCCTGTCATGCCACTTCTGCTCCTGACTTTTGCATACTTATTATAAGTAGAATTTACCTTTACCTGTGCGACGATACACAGAACTGCCCCTATCAATACAAGAAAATAGGTCGGGTCAAAATAATAATAATTGTAATATCCCATACTCTCATTCCTCTCCTGCTTCTAACTCTGTCTTGTCCCTATGCCAGCATTTCCCCTGGCTGTACCGGATAGCCTAATAGAAAATCTTTTACCGCCATCCGTTTCTTACCCTCTAACTGCACCTCTGTCAGTTTCAGGGCTCCTTCTCCGGTCTGTACATAAATGGCATCTTTCTCTACGGCTATCACAGTCCCCGGCTCTGCACCAGCCAAAGCTTCCGCCGGTAACTGGTCTTTTGCAACCGGCTCCTGCTGCCATATTTTCAATGTCTTTCCATGATATCCACTGGAAGCTCCCGGCCAGGAAATCATGCCACGAATCAGGCAGTCAAGCTCTGCTGCCTTCCTGTTCCAGTCAATCCTGCTCATGGACTTTTGTAACATCTTTGCATGGCTTGCCTGGCTCTCATCCTGTTTTCTCGGCGTTACCTCTCCTGCCTCAATCTTCGGCAGTGCCTCCACAATCAGGGCAGCCCCTGCTTTCGCCAGTTTTTCAAAAAGGCTTTCCCCGGTTTCCTTGGCATCAATCGGCACTACACTCTGGAACAGGATATCGCCGGTATCCACGCCCTTATCCATCTGCTGGATGGTAATGCCGGTTTCCTTTTCTCCATCGATAATCGCCCACTGAATGGGCCCTGCCCCCCGGTACTTAGGTAACAGGGATGCATGGATATTCACACAGCCATACTTTGGCATCTGTAAGATTTCTTCGGAAAGAATCTGTCCGAAAGCAACGACTACGAAGATATCCGCTTCATAGCTTCGCAAGGTTTCCACTGCCTCCGGCTCCTTGACCTTAACCGGCTGGAACACCGGAATGTGATGTTCCAGGGCACAGGTTTTTACCGGTGTTGCCTGCATTTCCTTGCCTCGTCCCTTGGGTTTATCCGGCTGGGTTACCACTGCCGTCACTTCATGACCGGCTTCTATAATTGCCTGTAATGCATCCACTGCAAAATCAGGCGTTCCCATAAATACAACCTTCATACGCCTTTACCTTCCTTATCCTTATCCTTATTCCTCATCTTCCTCCGGAAGACTTTCCACATCCTGTAACGGTCCTTCTACTTTTTCTACATAAAGATGTCCGTCCAGATGGTCTAACTCATGGCAGATAGCCCTTGCCATCAGTTCTGTCCCTTCGATTTCAAAAGGTTCCATATTTTCATCATAGGCAATTGCCTTCACATAATTGGGTCTTCTGACAAATCCAGTCTTTCCCGGCACACTTAAACAGCCTTCGTAGCCTTCCTGCTCTCCACTGGTCTCTATAATCTTAGGGTTTATCAGTAATACCGGGTCTTCCCCTGTGGTATCAATGACTACAATCCGTTTCAGGATTCCTACCTGGGGCGCTGCCAGTCCCACACCGTTTGCCTCATACAGGGTATCAAACATATCATCAATCAGTTCCTGTATTCTTGGTGTGATTTCGGTTACCTCCTTACAGGTTTTATTCAACACCGGGTCTCCCATTTCCCTTATTTTTCTGATTGCCATCTCTTTTGCCTCACTTTCTCTCTACCATACTCTATTTACTGTTAATAATTTGTCATCGGGTCAAAATCATACTGTATGGTCACGTTCTTCCAATCCTCTTCTTTGCAGAACTGCTCCAGAATATCCTTGGCTTCCACCAGTATCTGATACTTCTCCTGCCTTATGTACAGAACCTGCCGGTACAAATCATTTATTTTACCAATAGAAGCCTCTGTGGGCCCTATGATATGAATCTTCTTGTCTTTCATCTTTTCTGTCAAAAGCTCTGCCATCTTTACCGCAAGAGCTGCTCCCTCTTCCTGCTCCTTTGCTATCAGCAGTACCGCCAACAAATGGGCAGCCGGGGGATATTCTCCTAACTCCCTGTAGGCCATTTCCTCTTCATAGAATCCTTCATAATCCTGGGCTGCCGCATGTACAATGCTGTAATGCTCCGGCTGGTAGGTCTGGATAACCACCTCGCCCGGCTTCTCTCCTCTGCCTGCCCTGCCTGCTGCCTGGGTCAGTAACTGAAAGGTCCTCTCCCCTGCACGATAATCGTTCTGATTCAGCGACAAATCTGCTGCCAGCACCCCAACCAGTGTTACGTTGGGGAAATCATGCCCTTTTACAATCATCTGGGTTCCCACGAGAATGTCTGCCTGTTCGTTGGCAAATGCCGCTAATATCTTTTCATAGCTTTCCTTCGTTCTGGTGGTGTCGGCATCCATCCGCAGCACTCTGGCTTCCGGGAACTCTTTATGAAGGGCCTCCTCTATCTGCTCGGTCCCTGCCTTAAATCCCATGAGATATTTGGAACCGCATTTCGGGCACATCTTCTTCTTCGGTTCCTCATATCCACAATAATGACATAGTAACATACCATTCCGGTGTTCGGAAAGGGAAACATCACAATGAGGACATTTTACCACATAACCGCAGGCACGGCAGGAAATAAATCCGGCATACCCACGCCGGTTCAGAAAAAGAATGGTCTGTTCCCTTTTCTGTAACCGCTGTTCCATCAGTTCTTTTAATCGTCTGCTGAATACAGAGCGGTTTCCCTGTTTTAATTCTTCCCGCAAATCTATGGTATATACGCTTGGAAGCTGACTGTTTCCATGTCTGCTTTCCATTTTATATAACTTATATTCTCCCCTTCTGGCATGATAATAAGACTCCAGGGAAGGGGTTGCCGAGCCTAAGATAACACTGGCATGCTGCATGCCTGCTATCTGGATAGCCGTTTCCCTGGCATGGTACTTTGGCATGGACTCACTTTTATAGCTGCTTTCATGCTCTTCGTCTATAATAATCACACCCAGGTTGGGAAAAGGGGTAAACAAAGCTGACCGGGGACCTATAATAACATCCAGTTCCCCTTTTCTGGCCCGTTCCATCTGGTCATATTTTTCTCCCATGGACAGTGTGGAATTCATCACCGATACCCGGTCACCAAACCGCTTGTAGAAGCGGAGCAGGGTCTGATAGGTAAGGGCTATCTCCGGAATCAGCACAATCGCCTGTTTTCCCATTCCTATCATCTGTTCGATTACCCCCAGGTAAACCTCTGTCTTCCCGCTTCCGGTAATACCATGCAACAGATAGGTATTCGGTTTTCCCTGCTGATAATCTGTCAGAATCTCTTCTATAATATGTCGCTGCTCTTCACTGAGGGAAACTCTTGTTTCCTCCCGTGCCTGCTGTTTGACCGGATTCCGGTAATAGTTTTCTGCCTGGATGGTAACATAACCCTGTTTTTCCAGGCTGCGCAAGGTTGCTGCATTCACATTTCCCTTCTGGCAAAGCAAATCATAAGGCAATACCTCTTCTGTCAGAAAGGCACGAAGGGCACGTGCTTTCGCTACCTGATGTTTCTTCTCACACACTTCGATTGCCGTCAGCAGTTCTTCGCCTGCTATACAGCGGCTGACTTTTTTCTTCTCTAACTGCTTTAACTTCTGTTTTACCGGCAACACCGTTTTCAAGGCTGTGATGGTGGTGGAACCATATTGCCTTTTCATCCAGTAGGCTATCTGAATCTGGTTACTCTGTGCCGTAATAGCCCTGGCATCCACTGACAGGATTTCCTTTATTTTCTCTTTGGGATAGTCTGTCTCTTCCGATATATCCACCACATAACCGGTTCTTTCCGCATTTCCTTTTCCAAAAGGTACATGCACCTGTACGCCCGGATACACAGCTTCCGACAGTTCCGGTGGTATCTTATATTGAAATGGTCTGTCCACTTTCTCATGGGATATGTCTATGATGACATCCGCATATCTGTCGGCCATGCTGTCTCCTTTCCGGGCACTCTATTTCTTCTGTTCTTCCAGGATTTCCTGAATCAGTATCCTCTCATCCATCGGGTATTTCACCCCATTGATTTCCTGATAATCTTCGTGTCCTTTTCCTGCCAGTACGATAATATCGCCCGGCTCGCCGTGGCTGATGGCATAGGCAATGGCTTCCTTACGGTCACATATCTCCACATATTTGCCATTGGTCTTTGCCATACCAATCTTAATATCGTCTATAATCGCCTGTGGTTCTTCTGTTCTTGGATTATCCGATGTGATAATCGTTAAATCTGCCAGCCTGCCGCTGACCTCACCCATCTCATATCTTCTGGATTTCGCCCGGTCACCGCCGCAGCCAAAAAGACATACCAGTCTGTGTGGCTCATAGGCTTTCAGGGTTGTCAACAGGCTTTCCAGTGCCATGGCATTGTGGGCATAATCAATCATTAAGGTAAAGTCATCCGAAACCTTTACCATCTCAATTCTTCCCTTTACCTTCGCTTTCCGCAAGGCATTCTTGATGTTCTCTTCCTTCACTGCAAAATGACGGCAGATAGCAATCGCTGTCAGGGCATTGTAAACACTAAACTTACCGGGTGTTGCAATTTCCACCGGGAAGTTCAAAAGACCGGTTACATCGAAGCGTACACCTAACAGCCCGCCTTCCTTTAAGAACTGGATATTCTTTGCCCGAAGATCTGCTTCGGTGTCAATGCCGTAAGTTTCCAGCGTACAGGTGTGTCCCTCCACAATTCGTTCCCAGTGAGCATCATCTTGATTGACAATTCCTACCTTACACTGCTTAAACAGAAGGCTCTTACAATGCAGGTAGTCATCGAAATCTTTATGTTCTGCCGGGCTGATATGGTCCGGTTCAATGTTGGTAAAAATACCGAAGTCAAAAACAAATCCCTGGGTTCTGTGAAGCATCAGTCCCTGGGAGGAAACTTCCATCACAACGGTATCGCAGCCAGCGTCTGCCATCTGTCTGAAATATTTCTGTACCAGATAGGATTCCGGTGTGGTATGGTCGGCATGAATATGGGTATCGCCTATGATAATTTCAATCGTACCAATCAGCCCCACTTTTCTGCCCGCCTGCTCTAAAATGGATTTTACCAGATAGGTGCTGGTAGTCTTCCCTTTCGTTCCGGTAATGCCGATAACCTGCATCTGCTCTGCCGGGTTATCGAAATAAGCCGCACTGATAAACGCCATAGCATAGCGGGTGTCTTCTACCCGGATTACGGTAACATCTGCTGCTTCCGGTAAAGCTACCTCCTCCTGCACCAGCAGTACACTGGCACCAGCTTCTACCGCCCGGACTGCAAACTTATGACCATCCACCACAGCACCTTTGATACAGACAAACAGGCAGTCCTTTGTTACCTTTCTGGAATCGTATATAATATCTGTTACTTCTCTGTCCAGCGTACCCTGTACACATTCGTATGAAATTCCGGCAAGCAGACTTTTCAGATTCTTCATTTTCTTTCCCTCTTTCCCATTCTCTTTCTAACCCGCATTCTCAGGACTCCAATTATGGTTCCATTACACGCGCTTTTCACTAGTATATTCTTCCTGACAGGAATAATCCTCTTATTAAGATAGCATGAAACCCTTACTTTTTCAAATTTCTGTGGCAGTTTAAACTTTCTTAATGGAATTTCATTTTTTTATAACATTCTCAACACAATTTGAACACAATTTCACTTTATGATAAATACCAAGATAGTTGATGAACTCACTATCTCCCCCCTCATAAGAAAATGCGAAAAGACCTGGGAACCATCCCAGGTCTTTTCGCTTGTGTATCTATCCGGTATCGCTCCTGCTTAGCCGCATTCTTTGTAGTATATTCTGTCTTACACACTGCCCACCCTAAGCTAAAGCTTCCACCTGTATTGCTTTCATCAGTTCTTCCGCCGTCTGTTTCGGAATGGACGCACTCTCCCTTGTAGTAGCATTAGCGGCCGAAATCGCACAGGCGCGAAGCAGTGCATCCTTATCACTTTCCTCTAACCAGTAAGACATAGCATAGGAAGCTACCACGCTGTCTCCGCAGGCTACCGTATTGACTGCCTTAATATGTTCTGCCCTGGCATAATAAACCCCTTCATCCGATACAGAAACCAGCCCTTTGCTTCCCATGGAAACAACCACCTTTTCGATGCCCTCCTGATGAATCTGATGAGCTGCCTCTATCAGTTCTTCCCGGTCTTCTATCTTATGCCCTGCCAGGTATTCCAGTTCCTTCCAGTTAGGTTTGATAAGCTGTGGCTTCGCCTCCATGCCAAGTCGCATACTCTCACCACTGGAATCCAAGTATACCGGCACTCCGGCTTCCCTTGCTCCGATGACAAGTCTCTGATACATATTGGTATCCACACCAACAGGCAATGAACCAGATAAAATGACTAACATACAGCGTTCCAGCAATCCTTCATACCGTGCCAGGAACTCCCGCTGGCTCTGTCTGCTGACTACCGGTCCCGGCTCCAGAATTTCCGTCACAAAGCCATCATCTGCAAGAATATTCATATTACTTCTGGTATCCTCCGACAAATGCAAAAAGCCGCAGGTAACACCTCTTTTTAACATTTCTTCCTCAATAAACTTACCCGGATAACCACCTAGAAAACCAGTAGCAATAACCGGATAATCATACTCCCGCAGAATCTTCGTTACGTTAATTCCCTTTCCGCCCGCAATATTTATGACACTGCGCATACGATTTACATTACCCACCATGACACTCTGTGTTTCATAGGTTTTATCTACCGCTGGGTTTAAGGTCACGGTCAGTATTTTCTTCTCATGTATCCCCATGCCTGTTTCCTCCTATATAGAATAATCCTTCATAATCATCTGTAATTGCTCCCGTCCCTGGTATACATTGATATCCGGGTAATAAATGACACTGATGCAGATATCTTCACAGCCGCCCTGATACAGCGCCTGTCTTTGTTCTTCTCCAAACGTTTCTTCCAGAAAAGCATGCCACTTGTCCAAATTTCCAAAATACAGCATATCATACTTCTGTCCCTGCTCATCAGAAACCACATACTTTGCCACATTCTGGTTTTTCCCCAGAATCCTGCCCCGCAGGAAGGTAACTCCCTTCTGTGCAAATATCGGCTTGGGATTTCCATTTCCAAAGGGTTCTAACACAGATAACTGCTTGACAAATTCCTTTGTTGCATACGACATGGGCATCGGTACATCTATCCGTACTTTTTCTTCCAAATCCTCGTCATGCAACTGACAATGGTCGTTTAAAAACTTTCGGAAAATATCCACATTTTCTTCTGGCATGGAAACGCCCGCTGCCAGCTTATGCCCGCCGTATTTGATATACAGCTCTTTACATTCACTCATCTTATCATACATGTGGTATGCCTCAATAGAACGCCCGGATCCTTTTACCCCTTCCTCTGCTTTCGTCAGTACAAATGCCGGTTTCTGATAGTGTTCTCTGAGCCGTCCGGCAATGATGCCCGCCAGACTCTCATGGCATTCCGGCAGATAAACCACCAGCACCTTATCCTGTTGCAGGGAGGAGCCATCTATCATGGCAATAGCTGCTTCCGTTCCCTGCAGTGTCATGTTTTTTCTGCTGTCGTTTAATTCCTTTAACTCTCCTGCAATGGTAACTGCTTCCGCCCAGTCCTTTGTCTGAAACATCTGTAAGGCTCGCAGTGCCGTATCCAGCCGCCCGGTGGCATTGAGGCAGGGTCCCATCACAAAGCCCAGATGATAAACCGAAAGTGGCTTGTTTTGCAGCCCGTTTACTTCTATCAGCGCCCGCAGTCCCAGATTCGGTGTCTCTTCCATTTCTTTCAGACCATACTTTACCAGAATCCGGTTTTCGTCCACTAACTCCATCACATCTCCCACCGTAGCAAATGCAGCAAAGGCAAGAAGCTCCTGCAACAATGCCTTGTCTTCTGTTTCACAGTCTGCAGCTGTCCCGGTAATTTTCCTTTCCTGCAACAAGACCTGCAACAATTTATACGCCACCACGGCTCCGCATATTTCTTCAAACGGATAAGTACAGTCTGCCCGTTTCGGGTCTACCACCGCATCGGCTTTCGGCAGACATTCCAGTCGTTCTCCATTCTCTGTCATTTCATAAGGCACTTCATGATGATCGGTCACTACCACCGTCATATCAAATTCCTTCGCATAGGCAATCTGTGCCGCTGCAGCAATTCCGTTATCACAGGTTAAAATCGTGTCCACTCCATCCTCTTTTGCCTGGGTAATCAGGCTGTCATTCAATCCATAACCATCCAGAATCCGATGAGGAATAACCGCATCCACATTAGCACCCAGATATTCCAATCCTTTTACCAGAATATAGGTAGCGCATACTCCATCAATGTCGTAGTCTCCCATGACACGGATTTTCTTCTGTTCTGCTATTTTCTGTAAAATAATATCTGCTGCCTTTTTAACATCCTGTAATGCATAAGGGCTGTACAAATCCTCCAATGTACCATGTAGAAATTTCTCAATCTCTGCATCTTCTGTCAAATCCCGGTTTCGTATAATTCTGGCTATGACCGGATTAATATGATATTTTTCTGCCATCCCATAAAAGTCTGCCCGTTTGGCTTCCACTACCCACTTTGCCATTTCTATCCTCGTTTCTGTCTGTATTTTTCTTTCGTTTCTATCAGAAAAGGCGTCCCACGATGGGGACGCCCACTTATTTTTCTTTATTTCTTTGAGGTTTTCTTTTTCTGGAACTTGGTTCTGAACAGGAACCAGAAAGCACCTGTCAGACATACCGAAGAGTAAGTACCACATACGATACCTACCATCAGCGGAAGGGCAAATTCCCGGATAGAGGATACGCCAAATACTTCCAGTGCTGCTACCATGAAGAAGGTTGTCAGGGAAGTAAAGATACTTCTTGACAATGTCTGGGAAATACTTCTGTTTACTAAATCCTGTAAATCGCTCTGATTGCGGACAGTTCCCAGATTTTCACGGATACGGTCAAAGATAACGATAGTTGCATTGATAGAGTAACCAACAATGGTCAGCATACATGCAATAAAGGTATTTCCTACGGAAACCTTAGCTACTGCATAGAAAGCAAGTACTACCAGTACATCATGAATCAATGCCAGTACAGAGCTTGCACCAAAACGGATATCTTTAAACCGGAACCAGATGTATAACAGCATCAGAATGGTTGCCACCACAATCGCTTTTACGGCATCTGTCTGCATCTCAGAACTAATCGTTGCGCTGATGGTTTCTGCGGTAATGCTGCTTTCGTCCACACCAAACTGATTTACCATAACATCTGCAAATTCCTGTCTTTCATCCACATCCAGGGTTCTCGTCTTAATGATAACATCATTGGAGCCTGCCACCTTGGTAGTCTGTACATTACCATCTCCGGTAATCTTTTCAATATAAGGAACTACCTGAGCATCGATTTCTTCAATACTCATATCTTCCGGTAAGGTAAGCGTTGTAGACGTACCTCCCACGAAATCAAGGCTGTAATTCAACGGCATACCGGTCTGTGCTTTGTTCACACCCATGACTACAAAACCTGCCAGAATAACGGCTAAGGACAGTCCGAAGAATACATATTTCTTGGATAAGAAATTAATCGTCTTCTTCTCTTTTGCCACACCATAAGCTTTCTCACTCTGTACTCCTAATCCGTAGAATACATTAATCAGGAATCTAGTTACAAAAAGTGCGGTAAACATGGATAAAATAATACCAAGCATTAAAGTAACGGAGAATCCTTTAATCGTACCGCTTCCCATAAAGTACAGGATAATGGCTACAATAAAGGTTGTAATGTTACCATCCAAAATAGCGGATAACGCTTTGTTAAAACCAATTTTAATGGAAGACTGTACCGTCTTTCCAGTAGCAAGTTCTTCCCGGATACGTGCGAAGATAATAACATTCGCATCTACTGCCATACCAACAGAAAGAATAATACCAGCAATACCCGGAAGGGTAAGGGTTACTTCAAAGGCATATAAAAGAATTACCATCAGTTCGGTATATAATACCAGTGCCAGGGAGGCTGCCAGACCACAGATATAATATACGGCAATCATAAAGATAACAACCAGTGCAAAGCCTACCGCTGCTGCAATTAAACTGGAGTCAATCGCTGCGGAACCAAGCTGTGCACCAACTACGTTAGAACGAAGTTCTTCCAGTTCCAGTTTCAGACCACCGATACGGATGGTGGAAGCTAACTGCTCTGCCTCTTCGAAAGAGGACTGTCCTGTAATAACGGCATTGCCATCAGTAATAGCTGCCTGGACGGCAGGTACACTTACAAATGCATTATCGTAATAAATAGCAATTGTCTCGCCGTTCTGATAAGCCTTGGTAGTTGCCTCGGCAAAGGCTTCCTTACCGGCCTCGTTTAAAGTTAACTGTACAACGAACTGGGAATTACCCATGGAATCCTGCTGGCTTCCTGCCTGTGCACTCTCTACTTCAGTACCGGTCAATACGATAGAGCCGTCTTCCTGTAACTCTTCAATACTCTTGGTCAGCACATACTGTACAATGATGTTGCCATCTGCATCGGTTCCGTAAGTGTACTGATAGTTGGCATTTCCTTCGCTGTCAGTTGCTGCAATGAAATACAGACTTCCCGGTTTGCCAAGCTCTTCCAGGATGGCATTGGCATCGGTTACACCAGGAATCTCAATATTGATTCGGTCGCTGCCTTCCTGATATACCTGGGCTTCTGTACTATAATTCTGTACACGCTGCTGCAACTTGTAAATGGTATCGCTCATATCCTCGCTGCTTGGCTCTTCATCGCCAACCACCTGATAGGTAATGCTGACACCGCCCGCTAAATCCAGACCCAATTTAATGCTGGAAGCGGAACCTGAGTTATCTGAACCGACACCATAGATTGCTGTATAACCAAGTAATCCAAGAATCAGAACAAACACAATCAGGCTAATAATCGCTCTGCTCTTTTTCATAACTAGTTCTCCTTTTCTTCATCGGCAAGTGCCGCTTTTATCATAATTGCACATTCAATACGCTTTCTTTGTAACTCACAGCCAAGTTCATACGCTCCATTGATATTGCCTGTAAAGTTATAGGCATTGGCAGCACAGCCGCCACTGCAATAAAACTTTGCAAAGCAATCCTTACACTGTTCCTTCGCATACACGTTACAAGTCTTAAAGGTATCTCTGATATCCGTGCGGGTAATGCCTTCGTCTACATTTCCCATCAGGAAATCTTCCTGTCCAACGAACTGATGACAAGGGTAGAAATCCCCCCAGGGAGTGACTGCCAGGTATTCCGTTCCTGAACCACAGCCGGAAAGTCTCTTCGCCACGCATGGACCACCCTTTAAATCTATCATATAATGGAAAAAATTAAAACCTTTTCCTTCCTTTTTCCGCTTGATATATTCCAATGCCAGCTTATCATACTCTTCCAGAATCGCCGGTACATCTTCTTCTCTTAATGCATAGTCTTCCGTGTCTGCTGCCACAACCGGCTCTACAGATATCTGCTCAAAGCCAAGGTCTGCCAGATGCTTTACATCCTCTGCAAAGTCCAGATTGTTTCTTGTGAAAGTACCTCTCACATAATAGTTCATCTGGTTTCTGCTCTCTGCCACCTTCTGATATTTCGGAACAACTTCATCATAGCTTCCCTGTCCGCCTCTGTGAGGACGCATCAGGTCATGGATTTCCTTACGTCCGTCAACACTTAACACCACGTTTGCCATCTCTTTATTTACAAACTCCAAAACTTCTTCATTTAAGAGAACCCCATTGGTAGTCAGTGTGAAACGGAACTTCTTATGGTAAGGCTCCTCTAAGCTTCTTCCGTAAGCTACCAGGTCTTTGACCACCTGCCAGTTCATCAAAGGCTCTCCTCCAAAGAAATCCACTTCCAGATTGATACGGTTTCCGGAATTGGCTACCAGAAAATCCAATGCCTTCTTACCTACTTCAAAGCTCATCAGTGCCCGTCTGCCATGATATTCCCCTTCTTCAGCAAAGCAGTACTTGCAGGCAAGGTTACAGTCATGGGCGATGTGCAGGCAAAGTGCCTTCACAACCGTCTGACGGTCCTTAAAAGCATCGATATATCTCTCATAAATGTCTTCCGTAAAAAGCATGCCGGCATCCTTTAACTCCAGTATCTCTTCCACGGTTTCTTCTATCATAGCAGCAGAAATTTCTTTTCTGTCCTCTTCTGACAGCTTCTGCGCCACCTTATCCGCAATCTCTGTTTTCTCTTCTATTTTCTGTTGCAACAGTTCTTCTACCATCGGAATGATGCGGTATGCCTGTTCATCCACCACATGGACACTGCCACTGTTCACATCCAGTACGATAAAATAACCATTATTTATATATTGATGTATCACAAATATTCTCCTCTGATTATCTTCTTATCCCAGCAGTGCCACTGTCCGTTCCCGCTCTGCTGCTATAAATTATACTAATACTTAAACGCATAATAAGCAGCGACAAAATCGCTGCTTATATGAAATATGAAAATATTTCTAAATTGACAGTACAAAACGCCTTATTTGTTAGCCTGTTCACAGCTTTGATTACCTACTGTACAAGAAGTCTTGCAAGCAGACTGACAGGATGTCTGGCACTCGCCACATCCACCTTTTTTCATGGATTCCTTTAAATCTCTTGTTGTTAATGTCTTAATATGTTTCATCAATGTATCCTCCTTACGTATCCTTATTTTACTTATTATACACTTTCAGACATCTGCACCCAGATGTGCGCTGAAGCACTTGATTTCATATTAT
>ERZ1026850.1319-NODE-1319-length-13102-cov-4.550318_pt1 | contig 13102 bp, 13 predicted proteins | sample MGYA00380155_ERZ1026850 | MGnify/ENA primary metagenome ERZ1026850 (study PRJEB33269, sample SAMEA4719791) | human gut metagenome | biome: human-associated habitat; feature: organic feature; material: feces | place: Cameroon | collected 2013-10 ... | reverse complement strand
GGAATGGGGCGGGTACTGGTGGGGGAAGCTGCCGGACGGGGCCTACTGCCCGTTTGCGCCGCTTGCGGCGATGAAAGCGGTGCGCAATCCCTGGGGGCTCTACTACCTTGGCCCGAAGACGATCTACGCCGACACGTTCCCGGCGGAGGGACTTGACGGCAGACAGGATCTCTGTTTCGCGCGCGAGGACGTGTTCCGCTATGCGGAGACGGAGGTCAACCCCGTCCGCATTCACCGCGACAAGGCCTTTGCCTATCATGTGTTCTATGCGGGCGGCGCCCCCAAGCTTTCGTCTCGGGGCATGGCATCCCAACCCTGCCCGTTCCGTTTCGTCTTCGCGCCGAAACTCTCGTCCCTCAACGTCTACCCGCGCACGGAGGAGGACGGTCCGCTCAGGACGGTCGGTCGCGCGCCCGCACGGTGAGAACGGCCCCCGGACGCATATGCCGAGGGGTGTGCGAAACGGAAGGGACGCGCGTGTCGCGTCCGATGGCCGCTGATTCAATAGAATGAATATTTCTGCGATGTCGGGTACTTCGTTCCGCAGAAAGATGGTATGATATTCATCGCAATGAACAAGAAGGAGATTGGTACGGCAATCGTCGAACGTCGCGATGAACTTCGCATTACGCAGGCGCGGTTGGCGCGTGTGAGCGGTGTTTCCGTGCATACGCTCTCAAATCTTGAGACAGGTGACGGTAATGTCACGCTTGATACCCTCATCAAGGTCGCGACGACGATTGGCTACAAGATCAAGGTGGGCGTATGAAGCGTGGTACGGTCTACTATCGCGACATTCCGGCTGGAACGCTGGAGAAGGACGCATCGGGTTATGTGTTTCGCTATGATGCCGCCTATTTACGCGATGCAACGCTCCCGGACATTTCGGCGACATTGCCGAAATCGGCTTGCGAATATCGTTCAACGTACCTGTTCCCGTTCTTCGCAGGGCTTTTGGCGGAAGGTGCGCAGAAGGAGCGACAGTGTCGCGAGCTTCACATTGACGAGCGCGACCTCTTCACGCGCTTGCTGGAAACCAGTGCCTATGGGGCCATAGGAGCCGTCTATGTTACGCCTTGACTTCACACTTGCGGATCTCAGCCTCCCGCAACAGCGGGAGACGACGCGCCGGGTCTCGATTTCCGGCGTCCAAGACAAGGTGCAACTGCATCGCCAGGGAATGCGATTTGTCCCCGTTGCGTCGGGTGGCGACTATATCCTCAAACCTGTCCCAAGTCACTCGTCCGCACGATTCGTCTACGACATTCCCGCCAACGAGACGTTGACGATGGATATTGCCTCTGAAATCTTCGGCATTCACACGGCAGAACACGCGCTTGTCGAATTCAAGGACGGCATGCCCGCTTATTTGACGAAACGGTTCGACTTTCGCGACGGAATGAAGATTCGGCAGGAGGATTTCTGTCAGCTCTCGAACCGTAGCGAAGAGACACACGGGGACAATTACAAATACGATGCCAGCTATGAGGAGTTGGCGGGGTTGGTTCGCCGCTTCTGTCCGTCCCACGCAATTGAGAACCCGAAGGTTTTCTTTCAGATTCTCTTCAACTATGTTTTTGCAAATGGAGACGCGCACCTCAAGAACTTCTCCCTCTACGAATCGCGACAAGGCGACTACATCTTGACGCCCGCCTATGATCTTTTGAATACGTCGCTTCATTTCCCGAACGAGCCGACGGCGACAGGGCTTGATTTCTTCATGGATGGACATTATACGGCACGTTATGAGGTTTTAGGCTTCTATTCATCGGCCGATTTTCACGAACTTGCTGGTTTCTATGGCGTCTCGTCCTTGGAAGTAGACGAGATGCTGTCTGTCTTCGCACGGAAGCGTGCACAGGTCGAAGAGTCTGTGAAGACTTCGCGTCTTTCACTGGAAGCGAAAAGTCTCTACCTTGCCAAGTTCCATGACCGTCTTAAGGCCCTTGCGCAGTAAGGGTCGGCGATGCACGCCGCCGTTCCATTGTGTTGAACGAGGTTGATGCGGAGGGAGTTCCGGCCGATCAACACGGAGCGCGCGGAGACGTGGAGATTGTCTTTCAGAGTTGGCGCGCGGCGTCCGAGCTGGATTGGCGCGTGAAGTACCCGCGCCGCCCTCGGCACGCGGCATCGACGGCCCGGAAGAACGCCGCGCACGTGTTCCCGCACCCCGTCGCGAGGTGCCGTGCCGCCGCGAGATGAGATTCCACTGCGTAATAATCTTGAAAGACGTCGCGGCGCATGGCGTGATACGTTCGGCAATTGCGGCCCTCCCCGGATTCTCCTCAGGCCTATCTCGGTAGCCTCAGGCACGGCGATGAAGCAGAAGCGGACACATTCCCGGTTCTTTCCCATGACTTGCCTGTCAAACTCCATGACTTGCCCGTCAAGATCTGCATTCCCGTGCGAAGCGCGGGCGGCGGGCGATACGGCCCACGCCCATCAAAAAAGCATCGAGGCGTCCTTGTCCTGGTTTTTGACGAGCCCTGATTCCCCTGAAGAAATCGGGACAAGGGGAATAGAGGGGCAGTGTCTTCTGTGTGCCGCGAAGTGGCTTCAGTGTGTTCAGTGGTAGAAACGGTGGAGGAGGGGGCACCACGGATAACCCTAAAAATCGCAGTTGAGTAATGCCCTTCTTGTTTCTTTTGCCGCAAAGAACGCAAAGAACACAAAGAAGTGATGTTTTTATTGATTATACACGCCGTTCGTTCTGTACACAATTCACCCGATTGGTGAAAGCTCAAAATAGAGGATGAGCCTGGAAATCTAGCAATAATCCACCATCGCGATAAGCTTTGCGATCTTTGCGTTCTTTGCGGCTAAAAACTAGAATCCAACTGCGACATTTAGAATAACACAGATCCGGGCTTCGCCCGACACGGATCTGCGCGGATCCGCCTTGGTCTGCAACGGGATCAGAACAATTTTCAAAACAGACTGTCATTTGAAGGTGTCATGTGCGTGTCATAGTATGTGATTGGTATCCCGAAGGGAGAAACGAAGGCGGATTGGAAGGTTGACCGGCGTGGCGGCGCGGCGGGGGAGTTGCCACCTGATCGATGTTCTGATGCACTTTCACGCAGTTGAAAACGTTTGTCGCTGATCCGCCGGAAGACTGGTAATCATCTGATTGGAGTCGGCGCAAGTCGTGGAGACGTGAGCCGGGGGCGCATGTGCCCTCGTGTCCTTTCGTCCCCGCACTGGGTTCTCCCTTCGGGCATACCAGTCGTCTCGGCGGAAACGCGGTGCGGGGATGTTCAGATGAAATATGCAGAATGTCATTCGGTGGCGGGACGAAGACGGGCCTCGTCTATCGGTTGAAGGAGTGCGAGACGCTGGAGGCGTTTGACGGGCAAGGATGAGTTCTGCTATAATACCTCCATGAATTTAACGGACGTATAATTTACGGAGGTTTAGTTGTGAAGTTCTACAACCGGGAGAAAGAAGTCGCGTATTTGCGGGATGTTCGTGAAAAATCGCACGTTCATGCGCGGTTTACGGTGATTACGGGACGTCGCCGTGTCGGCAAGACGCAATTGGTTCAGCAGGCCATGGGCGACACCCCCTATCTCTATTTCTATGTCGGCCGGAAGAGCGAGAAGGACTTGTGCGAGGGCTTTCAGTCTTTGATGAAGGCGGTTCTTGACGTTCCGATTGTGGGTGTCGCAACGCGATTCGAGGACTTGGCGGAGGTGATCTTTTCAGAAGCGGAGAAACGGCCCATTACGCTGGTCATCGACGAGTTTCAGGATTTCTACCGCGTCAATCCATCCGTTTTCAGTGCGCTTGCCAATCTGTGGGATCGGCATGAAAAGACGGCCAAATTGAACTTGATCGTCTGCGGCAGCATCAACCGCCTGATGAACAGGATCTTCCGGGATGAACAGGAGCCGCTGTACGGGAGGAACACGGGCAGCCTCAGGGTCTTGCCGTTCAGGGCATCCGTTCTGAAGCGGATTCTGTCCGATCACGTACCCGGCTCTGTCAACGATGATCTTCTGGCGCTGTGGACGTTCACGGGTGGTGTTGCCCGCTATGTGCAACGGCTGATGGACGAGGGCGCGTTTACGCGGGAGGCGATGATTCGGACGATTTTCTCCGAAGGGTCTTCGTTTCTGGACGAGGGAATGTCGCTGCTGGTTCAGGAGTTCGGCCGCGACTACGAGACGTATTTCTCGATCCTGTCGGCCGTCGCGTCCGGGAATACGGAATACTCGCAAATCAAGAACATGGTCGGCACGGAGATCGGTGCGCATCTGAGCAAGCTGGAGAACGAGTATGCGCTTGTCCGGCGGAAGGTGCCGGCTTTTGCGAAGGTCAGCACCAAGAATTCGCATTATGAGATTGACGACTGCTTCTTCCGCTTCTGGTTTCGTTTCGTCTTCAAGCACCAGTACCTTGTTGAGCTGGGACGCTTTGAGCAGCTCCAGCAGCTGGTTGCACGGGATTTCGACGCCTTTTCCGGCTTCGCGCTTGAGCGGTACTTCTACTGGAAGTTCGTGGACGAATCGACGTACACGAAGATGGATTCGTGGTGGGATCGCAGGGGTGAGAACGAGATTGACCTTGTCTGCGAAGACGAGCTCGAAAACCGTCTCGACTTCTGCGAAGTCAAGCGCGATGTGCGGCGATTCGATGAAGCCGTCCTGCGTCGGAAAGCCGAGGTGTTTTTTGCGGCAAATCCCCAGAAGCGTACACGGCAGGTCGGCTATCGCGGCCTCTCGCTGCGAGACATGTAGTGTCGTGTGTGTACGGCACGTCGGACTGTTTGCCATGATCGGCCTCTGCGCGGGGATGTGCGCGGCGGAGGTCGTCACGTATCGGAAGGCGCAGGGGCGTGTCGTCCGCACGGTGACGACGGGCCGGAACGGACGGATCTCGTTTCGCGACGTGCAAGGCCGCCTGATTGGGACCGAGACGATCCGTTGGTGAAACTCCCGTGTGGACAGACCTGGGCAGGCCAATTGGGGTAGACTCCGATGGCAGGCTAGGGGTCTCCGCTACCGTTCCGTCTTTCGCTTCGCACCATGTTGCAACCGATCCCGTGCATCTACGGCATTTTTTCAAATCTACTGTACGGGCCAGAAGTATGGGTACACGGGGCGGCCGCGCTCCGTCGCGGCCGCCCCGTTTTGTAATCCCTGCGGGCATGTGCGCGGGCTCCCTGGCCTCAAAGTCGAACCCGATGCGGCGGAAACAGGGCATGACAGAGACTCGTGAGGAAAAAACTTGAGAAACTTTCAAACAGGCTGTCATTCTGCGGCACCGAATGCGTGTACATTAACGTATGGATCATATCGAGCCCATTCTTCTATCTGGGAATGACCTTGATGTGAAAGCCATAAAAGTAAAAGTAAAAATGAAAAGGTCGAAAAATGAACGAACAGAGTGTTGTAGCCATCTCGGAGACCCCCAAAATCGATCTCGTTGCCGCCGTTAAACAGGCAGCCGGTTTGCTCAAGGCGAATTTCGTGATGTTGACCGTCGGGGGCGTGCTGACAGCTGTTCTTTCGGGATCTACCAGTCTTCTTCTGCTGGGGCCAATGATGATGGGGATGTTCATCGTCTCTGATCGCTTGATTCTGGGAACCGGCGAAAAGCCGAGCGTTAGCGATGTGTTCAAGGGGCTTTCGTTTTTCGTGCCAGGTTTGGTTTTGGATATTATTGGTAATGCTGGCATCCTGATTTGCGGCGTCGGAACGTTTGTCACCATCCCGTTGTCAACCTGGGCCATGATGCGCGTTGCGGATACGGGTATGGGCGTTGGGGATGCGCTGAAGGAGGCGGTGGATTTCATCTTCACAAAGAAACAGTATATGTTCATCATCGTCATGATTGTCGCGAGCTTCTTGGCGACTCTTGGTATTGCTTTGTTCGGTATCGGCCTGTATCTGACATTGCCGTTTGCCTTTCTTGTTCCAGCCTGTGTTTACCGCCAGATTTATAAGAAGTAATTTCGGCAACCGTCTTGGCTGGCGAATGGGTTGGCAGCAGGCCATCGGCTTGCTGCTTGCCTTGCTTTCGTTGACAGTTCTTGTATTTGCACTTGCCTTGCTGAGGGCACGGGGTGGCTTTTGTTGCCCCTGGTGGGCGATTACGGGCTTTGCCTGCCCATTATGTGGCGGTACGCGGGCAATCCTGTCGCTCTGCCGCGGTGAACTTGGTGTTGCACTCGGCTTCAATCCGCTTGTGGTTCTTGCGCTTCCGTTGTGGTTGGCATACGTGATGGGAAGGGCGTTCTTCCTACGCCACGATCGTTTACGTGATTGGAACTTGTTTTCTACGTGGCTCTTTTTCATTTTGTTTGTTGTGAACTGGAGTTATGTCATCTTTCACTTGAAGTGATACGATGCGCGACCGCATTGAACGCACTCAAATGGATTGTGTGTGGCAGTAAAATGTTTGTAAACGGGCTGTCATCGTGCGGTGTCGGATGCGTGTCATGTATGTAAGTGGTTCATCATTTTGTGACCCATGTCGGGCGTGGGACGATGGAACATGGTAAAAGGAGTGAGTCGATGAATGCTAAGATCGAAGAGATGGTCAACAAGGGGAAACTGGCTGCAACGGCTGGTTTTGAAAAGGGGAACGAGATGATGGATAAGGTCCCTGCGCTCAAGAGCAAACGCAACAAACTGCTGGTTTGGGGTGGGATCGTGGTAATTGTGGTACTTGTACTTGTCATGTTGTTTGGGGGAGGGGGCTCGGAAGAGGATGCCGCAGTGGCGCTAAATGATGCCTGTAAGGCATGGTTGTGTGAACGTTATGGGAAGGATGCCGTCAAGAAATACGAGTTTGAAAGTCTTCAATGGAATGAGAATCGCGCAATCCTAAAAGCGGATGTTGAGATTGACGTTGAACCATCGATAACAGATCCGGCTAGGGGATTTCAGGCGAACGGAACGGCTGTCATCTACCTTGAAAACTCGGATGATGGAATCAATGTGGTGGATTTTGAACTTCAATGATGGATTCGTCAAAATTCCGCGACTTCACGGGAACGGAACGTCTGAGAGGGTTCTCGATTAGAGAACTCTTCTCAGACGTATTCAGGAAGCACGGTGTTGCCGATGTCGAGCGACAGTTCGCCGTCGGCACGCCGGGCACGATTCCCGACATTTGCGATGTCGATACATCTTGGCCTCGCCCATGGATGTTCGTACGGGCATTAGCTGGTTCTGTAGTGGTTTATGCGCTTTTCGTCTTTTGCTGGCATTTATTCGAGAATCTCAATCTACTTCCGGGCTTGATTTTCACAGGGTCGATGGCGATCCCGCTTTCGGTGGTACTGTTCTTTTTTGAAATGAATGCGAGGCGAAACGTCTCGCTCTTTCAGGTCATTCGGATGGTGTTGGTGGGAGGTGTCGTCTCGCTTCTGTTTTCGTTGTTGTTGTTTGAATCTCCGCTTGCCGTGTTCGGTTGGATGGGCCCTTCGGTTGCGGGGCTCGTTGAGGAGCCTGGCAAGTTGCTGGCGCTTCTCGTGGTGGCGAGGTCGGCAGAATACCGATACCGTCTGAACGGTCTGCTTTTCGGCGCGTGCGTCGGCGCGGGGTTTGCCGTCTTTGAGTCTATGGGGTATGCGTTTCAGATCCTGCTGCAGGCCGATTCGATTGGCGAGGTGACGGACAACATCTTCTTGCGGGGCGTCTTGTCCCCGTTTGGGCACATCGCCTGGACGGCCATCGCCGGCGCGGCGCTCTGGCGCGTCAAGGGCGAACATCCATTTAGGTGGAGCATGGTGAAAGAACCTCGCTTCTGGCATTTGTTCATCGTTTCGGTTGTCCTGCACATGATCTGGAATCTTAATGTCGAGTTGCCGTTTCTAGGAAAATACCTGTGTCTTGGCTTCGTTGCCTGGATGGTGGTGTTGTCTCTCATCCAGGAGGGACTTGGGGAATTGCGATTGGAGAAGGAACATGCATCCGCTGAAAAGGATTGTTGAGAGTTCGTGCTTCCAGGGCTTCGTCCTGGGCGTCATCTGCTTCAATGCGCTGCTGTTTGGACTTCAGACGTCGCCGCGCATCGTCGCGGCCTGTGGGCCCTGGTTGTCATGGCTCGACAACGCCTGCCTTGCTGTCTTCACGGTTGAGTTGGCGCTCAAGCTCATCTGCTATAACCGGACGTTCTGCCGCGACCCCTGGAACGTGTTTGATTTTCTGATTGTGGCGGTCTCCTACGTCCCTAACATGGGCATGTTCTCGTCTGTGCGGCTCTTCCGCGTCTTGCGCGTGTTTAAGCTCATTTCGGGCGTACGGCACATGCGCGTCATCCTGTCCGCCATCGTCAGGTCCCTTCCCGGCATGATGTGGTCGGGACTTCTGCTCGCGCTGATCTACTACGTCTACGGCATTCTGGGAACGAACCTTTTCGGAGGGCGGTTCCCCGACTGGTTCGGCACGTTGGGAAGGTCCCTTTACTCGCTCTTCCAGATCATGACGCTGGAAAGCTGGTCGATGGGAATCGCGCGCCCGGTCATCCAGGTCTTCCCATATGCGTGGATGTTCTTCGTCTCCTACATCCTCATCTCGACGTTTGTCGTCATGAACATTGTCGTGGGCATTGTCCTTAACTCGATAGGGGACAGCTTCAAGTCTGAGGAGGCACCCATCGGACAGGATAGGGATGCGGTGGCGCTTGAACGTGAACTCTCCAAACTCAAGGAACAGATGCAGGTCGTCGAAGGACTCCTGCTCAAACAGAAGAAGGGAAACTGAAATGAGAAATGTAGCTCAGGTGGCCGCATGTGGTCTCGCCGGCTTGATGGCGGGGTGTGCGACGGAACCCGCGTTCAAGGGGCCGCGTCCAGGAGAGACGTGGTACGTGTCCACGCAGCGCGCCGTCGTACGCCAGTCGGCCGATGAATGGTCGCCGGCCGTTCGGTCGCTGGCCTATGGGGATGCGGTGGACGTCGTTCGCGACATACGGGTCGCGCCGCCGTTCAAGGGGGACCGGGCGCGGTTCCCTGAGGATTTGATCCCGGGTTGGGTGGAACTCCGGGGCGGCGGGTATCTGGCCGTTCCCGGGCTTGCCAGTGAGTGGCTGCTGGCCAACCAGGATCCGAACGAGATGATCTCCGCCGAGGGCATGACGGCCGCGAAGCGTGGTTTTTCCGAATCCGAAAGCGACGCCGAGCTGGCATCCATGCGCGGTGCGGCGGGGGCCGGGAGGGCCGCGTCCAAGGCCGATCCCCAGGCGGTGGCGCGTGTTCTTGCCGCCTACCGTCCGCTGTCGGATGCCGACCGGGCCGACTTCTTGTCGAAGGGTCGGCTCGAGAGGGCTCCGGTGCCGGCCGAGGCGTTGAACGTCTCGGGGAAGGGCGCCCTGTCTGCGGCCTTCGACGGAACCCGGCAGCTGTCGGCTGCGGGACTCGGCAAGGCGGCGGACATCGCCGGCCAACAGGGCGGGGCGGGGAGTTCGCTTGCCTCGGCGACGGGAAAGGCGGTCGCGGGAGCCGTCTACGGTGAAATCGGCCCCGTGCAGGAATTCCAGATCGGGCGGGCTGTGGCGGCACGCATTCTGCCACTCTATCCCGTCTTGCCGAAGTCCGACCCGAGAAGCGCCTATGTAAACGTCTGTGGACACGCTCTTGTGGCGGCCTCCAACGATCCGATGCCCTATGGCGGCTACCAGTTCATTCTGCTCGACTCGAAGGAGGCGAACGCATTTGCCGTACCCGGCGGATTCGTGTTCGTGACGACGGGCATGCTGGAATTCCTGAAGGACGAGGATGAACTGGCCGCGATCCTGGGGCATGAGATGGGGCACATGGAACTGCGCCACGGCATGTCGGCCGTGGGTAGGGAAAAGATTCTCAAGCTCTTCTCGTCCCTGAAGGAACTGGGGGCTTCGCCGGCCGATGGCGCCCATGGCGTTCTCCGGGAGCAGGTCGGGCAGCTTGTCGACGAGGTGTTCGAGAAGCTTTTCACGTCCATTCGCAACGGCTATGGCGTGGAGATCGAGAGCCAGGCGGACTGGCGTTCGCTGCAGCTTTCCGCCGCCCTCGGCTATGACACCCGGGCGCTCTACGATGTATTGGAACGCTTCAAATCCGTCACGGGTACGTATGGCGGCGCGGGCTATCCGGCCGAACGCGGTGCGGACGTGCTTGTCTATCGGTCGCAGCTCGGCTATGGGAACGCGCCGGCGGCCGGGCGGGATGTCCGCGCGGCCCGCTATCAGGCCGTGGTCGGACGTAAATGAGCGGGGTGGGCACGATGACAAACGAACGACGCGAACAGGAGCAGGACGCGAAGATCGCCGCGAATGCCGAGGCGATTCGGCTTCAGACGGCCTATCTGCACGACATCCGCAACCACTTCGTCCCGGAGGAGACGGCGCGGATGAAGCGGTTCGCGCGGTATGTCGTCGCGCCGATTGTGAAGACGATTGCGCTTGTGGCGTTCCTGGGCGGGATGTGGGATCTCCTCGCATGGTGCCTGGCACGCCATGAAGTACGCGTGATGGCGGACCGTTACGTGACCGTCGCCAAGGAGCTCTACTATCGGGAAAACAATCCGGAGATCGCCACGGGCTTCCTGGACCGCGCCATCGAGCTCCGCGATGGCGACGCCGAGTACCGCTTCCTGCGCGCCTACATCGAGGGGATGGGGGCGGTCAGCCTGCTGCTCAACCTCGACCGACCGTTCTCGAAAGACGAGCTCGACCGCGTACACCATGCCTACGCCGAGGCGAAGTTCCTAGAGGGGCTCAAGCCCGCCCGCGCCGAGCCCTATCTGCTGCAGGCCCAGGTCCTGCTGGCACTGAAGGAGGTAGCCCGCGCCGAGGAGCTGTTGGAGAAGGCGCGGGCGCTTGACCCGGACAACGCCTTCGTCTACCTGCGCCTAGCCCAGCTCAAGCTGGACTTCCGCAAGGACGTATCCGGCGCGGAGAGTGACCTGGACCGCGTCGAGCGGCTTCAGGCGGACAACAAGTGGCTCTGGCTTTGGCGCGGCATCCTCTCCAACGACTTCAAGAAGGCTCCCGTCGCCGCACGCGTGTGCTATGACAGGGCCCTGGCCATCGATCCCAAGTTTGAACTCGCCTGGAACAACCTCGGCTGGACGTGGATGACCTCCAAGGGGCGGGACTACGCCAAGGCGCGCGAGGCGTTCCTGAAGGCGTTGGCCGTCAACCCGTCCTTCAAGCAGGCCTGCTATGCGATCGGCATGTCATATGGATACGAAGACAACTACGCCGTCGCGAAGGTCTGGTTGGACAAGGCCATCGCCCTTGACAGGTCCTTCCTGACGGCCCACAAATGGCGGGGGATCGTCTGCGGCGAGCTGGGGCGGCACGAGGAGGCGATCGTCAGTTTTGACGCGGCGATTCAGCTGGACCCGATGAACGCCGACCTGTATGTCCGCCGGGCGCGCATGGCCGAACGCCTTGGCCGCGACGACGATGCGCTGCGGGATCTCCGGTTCGCATATGAACTCAACCCGAAGGCCAGGCGGACGCTCATGTATCTCGGCGATCTCATGCTGAAGACCGGTGACGCGGCCAAGGCTTTGGCGTACTACGACCAGGCCCTGTCCGTCGATGCGCTGTACGACGACGGGCATGCGCATCGGGCGAAGGCGCTTCTGGCCCTTAAGCGGGCTCCAGAGGCCCTTGCCGCCGTGGAGGCGGCGATCAAGGTGTCGAAATACAAGCCCCAGCGCTTCTGGATGCAGAAGGCGGACATACTTGAGGGATTGGGGCGGGTCGACGAGGCGCTTGCCTGCTGCGTGAAGGCCCGCACGCTGGATGCGGGTTTCGCCGCGGCGTGGCGGAAGGAGGCCGCGTTGGAGAAGGGGCGCAATCCCGCCGCATACCGCCTGGCGCTAAGGCGTTATGTCGAGTTGGCGCCGATGGACGAGGCGGCGCGTCGAGAGCTTCAGGGCAACGGGGCGGACACCAAATGACGCCGGGAGCGGTTTTGACATCCATTTCTCCTTCCCCCTAAAAAAGGAGGTTGACCGGGAACATGAGGGAACACTGGTTGCCGTTCGCCGTGATCGGCCTCTGCGCGGGCCTGTGCGCGGCGGAGGTTGTCACGTACCGGGATGCGTAGGGGCGCATTGTCCGCACGGTGACGACGGACCGGGACGGACGGACCTCGTTTCGCGACGGGCAGGGGCGGTTGCAGGGCACGGTCGTGTGCGACGGGAAGGGCAAGACGACGTACCGCGATGGTTTGGGACGAACCCAGGGAACCGTTCAGGTCGAGCCGGGCGGCCGCACCGTCTATCGCGACGCCACTGGAGGGCTGCAGGGCAGCGTGACCGTTGACCGCTCCGGCAAGGTCTCGTACCGGGACGGTTCGGGACGCCTGACGGGAACGGGGCAGACGGATGCCCACGGACGGACGACGTACCGCGATTCGCTCGGACGTCTTCAGGAGTCTGCGCAGCGGTACCCGGACGGACGAATCGTCTTTCGCGACGGGGGCGGGCGGATACAGGGGACGCAATCGACGGATCGTTCCGGCAAGACGACGTACCGCGATGCCGCCGGGCGCGTCCAGCGGACATCGACGACGGACCGAAACGGCCGGACGACCTATCGCGACGGGCAAGGCCGCCTGATCGGGACCGAGACGATCCGCAGGTGAAACGCCGCGTTGCCGCCTCTTTCCTGGAGGGATCGTCGTTCCGGAAAGGTACTGGATGGCTTGTCGGATTGGCGGAACTTCGGCCAATCTGAAGAAAATCTCGCTGTGTCTGCGGCCTTCGCATGCGAAGTTCCCATGCCCCTATGGCAAGGGAGTCGATGAGGTCGATAAATGTGATATAATCCTCGGTGTTCAGTGAGAGGAAGTGGAGAACGTGTGAAGGCGGCCTCCATGGCACATATCGAGAAAAGGACGTTCCCTCGTGAAGAGCCCCGTGTGAAGGCCCCTTTGGGGGAGCTTGACCTAACCTGCGCGCTCCCGCGCGCGATGGCCGAGCGTCCCGGCGGGGGCCGCCTTCTACGGGATCGACACTGATTTCACCGACACGAGACGGCAAAAGGGAAGGGACGTGACATGACCGAATCGATCGAGACGAAAAGATGCCGGACGCTGCGCCGGATGCGCAGCCTGTGCTGGGCGCTGCTTGCCCTGCCGCTCGCGGCGGGGGCT
>ERZ1026850.1318-NODE-1318-length-13103-cov-5.256744_pt1 | contig 13103 bp, 13 predicted proteins | sample MGYA00380155_ERZ1026850 | MGnify/ENA primary metagenome ERZ1026850 (study PRJEB33269, sample SAMEA4719791) | human gut metagenome | biome: human-associated habitat; feature: organic feature; material: feces | place: Cameroon | collected 2013-10 ... | reverse complement strand
TGTTCTTGAAAGAGCACCACATCGACACCGAGACCTACAAAAAAGCCCTGTCCGGTAGCATTGCCATGACAGGGACGAATGTGGACTTCATCTTGAAGGGCATCAACGAGTATCTGATGGCTTTGGCAAAGGAGCAGATCAAGCTGGCCTTTGAGCAGTCCGAAAAAGAAGTTGCCGATCTGCACCAGCGTACCCGTGAGGGCCTTTTGACTGCTCGGTTGAATGGTAAGCAGGTTGGCCGCAAAAAGGGTGTTGGATTTGAAACGAAAAAAGCCAGCGAAGCCAAGCAGATCATCCGTACCCACTGTAAGACCTTCGGCGGCACACTTGACGATGCCGAGTGCATGAAGCTCACAGGTCTTGCCCGGAATACCTATTATAAGTACAAGCGTCAGATTCGTGCTGAACTGATAGCCGCGCAGGATTTGCCGAAAGGAGCAAGTATCTTTTATGAACCGCCAAAATCATTCTGAGCCGGAGAACAGGCTTACCCCGGAGGAGCAGCAGGAGTTTTTGAAGCTTCTGGCCCGTCTGTCCCCAGAGCAGCGTGAAGCATTGAAAGAAGTGCTCAAGTCCTTTACCTAAAAATAATCCGGGGCAGCCCCCAAAAGCCGTCCCGGATTATTTTTTAAGCGAAAGTCCAATCTTGAAATCTTTTATTCCACTTTTTGATTTTCAGGTTGAAAATCGTCTTTTACAATTGTGCATAAATCTTCTTTTGTCGGTTGTGTGATTTTGATTACTCGTCGTGCATGATTCATTACCAAATCATCGTACAGATTTCGCGCCAATCGCCCATTTGCAAAATTCTCGCCTTTTTTCTCCACGCACTTTTTCAGATATTCGCAAATCACAGCACTTGCATCGCTTTCCAAAACATAGTCATTTTTTCTGCATATTGAACCAAGGATTTGGTCAAGTTCATCTGCGTTATAATCTGGAAATTCGATAAATGTATTAAATCGTGATTTCAAACCCGGATTGGATTCAAAGAATTTGCGCATCGGCTCTGTATACCCAGCAACGATCACTACTAAATCTTCTCGATAATCCTCCAACGCTTTTGTCAGCTCTGTCAAGCACTCTCTGCCATAGGAATCAGAATTTTCATTTTCAGTAATGCTATAGGCCTCGTCAATAAACAACACTCCACCTTTAGCCTGCTCGATTACTTTCTTTACTTTGAGCGCAGTCTGTCCTTGATATCCAGCAATCAAATCCGTTCTGGATACCTCTACAAAATGCCCCTTGGAAAGCAACCCGATTTTCTTGTAGATTCTGCCAACAATTCGAGCAACCGTTGTCTTTCCCGTTCCCGGATTTCCAGTGAAAGCAAGATGTAATGTGTTTTTCGCAGAATGTAAATTCTTCTCTCCCCGCATCTTTTGAACCTGTTGGTATACAATTAAATCATGGACTTTTTCTTTTACCTGCTTCAGCCCAACAAGTGCATTCAGTTCTTCCAGCAGTTCTTGTAGAGATCTTTTGTCTTCTGGTTCTTCTGCTGCCGGTTTGCAGATATCCTTTATAGTCGAATATCCATAGAATTGGAGCAGCGTAGAGTTCACCGTCTGTGCAACCAGTTTGATTTCTTTTTGGTCACCATCGATCATTTCAGAAATTTTCTGCAAAAGCGCAATCGTAGCTACTTTGCTTTTTTCTTCAACAACAGCTGTGGCCAATTTTGTTATTTCACCGCAAGCACCCGCAGTAGCATCCAGTCGTGAAGCGCTATTGAGCAATGCCTGACTGTATTTATCCATTATATCATCCTCGTCAGGAGCAGTATCAGTTCCACTACCGCAAGTCCAGCGGAACCAGCCGCAATCCAATATGCATACTGTACTCGTTTTGTCAAAGTAGCAACCGCTTCATCAATTTTTTTGTCCGCAGTTTCGCTGTTTTTCTGGATAGAAGCTTCCAACTCTTCTTCTTTCTTTTCTCGTTCATCTATACGGGTCGTACAGGCTTCCACATCCGTCCATAATTGGTCTACTTCTTCCAAATGAATCAATGCGCCCAGTTTTTCTTTGTATTCTTTCAGGCTTTCAATGTTATCTTTATTCGCAGTGATTTGTTTCTGCTTGTCCAAATCCGCCTGATTCAGTTTTTCAAATTGTTCTGTGTAAAGTCCACTCGTCTGCTGGAGCATTTGAATGTCTTGCTGCTGTTTCTCCGTCCGGTTCCAAATTTCATCCACATCCATAAGATGTTCCAGTTCCGATGCCTTCTTCATAAAAGCGAGCAGCGTTTTTATGTCCGCTTGGTCTTGCTCCATTGCTTTCTGGACAGATGTAAGTTCATCACGAAGCTGGCTGATCGTATCATGGGCAGAGTACAGCGACTCCCACATTTCATCTACATCTTTCAAATGCGTGATTTGTTCTAATGCGGTCGTAAAATTCACGACCGTTTCGAGCCGTTGTGCCAGTTCTCCGGCCTGTTTTGAAAGGTTTTCAGTTTTCTTTTCTGCCGCAGTCAGTGCAGATTTTACAGCATCCGCCTTTCTTGCGGTTTCCCCGCTGACTTTTTCTGCACGCTTGATGGAATCGGAGAGTGCACCCATCTCATTATGCCATTTCTGGCAATCGGCCCATATCTTATCGATATCTCCAAGATGTGCATAACCGTCCATTTTCTGTTTGAATTTTTTCAGTTCCTCCAGCGTTTTTCTTTGATTCTCGACAATCTTCCCAATTTGACCCTGTGTTTCCTGAATGCCCTCGCTCGTCTTCTCCGTTGCCTTAATGGAAATCAAAATGGCCTGAATATAGTCTTTATCCAGTGCTTCCAACGCACTGTAAACTTGGCCGAACTCTTTGATCAGCTTTGTCTGGATATCATTGATGCTTTGCAAATGCGTTTGAACCTGCGAAGTTACATTATTTAACTCAGAACCTTTAACAACATGTTCTGTTCCCCATCCTCGACCCTTAAGAACGTCAAAGATTATTTCACCTGTATCTTTATAATTGTAAACGCCATCAATAGTCAGATCTGTTGGCTTCTGTTCTGAGAATTCCTTTAGCTCCTGCTTTGCATTTTCAAAGTCATGATACTTTACAACCATCTTATCCATCGTTAATCCTCGCTTAACATATCATCCAACTCATCTGAAATTACATCGATATAGTTATTCGTTTTCTCTGAAGTCTTTATATTTTCATGGATTGCTTCAACCGAGCTTTTTACGATATCAGCAGCATCCGTATGCCGCGTATACATACTTCCTACTGCCTGACTTTTGATATTGCCGTATTCAGCCTTCGGTTCCGGTTTTGCTAGACTCTCTTCTTTTTCAGAAGTTGCTTCCGACTCCGGGCTAAAATCATTTACAGTATGCGATGTATCTTTTTTGCTCAGCAAATAGATTGCAGCTGCACCGCCAATAACAAGTCCTGCGCCAACAATGTATACTGCTTTTTTCATCGTTATACATCCTCCAATTCATCAAACAGTCTGTCAATGTCATCAAGCTTATTCTGAATCCCTTTATCAACAGCGCAATTCTCATTGATTTTTTCAACAGAAGAAGCCATTGTTTCCGCAGCAGCTACATGACGGTCGTACATACTCTGTACAGACGCAGCTTTCGTCTGTTCCATCTTGACCTCATTGACTTTCTGCACCTGATGCTGAAGATTCAAAACTTTATTGTTTTTGTCGATTCGTGCATCCAGATTATCATTCTTCAGCCGCTTTTCGATTTGTTTTTCAATCAGGTTGATTGCAATTGCACCAATAATACCTGCAACAACTGCTCCAAGGAAAATTCCTAAGATACTTGCCAGGCTGCCAAGTAGGGGAATCTCAAATGCAAAAATCGGAATTGTCATCAATCCTTTTTCTATCACTTCACCGAGCATGAGTGCGCCTGTAGCCGTCATCCCAGCGATAATGATCTTGCCCACCTCCATCATTAGGATACCGATAGGTTTTCCCTTGTTTGCCGGATCTTTAATGTATTTGACAGCATCCTTCAGCGACTTCCAGCCCTGTTTTAACATCATCCATGCTTTTTTGATCGTTGCAACCACCGGTCCTATGATTGCCGTTGCCACTGTAGTAAACACCGTACTTCCCGCATTGATCAGTCGAGTTTTCATATTTCCGACAAAGGAATGAATTGCCTCTTTCAAGCTATCCAGCAAAGTACCCAGTGCTTTCTGTGCCGACCTAAACCACTTCACAAGCTTTGTAATAATCTCGCGTATCAACTCTGTCAACAGTTGCATCACGACCGCTCGAAGAGTCTTTTTTCCAATGCGGAAAGCTTCCTCTTTTTGAGATTTCTTTCCAGCTTCTATGGATTTTCGCTCCCCTTCTTTTTTACGTTTTTCATATTCTTCACGAGCTTCAGCGTCTTTCTCTAGAAGTTTCTTTTTGTCTTCTTCGCTCATATCAAAGATATCATCTGGCTTTTGCCCCTTGGAATTCTCGTTGTCCAGCCACTCTTTCATTGACTTATCGCCTTTTGAACGATTCCAGCTTGAATCCATCTCATTAAGATTTGCGTCGCTGTTGGCAAAATCAACCTGCTCATCTTTTGTCATATGCGCAGCCGCAGCTGGGTCACGAATAATTTCACCAGCTGAAACTGTGTGATCCATGTCCGTATGTTTTTCTTTAGAACCACTCGGACGATTTTCGTCAAACGGTTTTCTTGCGCCTTTAACTAAGGTAGCTTCCTCATTGCCCGATCTTGTTTTATGAGTGACAACAGTTCCATTTTCGTCCTTTTGGAAATTTGATTGCCAATCATCATATCTCTGTTGATAATCGATTTCTGTATTGTGGGTTGCAATTTTACCATTTGCAAAATTTTCAGTTGTTTGAATATGGGCTTCATCACGCAAATCAAGCGTAAGCCCCCGATTTGCTTCGATGAAGTCCTCACCTGCTGTCACAGCAATCTGATTCAGAAACTGTTCCCAGACAACGTTTCCAATGACTTTTCCGAGTTCATCTGGACTTCCTATCTTTTCTTTCTCGTCTGTCAGAACCTGCAAATCAGCAAGTTCATTTTCTAACTGCCCCTGAAGCTTTTCTTCCAGTGCATCAAAATCAACCGTTTCCTCAGTCTCTATTTTTTCTTTTTCGAGAACAGCATTTTCGTCTGCCATGATTTTCCATCCTTTATTTGTATTGGTTGTTCATCCGTTCGATTTCCTGCCTCATCTCCTGCACCAGCGTTTCCGGTGCAGTCACTTTGACTTTGCTGCCTTGACTGAGCAGCCACATTTTCACGCCGGTGCCGAACACCTCTGCTTCAATGGAGCACACACCCTCTTTTTCATCTACGACTTTTGCCATCGGGAACTTGTCCAGCACAGCTTCCACCGAGGGGCCATAGTAGTTGAAGCGGATGGTCTGCGGCTCACCGCCGAACATGAACTGAGTGCGGTTCTTGTACTCGCCCTCTTTGAAGCGTTCTTTGTAGGGAACAGAGAACTTTTCACCGGTTTCTTTGATGGAATGTATCCTATCAAGCCGATAAATGGTGGGATAAGGATCGTTCTTTTTGTGGAAAGACTCTCTGGTGGAGTGGTCTGTGATGATACCCATGAGATAGAAATAATACTCTGAGAACATCAGCCCCACCGGCTCAACCGTCCGTTTTACGATCTGGTGGTCTTTCAGCTTTTGATACTCGATTTCCAATACCGACTGGTTTCGGATAGCCTGCGCCGCCATCCACAGATTGTCCGGGTCAATGGCTGCATGGGCTGGGTCGTGGTAGTGGAACAGCTCATTGCTGATGAACCATTCGACCTCTGCCTTTTCCTTCTGGGACACACAGAGGTTCAGGATGATTTGCAGCTGCTTTTCCACCTGTTCTCTGGTAAAAGCGCGGCTTTCCAATAAGATTTTGCACAGGGCCAGAACCTCACCTTTGGAAAGCCGCTCGATCTCCTGCGTGACCAGACGGTAGCCGTTTTCTTTTTTGTCGTATTCGATTCTGCGGACGATGCCCTCTTTGGCGCACTGTTCTGCCAGAAAATCCCGGATGCTGTCAATATCGCGCTGGATGGAGCGGGCATTCACATGGTACTGCCCTGCGGCTTCCTGCTTGTTGATGAGCTTACCGGAAAGAAAGGCTTGGTAAAGCTCCAATACACGGGTGGTTTTTAAGGTATCTGCTGTCATTGGCTTGTCCTCCTCTTTGTTTGCCTTCATTATAGCAACGAAGATGGACAGGGAGTGTCTACCATATCATTTTCTAGATCTTTTTACTACAAATTTTGTCGAATCTTTTTTCTTCTTGTATCATATCACCCAAATTGAACGGCAGTAATGTGATTTTTACTATTCAAAGTATACGACTTATACAATTATCGGTCAAGCCTTGGAACAATAAAATCGTAAGTAATCACTACGATTTTTACAAGGAGGTCAACCATGGAACGAGAGAAGCCTACATTTGATATTTTAGGGCGCATCGAGCAGGAGCGCCTTGCCCGTGGCTGGTCTGAGTATGCCCTCGCAGAGAATTCCGGGCTGACACAATCTACCATTTCCACATGGCGGAGAAGAAATCTCCAACCCAATGTTGCTTCTATCGAGAAGATCTGTTCAGGCTTCGGCATTACCCTCTCTCAGTTCTTTCAAGAGGAAGAGCCTGCTTACTTAACCAATGAGCAAAAGGAAATTCTTGATCTATGGGCTAAGCTCTCTCCTGTTCAAAGAGAGGCCGTTACTAAAATGCTGTGTTCCTTCTTATATATAGGGGAAGAACCTTGAGTTTCAACTGCATATTGCCAAACAAAAACGGTCAAGTCTATGAAAGACTTGACCGTTTTCTTGTTGATAACACCTGGCATTATTTCCATTTCCGCTGCATTACTTCACTTTTCAGAAACAATCGATATTTTGCGCCTTCTTTAATTGGATGGAGTTTGCCCCGTTTCGCAAGATCATCTACATTCTGTTTAGAACATACCAGCTCCTCTGCAGCCTCAGCCGAGTCAACCACACGTTCTCTTACGAAGCACTTGAACTCTTCCATGCTTAACGGAACCCTTTTCCCTGCCGCATAGAGCTTTCCGCATTCAATACACAGGTTTTCTCCCCAGCAAATGCCATAACCATCCGTTTCCACATTAACGGCGCGAAATGTTTTTTCGTTCCGGAGCACCGGAGCAAACCGCTTATCTGTACCTGCCAACTGCACTAAATCATGCTTCTTCACGCATCCATCTCGGAAAAACACCAACAACTGATTTTCTGGCAGCGGGATAACGTCTTCTACTTTCTGCTGATTTCGTTTCACAAATTCCTTCGGAAGATCCTTCTCCGAAATCGGCTCCAAATAATAGCTATCCTGTGAGCAGCGTCCGTTTGTCATCGTCAGCAGCTTATACTCATCATAAAAGTCAAGTCCGTTATCTCTCAGGATCATGCCAAGATTCTGTCGGTCAGACGGCACAATTCTCTGTTGCACCCAAATTCTGCTCCAATAAGCATTAATTGTTTTTTGCCCTTTTTTCAAAAAAGACGAGAGGATCAGCGGCGTTTCCCATGGATCGGCCTCCTCTGGCAATTCAATATAAAAACGTTTTTCTTTTTCATAATAGAATAGATATGCAACCGCCTTATTCGTTGTATTGTCCTCATCTCTGACTGCAAAGATTTTCATAATATTCCCACCTCTGCCAGATCATATCCCATATTTTGTTTTGTAAGGACTGCGGTATAATGCCATCCAGTCCTTCCAGTAAATAAGCCTTGTGCGTGTGTTGCAGGGGATTCAATGCCGGTATTTCACCTTTGGGAATCAGCATTAGATTCTGCTGTGCCGACCGCGACCCGACAAAGCATTGCACGGCACGATCCTTCATTACATCAAACTGGTTGATTTCCTCTTCTGTATGGCAGTTGAACAGAAACGAAAGTCCATGATCAAAGATCGGTGCCAGTCGAAGTGATTTCTTCCGGGCATTACGCAGCACCTCAATATTCGCGCCATGTCTATCACGATTTAAAATCAGAAAATCGACCACCAGCATCTTATAGATAAAATCCGACCATCCGTTGCGAGTGCAAAACTGCAACGGCGTTTCACCGTCTAGTTTTTCTGCCTGGTAATATGCATCCAGGGCAACCTTGTGTTCTCCATGTGCCTTAAAATCTTTGGATGCGCACAGATAGGTTTCCATTTCTTTTCCATCCACATCAATGTCCGCATGGATCAGATCATAATGAAGATGTTCAATCTCAAGAATGTTTAAAAGGCGGTCCACAATGATCTCATTTATACACTCATGTCCCACAATGCCATTGATGCCATCATAATTGGATAGTTTATAGTAGATCTTTGGCTGCTGCAAATCATCTGTTGCTTTTAAAAAAGAACCTGCTGTTCCTGAAGATGACCGAATCAGCGACCACGATAAATAGGTCAAATCTTGTTTTTCGTGAATAATCTCCGTGCTCATTTTGCCGCCTCCTTTCCTTTAGTATACATTTCATCTTGTCGTACGTCAAGTATTTTATTTCTATATTTTACGTAATACCGTCAATGCAAGGGATTATTCCGTTAGCTCAGCCGACCCATTCACTCTAACCAACAAAATAGTGCGGAGTGGCATCATGTCACCCTGCACTGTTTAGCGCCTCTTGAGAAAATCTGCTCCGGTCTTGGCATCACGCTTTCTCAGTTCTTTCAGGAGGATGATTCAGTTTATCTGACGAAGGAACAAAAGGAGCCTTCTTGATCTCTGGGCTAAACTCTCTCCTGCGCAAAGAGAGGCAGTCACTAAAATGCTGTGCTCTTTCCTATATATAGGGGAAAAACCTTGAGTTTCAACTGCATATTGCCAGATAAAAGCGGTCAAGCCACGAAGAGCTTGACCGTTTTCTTGTTGATAATGGGATTTAGGAATAAAGTTCTTTGATTTTTGCCAGATCACTGTTCAGCAGCGTTTCATGTTCCAGAAGCTCTTTCTGGACAGCAAGCAGGAAATCTCTGTTGTCATAGAGAATCTTATAGGCTCTGCGGTAAAGTTCTTCCAGTTTTGCTGATTTAATTGCTTCATTATAGGAGAGTCTTGGTTCAGACAATCTATTTTCGCTAGGTTCAACTCCTGAAAAACCTCCACCAGCAAAGTGACACAGCCAGATATCCAGAAGCTGGTCTGCTTTCTTAATATCAGCCGCTGCACGAATGTCCATGATTCCATAGATCAAAGCAGTTCCCGCCTTGCCTGCCAAGGTTTTTATGATCTCATCCTCAAATTCTTCTTCGCTCTTAGCATAAACAGCAAACCCACTCTCCATACCACCAATAGAACCATGACTTCCGCGAATTGTAACAATCCCAATGCTACCAGAATGCAGAACCTCTCCCACAACAGCATGCGCAGCCTCGTGCACGGCAATCATCTGGTGTTCCTGCGGGTCCTCCTCACAGTCCGTTTTTCTGAGATTATAGACCACTTTTAAAAGTGCATCTATAATGTCTTCCTTCTGAACATGTGCATGATCACGATAGACACTATTGATTGCCGCAAGATTCATTACCGTTTCAAGCGTTGCACAGCTCACCTGCGGCATAGCCTTTACGATATCAGAGATCTGTACATCTTTCGCCAGATTTTTATCACGAAGATAATAGCTTACAATGTTTTCTGCCGTTTTACCAAGTGGTGGATTCAAATTCAGAATATAGTCAAATCTTCCCGGTCTTAATAAACTCTGCGGCATGTACCTTGTATCATTTGTCGTGGCAATTACAAAGATATCCGCATCGCTTGTCTCGTCAATACAGGCTTGTAAACAAGCCCATTCCGGAGCATAGGGAGAATTGGATTCCACATAAAGGTTCAGATCTTCTAAGAGCAGTATACTCGGTGCCTCTTCTTTTGCAACGTCAAAGATATCTTTCATCTCACCCAGAAATGTATTTCCTTCGTTGATCCTTCGAAAGACGAAGGATTTTCGTCCAGACTCTTCCATCAATATCGATGCCATCAGGCTCTTTCCTAGTCCGGGGGCAGACTCCATCAGAAGTCCTCTTGGCATGGACACCCTTTTTTCTTTATAAGCCTCCGGCCGTTTAAGAACATCTGCTATCTGCCGCAGCGTTTCTTTTATCGAATCGTAACCGATCACTTTTTCATCAAACTTATCCATTGTGCTATCTCCTTTTTTATTTACCTGTTTTAGCTCGTCTATTTTGCACCATTTGACCTTTTGCAGTTATCGGAACGCTTCCGTATCGAACGATATCGTCACCATACAATGCAGCTTCTCTTGACTGCCTCATTTGGATATTATTTTGAAGCATCTCGTCGAACTCAGATTTCCACTGATTTGTTACTGACACGAGCATTTTTCTCTCAGCTTCCCACTGAATATGAAACATATTCTGTGTTTGAAACGATACTGCACAAACTGCAAAATGAATATGTACATTAAATCTATCCGCATGAATTCCATAAGCTGTAATAAAGCCTTTCTGTGCATAAATGCTCGCAATTCTCTCTGCTAGAGATACTACGTCCTGTGGCAGAATACAATCCGTTGCCGCGAAAGAAACAATGCGGTGTTTTGCAAACTGCGTAGTTCCTTTCTGTCTTCTCCTGACTGCAAAAAGCATCAGGTGATAAACTGCGCTCGGATCACACAAATATTCATTGGGAATCATCGCTGGCTGACAACCTGCTAAGGTATTTGTTATAGTATTCGCTCTTTGACTATCTTCTGCTGTCTTATCTAATCTAAGAATATATTGCAATAAATGTTTTAAGTCCTCCGAAGTTTCATACTTATCATTTTTGAGTTCGATATAACACATACCTATGAACCTCCTCTTTTACCCCTTCCCAATTTTTTTCACTCGCATAATATCCAATATTAGATATGATTTCATCAACAAGATCTGCATCTATTTCAGTAAAGTAGATTGCACTCTTAAATACTTCTGTTGCATTTTTACCGGTTTCATCCATTCTCTGTTGTAGATGAATTTTATCTTCAGCGGTCAATCGTATATTAACAGTATCTCCCATTATAATTGCCTTCTTTCTATCCATAGAGTTTCATTCGAACAAATTCAGAAAATAAAATATTATTTATGACGGCATCCGCCTCCCCTTAGCAAGAATAGCCAAATGTATATACACTACACATTCGACCATTCTTGTGCGACCGTTTGTACTACAACTATTCCATTCGGCCGCTTTATTCTAATGTTAGTGCCTTTAATAAAGATCAACTTCTACCTTCCTTCTGCTCCATGCATTATTTAGCATTAACATTGGATTATCTACATGTGCATTCCTCTATCAAACATTATTTTCAAGCAACAGAAAACCCACATGGAGTCATTATCCATGTGGGCATTTTTCGTATTACCATCCAGTAGCTTTCATATGAGCTTCCTGCACAATATATTCTTGTACTGCTCTCTTAGGAATTTTCCAAACTCGACCGATCCTCATAGCTTTTATCTTTCCCGACTTCAAAAGCTTATAGGTGGTGTTCATACCACATCCCAGCATATCGGCAACTTCTTCCGGGGTTATCAGGGTATCATAATAATCAAACATAACGGCCAATCCTCCTTTGATGGTTTACTATACTGTTGCCGAATGTCAAATCATACTAGATACAGAGAAAGGGCAACCACTTGCGTGGTTGCCCTAAATTGGTGTCATAATACTATAATGTAGCCTTCGTTCCTACACTTTCAAAAAAACTTTTCCTCGTTCAACTAGTTTGACTAGTTTTTTAGTCATTTTAGTTCCAGATTTTTTTTAGAAGTGTCGGAAGTCTCAAATAAATTGTACTTTTCAAAGCTATCTCTAGCAATTTTATCTCTATTGGTAAGCACTGTTCTTTTTTCTATTCCAAGTTCAAAATTCATCAACCCTCCCAAATTCAATTTGCCTAGTCGAACCTTTAGCACCGTCCTTTCGGCCCATGGATCACACATGATTTCAGCTTTATCCATAACCTGACATAATGTTATCAGTGTCATTTGATTTGCTGAAATCTTTTTAGTTCGTCCATCCACTTTCATTCCACAAGCGGTTAATATACTTTTCATTATATTAGGAGATTGTTTTCCTGATATAACAAGTGTAAATTTATCATCCGAAAATATCTCAACCCTAAAATCACTTAATGAGAACCCTTTCTCCCCATTTTTAAATGCCAAGATATTTTTTTGAAACAAATCACCCTCATTCTTTTGGTTTTCTTCAAAAATCTCCCTTAAGCGACTCACTTCATTTTCTCTTGCCACTTTTATTGCGTTGAGCTCTTTTATCTCATCTAAAATGCCATCAGATGTCATCACTGAAAAATATATTTCCAGCTTTTTTCCTTTGCTTTCAGGAACCTTGTATTTTATTTTTCCGCATTTCTTACTTTCATTGCATTTGGCTACTTTGGGAAATTCTGGACGAATATATGGAACGCCTTCCGTTTCAATGCTACATAAATATTGATTTTCCTTATTATACTTTTCACAGTAAAAGAGAATGTTCATAACAGCCCAAATATGTTCGCCAATATTTGGTGCGTTAAGATCAAGTTTTATTTTATTTTTTTCGTCAAATGCTGCCTCATAATATTCCTTATATCTACTTTTCACATAATTACATACAATCTCATATGCCATCAAAACTTTATCTTTTTGTGAAATTTCCTTCTGCTTCTTTTGCAGGACACTACCTGCGTATTCAACAACATAAATCATCATGCTTTTTAATGTAGCGCAGTAAATATTCCGAAAGCCGATGCACTGTCCCTCGTTGCCAAATTTGAACTTCCGCACATAAAACCCTATCGGAACAATCGTCCTCCCCAATAAGTCAATTTCTGTTCCATCTCCATCTTCTAATGCAGAAATACTTTTGGCATGAAAAACACACTCATACGCAAGCTCTAACATTACCTTTTCAGCTTTATCTGTATCTTCCATTGAAACTTCTGTGATTTCTCTACATAAAGTTTCATATATCTTTTTTATACTTCTTTTTCCATTAGCGTTTATTTTCTTAAAATTTGCAACATTTTCTTCTTTTTCTGCTAGTTTTAGAATGTTCCAACTTATGCTATTTGTTCTCTTTTTCTGCTTTGAATCCAACTTGCAGTCA
>ERZ1026850.1316-NODE-1316-length-13147-cov-4.418958_pt1 | contig 13147 bp, 11 predicted proteins | sample MGYA00380155_ERZ1026850 | MGnify/ENA primary metagenome ERZ1026850 (study PRJEB33269, sample SAMEA4719791) | human gut metagenome | biome: human-associated habitat; feature: organic feature; material: feces | place: Cameroon | collected 2013-10 ... | reverse complement strand
GTTTTATAGTGGGATAGGAATTCAATTAGAAAACGAGAGGATAGAAATATGGAAAAAATCAGAACGAGATATGCACCTAGTCCAACCGGGCGTATGCATGTGGGAAATTTGCGTACAGCATTGTATGCTTACCTGATTGCAAAACATGAGGGCGGCGATTTTATCTTACGAATTGAAGATACTGATCAGGAACGTTATGTAGAAGGAGCGGTTGAGATTATTTATCGTACCCTGGAGAAAACAGGCCTGATACATGATGAAGGTCCGGACAAGGATGGTGGTGTTGGTCCCTATGTACAGAGTGACCGCCAGAAGCAGGGGATTTATATGAAATATGCAAAAGAACTCATAGATAAAGGCGAGGCATATTACTGTTTCTGTGATAAGGAAAGACTGGCAACCTTAAGCCGTATGGTAGCAGGTAAGGAAATTAACATATATGATAAGCATTGTCTGCATTTATCCAGGGAAGAGATAGAGACGAATCTTGCAGCAGGCAAGCCTTACGTTATCCGTCAGAATAACCCGACAGAAGGGACAACAACCTTCCATGATGATATTTATGGAGATATTACCGTAGATAATTCCGAACTGGATGATATGATTCTGATTAAATCAGATGGTTATCCGACTTATAATTTTGCTAACGTAGTGGATGACCATCTGATGGGCATTACACATGTTGTCAGAGGAAATGAGTACCTTTCTTCTTCCCCAAAATACAATCGTTTATATGATGCTTTTGGCTGGAAGATACCGGAATATGTACATTGCCCTCTGATTACCGATGAGAACCATCAGAAATTATCGAAACGTTGTGGACATTCTTCTTATGAAGATTTGATTGACCAGGGATTTTTATCCGAAGCCATCGTTAACTTTGTAGCACTTCTTGGATGGAGTCCGGAAGATAACAACGAAATTTTTACTTTGGAAGAACTGGTATCCAAGTTTGATTACCATCATTTATCCAAATCACCGGCTGTATTTGACTATACGAAGTTAAAATGGATGAATGGGGAATATATGAAGGCAATGGACTTCGACAAATTCTACCAGATGGCAGAGCCTTATCTGAAGGAAGTCATCAAGAAGGATTTGGATTTGAAGAAAATTGCAGCAATGGTAAAGACCAGAATTGAAATTTTCCCGGATATCAAAGAACATGTGGATTTCTTTGAGGAACTTCCGGAATATGATGTGGCAATGTATACCCATAAGAAGATGAAGACTAATGCAGAAACTTCTTTAGAGGTATTGACAGAGATTCTGCCAATTTTGGAAGAGCAGGAAGATTACAGCAATGATGCACTGTATCAGACCCTTTCTGCTTATGTGGAGAAAAAGGGATGCAAGAACGGTTATGTGATGTGGCCGGTCAGAACAGCTGTATCTGGTAAACAGATGACACCTGGTGGTGCGACAGAACTGATGGAGATCCTTGGAAAAGAGGAATCTGTAAACAGAATCCGTAAGGGAATCGAAAAGCTGCAGAATGCATAAGCTGACGGGAAATCCCAATCAATTGGAAGCAATTAAGCACACTGTCGGGGCGGCACAGGTTTTGGCGGGTCCCGGCAGTGGCAAAACGTTTGTCACTGTCTGGCGCATCTATTATCTCATCACACAACAGAAGGTGCCACCTTCTGATATTCTGGTTATTACTTTTACCAAAGCGGCGGCTGCGGAGATGCAGAGTCGTTTCTTTCAACTGACAGCACCGGAAAAACCGGCGGTCTGGTTCGGAACATTTCATGCTGTGTTCTATCACATTCTGAAACATTCAGCAAATTATCAGGATTATTCAATTGTTACCAAAACAGAGAAGAGAAAACTGTTAAAGAAAATTGTATCCTTACAGATAGATTTTCCACGGATACAGGAAGAAGATTATGACAGGCTTTTAGAAGCTTTTGCCAGGGAGAAGAAAGGAGAAACAGAGTTTACCATACCACTTGCCGAAATGACAAGGGAGCAGTTTGTTTATCTTTTTACAGAATTCCATGCTTATCTGAAAGAAGAAAAACAGATAGATTTCGATGACATCATGAGCCTGTGCGAGCAGCTTCTGGAAGAAGAGAAAACCATACGGGTCAAATGGCAGAAGCAGTTCCGATATATTCTCATTGATGAATTTCAGGATATTGCGCCGGTACAGTATCGGATTATGAAGCTGTTGGCACTGCCGGAAAATAACCTTTTCGTAGTGGGGGATGATGACCAGTCTATCTATCGGTTCCGGGGAGCCAGCCCGGAGATGATGCAGCAATTTCTACGGGACTATCCGGCAAGACAGATTTTATTGGATACTAATTACCGCTGCCATGAACAGATTGTGGAAACTGCGTTGTTGATGATTGGAGAAAACAAAAACCGCTTTTTTAAACGGATACGGGCAAATCACAATCGGGGAAGTGGGATTCATTGTCGTATTTTCGATACGGAAGAGGAAGAGAACTGCTACTTGATACAGAAAATGCGAGAGTGTATTGCGCAGGGAATCCTGGAAGAGTGTGCAGTAATCAGTCGGACGCATTATGAATGTGCACTATTTGCCAGAGTACTGGAAAAAGAAAAGATTCCATATCGGTTAAAGGAAAAGGCAACAAACCGGTTTTCCCATTTTGTGATACAGGACTTACTGGCTTATCTAAGATTGGGAATGGGTGAACGGAAGAGAAATCTTTTCCTGCGGATTCTGAATCGCCCGGTCCGATATCTGAGAAGGGACAGTCTTACCGAAGAAAATATTTCTGAGCAGGGATGGCTTGCCTTTTATCAAGGGAAACCCAAATTACAACAGGAGATTGTAAATTTGTTTCGTAAGCTTGGTACCTTGCAGGGATATTCTCCCTATCTGGCGATTCGCTATGTAAGACAGGTTATCGGGTATGACAGGTATCTTCGGGAACGGTATGGTGTGAAGGAGCAAGAGAAGCTGCTAAAGATTGCCGGGGAATTTCAGGAGTTTGCCAGAGAATATTCCACGATGGAGGAGTTACTTATTTTTATGGAACAGTATGGCGAAATCTGCCAAAAGCAGGAAACGAGTACAAAGCCGGAAAAAGGTATTACGCTTCTGACTATGCATGGAGCGAAGGGGTTGGAATATACAAAGGTTTTTATTCCTGGTTGTGAGGAAGGAAAGATACCATCGAAAAAGGCAGTGACCGAAGAGGATATGGAAGAAGAAAGACGGCTGCTGTATGTGGCATTTACAAGGGCAAGAGAAGATTTGTATGTAACAGCGGTAAAAGGAAAAACCGGAAAAGAAATTCCTTCCCGGTTTTTAACAATAGTTTGTGAAAAATGCGACAAACAAAATGCAGAAGCTTAGTCTTCGCCATCTATCAGTTCGTCAAATTCTGCAGAGTCCAGATATTCATCAAAGGCATCTGCCACAGCTTCGTATTCGTCGTCATCGTCGATATATCCCAACTCCGGTTCTTCATTTGGGTCATTTTCATTCTCACTGTAACGATAGAACCAGACTTCGCCATCTTCGTTTTCTCCGTCTTCGTTTAATGGCAGGAGTACAATGTAATCCTGATTGGAAACGGTAAGAATGGTAACAATTGCACACGAAACAGTAGTACCATCTTCTAATTCCAAATCTACAGTCATTTCTTCCGCATCATAGCCGGAACCTGTTGTGTCGTTATTCTTTTTGCCCATAGTATAAGCCTCCTTCGCATGGGATTCCTTTTTTCTTATTTTACCCAAAACGGAAGGGATATTCAATGAAAATTTCTTACACAGAAACAGCTTTTCTATGGTAGAATAGATTAGGACGAACAGAGAACGAAAAAAGGCGGACTATTTCATGAAGAATAGTATTGAAGTTATGACGGCACCCATGGAGCCTATGGGTGTTCGGTTTACAGAACAGGGCTTGCAGGTGGTGGCAGCTTTTGAAACGGATACAGAACAAAGAGAAACGAACAGGACAGAATATGGCATGGTGCTGTATGATGATGTGCACAAAAGAGGCATAAGGATTCCGTTTCCGGCAGAAAACCGTGTTGGAAAGGTATATGCCATGTTATTAAAAGGCTATCAGAACAGGAATTGTTCTTATCTCTTCTATAGAAATAATGATTTGTTGCAGGATACCTATGCCAGGGCAACCATTGGGAAAAAGGAGTATGGCAAATCCACGGACACCTTGGCAAGATGTGCTGTTTTACCGGAAGGTTATGACTGGCAGGGGGACAGACAGCCAAAGATTCCTTATGAGGACTGTGTGTTTTACGGAATTCATGTCAGGGGCTATACCAGACATAAATCATCGGGAGTTAAGAAAAAAGGAACCTTTGCAGGACTCACAGAGAAAATTGCCTATTTCAAAGAGCTTGGTGTGACCTCTCTGTTGCTCATGCCAGCCTATGAATTTGAAGAAGTAATGCCGGCGGTTAAGAATATGCCTGAGAAAACCCGTATCAATTACTGGGGTTATCAGAAAGGCTTATATTTTACGCCTAAAAGCGCGTATGCTTATGGAACAGACAGTGTAACGGAGATGAAGAATATGGTAAGGGAACTGCATGGACAGGGTATCGAAGTACTGATGCAGTTTTATTTTCCACCGGAGATTCTGAAAACGGACATTCTGGCAGTCCTGAAATTCTGGCTGACAGAATACCATATCGATGGATTCCAGCTAATGGGCGTGGATATGCCCCTTTCTATGGTTACGGCAGAACCATTGTTAGCAGAAACCAAGATTCTGACAGACCAACAGTTTGTTCCGGCAACGGACCGGAATGGACAGTTACCCATGTCGGTACGCCAGGTAGCCTGGATGGATGACAGTTTTCTGTTTGATATGCGAAGATTCTTAAAGGGTGATGACAATATGATTCATAATTTCCTGTATCATATCAGAAATAACCGCCCAGAAAATGGAATCATAAATTATATGGCGAAATGGGATGGCTTACGGCTTGCCGATATGGTGTCCTATGACCGAAAGCACAATGAGAAAAATGGAGAAGATAATCAGGACGGCACAGATTATAACTGTAGCTGGAACTGCGGTATAGAGGGAAAGAGTAAGAAAAAAGCCATTACCACACTGCGGATGCAGCAGATGAAAAATGCGCTGGTTCTTTTACTGCTGTCCCAGGGAACCCCTTTCCTTTATGGAGGAGATGAGTTTGGAAATTCCCAGGAAGGAAATAATAACCCATACTGTCAGGATAATGAAATTGCCTGGGTAAAATGGAGTGATACAGAAAAAAGCATAGAGTTAATGCAGTTTACGAAAGAATTACTGGCACTGCGGAAAGCCCATCCAATTTTGCACAGCGAGACACCATTAAAAGGGATTGATACCCGCTCTTGTGGCTATCCGGATATTTCTTATCATGGAAAAGAGGCATGGAGACCGGATACCAGCCCGGTTAGTCGTTGTATGGGAATTTTGTATGCCTGCTGTTATGGAAAGACGGAAGAAGATGACAATTATCTCTATATGGGCGTGAATATGCACTGGGAGCCGCATACACTGGGACTGCCACAGCTTCCGAAAGGGAAAAAATGGGTTCGCCTGCTTGGCACCTGCAGGGAGAAGGAAGAAGAGGAACTGCACTATATTGCTGAGTCGGAGAGAAAGCAGGAGTTGACTGTTCCTGCCCGTACCATACTGCTGTATATCACAGAGGATTGTCCGGTGGAAAAGACTACTTTCAAGAACCGGAAAAAGAAGAAAGAAGAAAAGGATAAAGAAACAGATAGCAATGAATAAGGTATGGCAACATTTCAAGACAATCACATATCATAAATATCTGGTAATGCAGGGCTGCTTCCGGGTAGGTCTTTACAGGCAGGGATTACTCCATGATATGTCCAAGTATAGCCCAACAGAATTTCTGGTAGGTGTCAAATATTATCAGGGAGACCGCAGCCCTAACAATGCAGAACGAGAAGATATAGGGTACTCTTCTGCATGGCTCCATCATAAAGGACGCAACAAGCATCACTATGAGTACTGGATTGATTATAGTAACAAAGAAATAAAAGGCGGTATGGCACCGGCACCGATGCCATACCGGTATGTGGTGGAAATGTTTATGGACAGGATAGCAGCCTGCAAAGTATACCATGGAGCAGCTTATACAGATAGTGACCCATTGGCTTACTATGAGTCTGGAAAAACACCACCACCGATTCATCCTAAGACGAAAAAATTGTTGGAGAAGCTGTTACACATGCTGGCAGAGTATGGAGAAGAGAAAACATTTCGTTATATCCGGTGCAGAATTTTGAAAAACCAGAGAAGATAATGTGGCACTTTATCTTATTTTTCATAAAATATTCTATGAGAAATAAGGAGATGGAAACTTATGAATTGCTGTATTATTTTGTTGTTCTTCTTACTGTGCGGTCAGAATGGATTAGGCTGCAACAATCATGCATCGAATTTGAAGGGGAATAGTTGTCAGGGTGCCAAAGCTGACAGATGTAACGAAAGAGAATGTAGAGAAGAAAGAGACAGGGATAGAGAATGTGGCTGCTCTTGTAATGAGGGGAGATTTGAACCACGTTTTGAACCAAGACCTTTTAGTGGTTCTACCTGTGGCTGTGAGGAAAAGTAAAAGCAGATTCAGAAAAGAGGCGCAAGTTTTATGCTTGCGCTTTTTGTATGGGAATGATACACTTGAACATGGTATCATGTACTTGGTATATTACATAATTGGAGGCATAATTATGATAGATGGAAAAAAGGTTTTATTTAGCGGTATGCAGGCAACCGGTAATCTGACACTGGGAAATTATCTGGGGGCACTGAAAAACTGGGTAACCTTATGTGATGAATATGAATGTTTCTATTCCGTAGTAGATTTACATTCCATTACGGTAAGGCAGGACCCGGCAGAACTGCGTAAAAGAGCAAGAAATTTGCTTACCTTATATATTGCAGCCGGACTTGACCCGGAGAAAAATTGTCTTTATTATCAATCGCATGTATCCGGACATGCGGAATTATCCTGGATTCTGAACTGCTTTACCTATATGGGAGAATTAAACCGTATGACACAGTTTAAGGATAAGGCAGCAAAACATGCAGACAACATCAATGCCGGTCTGTTTACCTATCCGGTCCTGATGGCGGCAGATATTCTATTATACCAGGCAGATGTTGTTCCGGTTGGAAAAGACCAGCTGCAGCATTTGGAGATTACAAGAGATATTGCACAGCGTTTCAATGGTATTTATGGTGATGTATTTACCATTCCGGAACCCTATATCGGAAAAGCCGGTGCCAAAATCATGAGCTTACAGGATCCGGCAAAGAAGATGTCCAAGTCCGATGAAAACGCCAATGCAAGTATTTACCTGATGGATGACCCGGATACCATTATCCGTAAATTCAAGAGAGCGGTAACAGACTCTGAGGCATGTGTACGTTATCAGGAGAGCCAGCCAGGTATTATGAACCTGATTGACATTTACTGTGCATGTACCGGTAAGACTCCAGCAGAGACCGAGAAGGAATTTGAAGGAAAAGGTTACGGAGACTTCAAACTGGCAGTAGGAGAGTCCGTTGTAGATGTTCTGAAACCATTGCAGAATCGTTTTGATGATTTAACTAAGAACAAGGACTATATTGATAAGGTCATCAAGGAAAATGCCGAGAAAGCCAACTATTATGCAAATAAGACTTTACGTAAAGTACAGAAAAAGGTTGGTTTCCCGGAAAAAATCAGATAAGAAAATGAAAATACAAATCTCCGCCATTCGATTGGGAATGACGGAGATTTTTTAAGAAAAAGAATTTTTAAAGAACGGAAGAATGGGATAAATAATCATTGCGGTACTGGCTTGGGGATATCTCGTAATAGTTCTTAAACGCCTTGCTGAAATAATGATTGTCAGCGTATCCCAGCCGCTCGGCAATGTCGAGTATTTTAATATCGGGATTTTCTAACAATTCTTTGGCGCGTTCCATGCGCATCTTCAATACATATTCATAGATAGAATACCCATAAGTAGAGCGGAAAAGTTTCGTCAGATAGGCGGCAGAAAAGTGGTACTTTTCTTCAAAGACAGACAGTTTAAAGTTCTGGCAGTAGTTGCTCTCGATATATTCCCGGATATCCTGAACCATTTCAGCGGGAGACAGTGGCTTTGTGGAAGCGGGCTGCTCGTAAGGATAGTCTGAGTCGGAGAGCATGGAAAGAGCCTTCTCAATCGCCCCGGAGAGAGCCTTTTCTTCTATCGGCTTTAGAAGATAGTCGATGACACCACACCGCAGTGCGTTGTGGGCATAGGTAAAACTGTCATATCCGCTTACTACTATAAATTTGCAGTCCGGGAATTCTTTGGAGGCAATCTCTAAGAAGCTGCATCCGTCCATAATTGGCATATTCATGTCAACGAAGACGATGGAAGGATGAATTTCCCGCATAATTTTCAAACCCTGTTCGCCATTGCTGGCAATTTCCGGTGTCTGGATGTTGTAGTGATGCCATTTTCCCAGCTTGCCGATGGCAATCTGTACCGGTTTCTCATCATCAATAATCAATGCTTTATACATGAAAATATTCCCCCTTAGTCAACACAAGGCAGTGTCAGAATAATATTGGTATACTGGTTTTCCACGGAATCAATCTTTAAATCTGCCGGTTCATTATATAAAAGATGAAGTCTTACATACAGGTTTGCAAGACCGATACCACCAGGATTCTTAGCGGTCAGGGCTGTCTGGAAATCAGACTGTAATTTTTCCTGCTGCGAGACGGAAATGCCACAACCGTTATCCATAACGCTGATTTGTAGCCGATTGTCAGGCAGTCCGGTAATGGTGACCTCAATCTTGATGGATTCTTTGCTGGAGCTTTTACCATGAATGACGGAATTTTCCACAAGGGGCTGTAAACTGATTTTGGGAATCAGATAATTTTCCAGTCCTGGGTCTGTGTGGATACTAAACTGCAGGGCGTTGTCCATACGCATTTTTAATAAATATACATAATCCGAAAGATACTGTAACTCGGATTCCAGGGGAACCAGGTCACCGGCTTTTATCGTATAGCGGAGATTGGAAGCCAGGCTGGTAATCATCTGATGAATCGTGAACTGGTCATTGACCAGGGCTTCGGTGGAGATTGCCTGTAGGGTATTATACAGAAAATGAGGGTTTAACTGCGCCTCAAGAGCCGTCAGTCTGGCATTTTTCTCGCTGATTTTAGCGATATAGTTCTGTTGAATCAACTGTTCAATATGGGACAGCATGGAATTAAAGCTACAGGATAATTCTGCAATTTCACTGCTGCCGTGCATATCTGGGAACGTATGGAAATCACCGGAGCCTGCATGCTGCATCCGGGCAGATAAGGCTTTCAGCGGGAAAGTCAGCAGGTAAGTGAACAGATAGATGGCAAATACCGTAACCAGCCAGATACAGAAGCCGTTTACCAACATGTGGGAGGTGGCGGCTTTTAATTCGGCATCGATACAGGAAAGTGGAATCAGGTTGATAAGTTTTATGCCACTTTTGGAACTTCTGGCACTGACCATCAGATAGTCGGCTCCGTCAAGCTGTATGGTAGAGGCCCCATTGCTTAAAGTCTGCTGTCTGTCTTCCAGAGCAGAAAAGCTGTCGTCCTCCGAGAAAATAGCAGAGTCACTGGAAAAGATGAATTCATCCTTATTGTTCAGGATAACAAAGGTATTATCATCCTTTGCGTGGTTTTGCATCATCTGGTCCAAATAAGAGGTGTTGACCTGTAAATGGACGATAGCCTGCTGTACCTGTCCCTTTATCTGAAAAAGTGTGTGGTAATAGGTAAAAAAGGCATTGTCTTCCGGACAATAGATGATGGCCTGGTGCATGGAATCGGCAGTACACAGCACAGAGGCACTCTGGGTGTCAAACTGTGGGGCGACTTGTACACTGATATGCTGCTGGTCAGTGGTACGCCCGATAGATAAATTCTGGTTTATCAGATATAACTCATAGGTCTGGATATCGTTCCTTGTATAGTAGTAATAGAAAAGCTGCTGCTTTACATAGTCAAGCTGGGAAGACGTCAGGGGTGTTTTCTGATTGATAATCCTGGTAAAACTGGGGTCATAGTAAGGCTGTATACAGAAGTTAGCCAAATCAGCAATATAGTGGTCCAGATTTTCGATTTCCAGGTTCAGCAGATTCTGGGAAAGGGAAAACTGATTGGATATAGTCAGATTCCGAATCGAGGTAAAGTTACGATAGACCAGTGTAAAGATGGTAACGGTGGATATGATAAGCATAAAAAAGGATAACTGTATCCATAAGGGAATACAGTTGGCAAGCTTTGTAAATTTCTTTTTCATAGCAGGTAACCTCGATTCTGCGCGGTAAGGTAATAAGGTTAAATTATGACAAAAACAAGTGAACATATAAAGTAAAAATCTATAATAAATATACAATATTACATATAAAAACAAAAGAAAAAATACAGAATAGGAAAAATATTACAACAAAATGTATCGAAATTTCCATTTTTCTATACGAAAATCACAATTATAATAAAGCTATAAAGCAACACAAGAAGGTGTAAGCAGGGAGGTGCCTTATGGGAAGAAAAAAGAAAGAGCGGTTGGAAAGTGTACTATACACAATACCGGCTTTACTTTTAGTCAGCGTTGTCTTTTATATTCCTTTTGTCATGGGCGGTTACTATTCGTTGACGAAGTGGAACGGCATTGCAAAAGAACCAGTCTTTATCGGCTTTAAAAATTATGCAACCTTGTTTGAAAGTTCATCAGGTTTCCTGACCAGCCTGGTATTCACAGCGAAGTATACAATTCTTTTCATGATACTGGCGAATGTATTGGCTTTGGCGATTGCAGTTGCCCTGACAAAGAAGTTTATCGGGGTAAGTGTTTTCCGGAGTATGTTTTTTGTTCCTTATATTATGAGTATGACAATCGTAGGTTTTATCTGGAAATTTATCTTTTCTCAGGGCTTTGCGGTGCTATATGAAAAGACTTCCATGGAGTTTTTAAACTGGAGCTGGCTGGGGAGTGGAAAACTGGCATTTTACTCAGTTGTTTTTGTAGGGGTATGGCAGGCACTTGGTTTTTACATTGTACTGTATATCGCAGGTTTACAGGCAGTACCCACAGATGTACTGGAGGCAGCAACGATTGATGGGGCTGGAAGCTTTAAGAAATTTTTCTCTGTAACATTACCCTTATTAAAACCATCTATCATTACTTGTGTATTTATGTCCCTGACCAATTCCTTAAAAGTATTTGATATTATCCTGGCATTGACAAAGGGCGGACCTGGCGAGGCAACCTACAGTGCAACCATGGATATTTACAGAGAGGCGTTCCAAAAGAATAATTATGGTCTTGGTTCTGCAAAAGCCATCGTATTCTTTGTTATCGTGCTGGTAATAACCCAGTTGGTTATGAAGCTGATGAATGGTGATGAAAAAGAAGAGTAGGAAACGTAGCCTGGAAAGGAGACAACGAAAGTGAGTTTAAAACAGAAAAGAAAGTTAAAACAGATTATTCTGGTTATCTGTATCCTGCTGCTGGCACTTTTGTACATATATCCTATTTTTCTGATGTGCATCAATGCGGTAAAACCTTTCGGAGAAGTAGTGGTGGATGTCATCAAGCTGCCAAGCACGGTGGAATGGGGTAACTTCACGTATGTAATGGAGAAGATGCAATATGGGAAACTGTTTTTAAATAATGTGGAGATTACGATTATCGGTATTATTGGGATTGTAGTAATTTCCTCCTTGACAGCCTATATCCTGGATCGAAAGAAAAATCGATATACAAAGATTGCCAAGACGATTATTACCATGCCTATGCTGATACCTTTTCAGACGATTATGATTTCCTTGTTAAAGGTTATGACAACGATTCATTTTTCGGGTAGTAAAGTAGGACTTGGTATTCAGTACTGGGGATTTGGTATTCCTATGGCAACTTTCATTTTCTACAATTTTATGAAGACGATTCCAAAGGAAATTGACGAAAGTGCATGTATTGATGGGGCGGGAACCTTTAAGACTTACAGTCTGGTAATCTTTCCCCTGTTAAAATCCGTAACCTTTACGGTTATTGTCATCGATGTTATGTGGATTTGGAACGATTTCCTGTTACCGCTGTTAATGGTAAACGGCTCCAATGATACGAAAACACTGGTGTTAGCCGCATACAGCTTTGTAGGACAGTTTAATACCCAGTGGCATTATGCAATGGCATCCATGGTACTTGCGGTATTACCATCGGTTATTATCTTTATCTTCCTGCAAAAATACATTGTAGAAGGGGTAGTAGCCGGAGCGGTTAAAGGCTAGCCGGCAAGATGCTGACAGAGGAAAAAGGACAGAAAGACGGATACAAAAATAACAGATAAAAGGTAACAGATAAAAAAGTAACAGATAAAAGGTAACAGGCCGCAGAACCGCGGCTGAAAATAAAGAAAGCATTTAAAAGAAAAGGAGAGGGTTATATGAAAAAGAAATTACTTGCGACAGTGTTATGCGTTGCCATGACCATGGGGATGGTAACCGGCTGTGGAAGCAGCGATGGAGGAAGCAGTGATGCACCGGCGGCAGAGAGCACAGATACGGCAGAAGAAACAACGGGGGACACAGCAGAAAGCACAGACAGTGCATCCAGCAGCGATGAGGAAGTAGAGTTCTATATGTTTATCAGCAGCCCGGAGTATGCAGATGCCATCAATGAACTGATTGCGGAGTATAAGACCGTAAAACCGAATGTAACCATTAACTACGAAACAACCCAGAACGATTATCCTACGATGTTAAAGGCAAAATTAAATGCAGGGGAATGTCCTGATATTTTTGCATCGACAGCAGGAAAAGAGATAGAGACTTACAAAGAATATTCTTATGATTTAACCGGCCAGCCGGTTCAGGAAGCTTTACTTCCGGCGATTCAGACTTCCATGCAGGATGCCGATGGAAATGGCTGTTATGGTTTCCATTATGTAGGTGACCAGTATGGTATTATTTACAACCAGGACTGCCTGGATGCAGCAGGTGTTGCAAGTCTTCCAAAGACCTTAGATGAACTGGAAGAGTGCTGTGAAAAATTACAGGCTGCAGGAATCCAGCCATTTGCATGTGGCTGGGCTGAATGGTGGGTATTCAAACAGAGTCTGATTCCATTC
>ERZ1026850.1314-NODE-1314-length-13180-cov-4.591390_pt1 | contig 13180 bp, 12 predicted proteins | sample MGYA00380155_ERZ1026850 | MGnify/ENA primary metagenome ERZ1026850 (study PRJEB33269, sample SAMEA4719791) | human gut metagenome | biome: human-associated habitat; feature: organic feature; material: feces | place: Cameroon | collected 2013-10 ... | reverse complement strand
ATACATAACTCAAATTATAAACAGAATACCTTGTAAAATCAACAATTTGTGTTACACTTGTATGCACAACGAACCTTTCTTAAAAGGAGATTACACGATGCTATTTAATTCCGTTACCTTTGCGATTTTTCTGCCAATCGTATTTCTGTTATATTATCTGGTGCCACACAAATACCGCTGGGTTTTCCTGCTGGGTGCCAGCTACGTTTTCTATATGAATCTTCATATTGGATATGGTATTCTGCTCTTTCTTACCACCTGCCTTACCTATGGTCTGGCATTACAGGTGGAAAAGGCTTCTACCCCCGGGCAGAAAAAAGCCTGCCTGGCCGGCGGCGTTGTTCCTTTGGTACTGATTATTCTGTTTTATAAAACCGCCAATCCGATGATCAGCCAGTTAAATACCCTGATTGCAGACGGGCGGCTTTCCCTGCAGCCGATTACCATAAGTATTCTGCTGCCCGCCGGTGTTTCCTTTTACTTTTTCCAGTCTATGGGATACCTGATTGATGTTTATAAGGGGAAAATCCCCGCTGAGAAACATTTTGGGTACTACGCTCTGTTTGTTTCTTTTTTCCCGCAGCTGCTTGCCGGTCCTATTGGGCGTGCCGACAGTCTCCTTCCTCAGTATAAGAAGGAACGTCCTTTCTCCTATGACCAGGCAGCCTATGGTCTGAAGCAGATGGCGTGGGGCTATTTCAAAAAGCTTGTTATCGCGGATGTCTTTGCCACCGTGGTAGACAAGGTCTACAACAACGCTTCCAGTTATGTGGGGCTTGTATTTATTATTGTAACCATAATGTTTGCCATTGAAATTTACTGTGACTTTTCCGGTTATTCAGACATTGCGATTGGCTGTGCCAAATTATTCGGTATCGATTTGATGACAAATTTCAAGAGTCCCTATTTTTCCTTTTCCATCCGGGAATTCTGGAGTCGGTGGCATATTTCACTGTCCACCTGGTTCCGTGACTATGTCTATATTCCTTTAGGGGGAAACCGGGTAGGCCGGTTCCGTCATTGCCTTAACCTGATGATTACCTTTTTAGTCAGCGGTTTCTGGCATGGCAGCACCCTGACGTATCTTTTATGGGGTGGTTTCCATGGCTTACTGCAGATTATCGAAACTTTCCTTTACCCTAAGAAGAAAAAGGGTGTAACCATCACTTATAAAAAGCATTGGTGGCAGTTACCGGTTACCTTTATTCTTTTGTGTTTTAGCTGGATATTCTTCCGCGCCAACAGTATCCAGGATGCTTTCTGGATTATCTCCCGGCTTTTCTGGGATGCTTCCAGACCGCTGAACTATCTGAAAACAGCCGTTATCTGCCTGGATATGCCGTATGCTTCTATGTTCGGCATGGCACTGTCCATAGTATTACTTGGTATCTATGATTATCTTTCCTTAAAGGGCGATGTAATTCTCATGGTGTCCAAATTAAATGGTTTCCTGCGTTTTGCCCTTTATGTACTGTTACTGGTCATCATTATGCTGTTTTCCAACAAGGGAATTGCCACCGAATTTATTTATTTCCAATTCTAAAAAGGGCAATTCCTGTTACCAAAAGCCAATGGGAATCGTAAGAAAAAGGAGTCAGTTCAATGCGTGTAAATACAAATACCAAAAAAGATATGGCAAAATTTCTGATAAAATGTCTATGCATTCCTGCCGTAGCCATTTTCCTTATTTTTCTTCTGAATAAGCCCTATCAGAAAATCGATGATGCAAAATATACAGACCTGTTGAAATTTACCACTCTGGGAAATCAGGTTACCCATGTGCAGATTGCCAACATTGGGAGCTCCCATGGTGCTTATGATTTTTTGTATGACGATTTGACCGCAAGAGGTTATTCCTGCTTTAACTACGGCAATACCAGTCAGACTTTTAATTATGATTATGCCATCTTGCAGGAATATGGCGACTATATGGATGCCGGTGCCGTCCTGTTTATCCCGGTTTCCTATTTTTCCTTTAACAATGAGGTGGTAAATGAGACAGAGGCGCAGGCTTTGAGTGTAAAATACTACCACTGTCTTTCTCCTGCCAATATGCCTGATTACGACTTATTTACAGATATTGTGACAACCAGGCTTCCCATTTTATCTGCCGGAGAAGACTTGCTGGAATTACTGCCGGATTGGAAGCTGTCCATCATAGCCCTTGCCGCAGATGACAACATAGATGCACAGGAATTTGCCAATCGTGCCCAAAGCCGTTATGAAAGGCACTTTAACAACAAAGAGTCCTATTTCCTGCCGGAGCGGGTTTCTGAACTCTATGATATTATTGACTACTGTAAAGAGCGGGATATTACCCCAGTGCTGATTACCACACCATTCTCCAAATATTACAGGGATTTGGTATCGGAAGACTTTCTGGAGGAGTTTTCCACTGTCGTGAACGAGATTGCCACCCAGACCGGCACTGCCTATTACGATTATTCCTACGATGACCGTTTTCGTGGTAATCTGGAATACTTCTCGGATTCCGACCATCTGAACGAAGAAGGTGCTGCCTATTTTATGCAGATTCTGGAAGAAGAAATAGAAGAACTTCGGGCTATTATACAATAGTCCGAAGTTCTTCTATTTTTCTTCCAGGGGAAAGGTCAGATTCATCACTGCCTGGTATTCTGTCTTACGTCCCTTGGACAGGTAGAATTCTTCTGCTGCCTCTTTTCCTATCTCTTCGTTAACCTCTGCTGGTAAAGTCAGCCCCGGATGGAATAAGATTTCCAGCCTTCTGTTGTCCTTTTGAGCTTTTCTGGATACCTTACCATATAATTGCCGGATTCTGTCCTCATCCATGTTACCGCTCATAACAAGCCCCCACAGATACATCTGCTCCATCCGGTGTTCCTGGTAATAGCGGTCAACCTTATGGGAATAGAGGGACAACAGCCGGTTTTTTACAAAATTAACAGGACGATAACTCTTCCAAAGAGATACCTCCGACGCAAATGCCCATAGTACTTCCTTGGAATTGCGGATATATTCTACCGGATAGTTCTCCTCTTTCAGCACCTCCAACAGTGCATCCCATACTACCGGAATCATGTGCGCATGCTGATGACTGTCAATTCGCAGACCTTTCTGTTCACAGGGTACCTGATTCTCCTTCGCGATGGCAATGCATCTGGCTGCTGCCTGCTGTACCTTCGCAATCTGTTCCTTTATCTCTGCTTTCAGCTGTGTCTTTGCCTGGTTCCGTTTCCAGGGAATATAGGAGTACTGGAATACCCCGCCCCAGGATAAGCCCATTAAATCGCTGTTTTCCCTGACTAGAAGCGGTGCTTTCTCCTTGCCTGCAAGGCAGTACCCTTCTACAAAATCCAGATGAACCGACATCAGCGGCAAAAAGGGCAATGTGGGAATCTCCTGATAGAGTAATTCCATACACTCTTCAAATACCGAAGTATTCGGTACGATACTGATACTGTTTAATTTTCCCGCTTTCATACATTCCAACATGTCTTTGGAGGTATTTACCGTCAAAGCATAGTCATCTGCATGGATATCTATGTTTTTCATCTGTCTGCCTTTCTATTTATCCTCGCTCTCATCCTGCCGCCATACAAAGGTATCGATAATATAACGTGGTCTGTGTTTGGTTTCCATATACATTTTTCCCACGTACTCCCCTATAATACCAAGGGACAGCAGCGTAATTCCCCCAATAAAAAGGGAAATCAGGATACTGGTGGTATAACCTGGCACATTATTGCCAAGTGCCCAGTCAACCAGACTGATAATTATCATAATCAGGCTGAAGAGGAATACAATAAAACCCAACCCGCTAATCAGACGAATCGGTACAATGCTCATGGAGGTAATGCCATCCACCGCAAGCGTTACCATCTTATTCAGAGTATATTTGGAATGACCGGCTTCTCTTGCCTTCACATCAAAATAGACAACATCGGATGGGAATCCCATGGTAGGAATCAACCCTCTTAAAAATAAATTGGTTTCCTGATACTCGGATAATGCATCCAACGCCTTCTTAGACATCAGGCGGTAATCTGCATGGTTGGTAATTACCTTGCTGCCTAACAGGTGCATAAATTTATAATACAAGGTTGCGGTTCCTTTTTTAAATGCCCCATCAGAGTGTCTGTCGTTCCGTACTCCATAGACAACCTCGCACCCCTTCTGATAACATTCCAGAAACTTATCCAGAGCCTCTATATCCTGCTGTAAATCCACATCAATCGTAACAACCGCATCCGCGTACTTTCTAGCCATCATCATACCTGCCAGAATCGCACTCTGATGTCCGTAATTACCGGAAAGGCTTACCACCGAGAAAATCGTGTCGCTGGCTGCAATCTGATGCAATAACTTTAAGGTAGCATCTTTGCTTCCGTCATTGACAAACATGACCTTACTTCCCTTTTGAATCTTACCTTCCTGCTCCAGCCGCAGCAGCTTTTCTTTCATAATCTGTGCCGATTTCTCAACCACTTCTTCTTCGTTATAGCAAGGGGCTACCAGATACAGAACCGGAATCCCCCGTTTTTCATTTTCTGCCACGCTTGTTGTTACTTCTACATTTGCTTCCATACAGCTAAATCCTCTTTTATCCTTCTTCCGTTTGCTTGCCCTGATTTATATTTTGTAATACTCACGATACCATGCTACAAACCGGCTTAACCCCTCTTCAATGGTGGTATCCGGCTTAAAATCATAATCCCGCATCAAATCCGACACATCCGCATAGGTCTGGTATACATCGCCCGGCTGCATCGGCAGATATTCCTTCTTCGCCGTCTTACCCAGACATTTTTCCAGGGTTTCAATATAATCCATTAGTTTTTCCGGCTTATTATTGCCGATGTTGTATACCTTATAGCGTGCACCCTTCCGGTTCTCCTGTGGCGGATTGCAAAGAATATTCTCCACACCTTTTACAATATCATCAATATAAGTAAAGTCGCGGTACATATCGCCATTGTTGTATATCTGAATCGGCTCATCTGCCATAATCTTCTTCGTAAACTTAAAATATGCCATATCCGGTCTGCCAAAAGGCCCATATACTGTAAAAAAGCGTAATCCGGTTACCGGAATCGCATATAGTTTGCTGTAAGCATGTGCCATCAGCTCGTTCGACTTTTTCGTTGCCGCATAAAGGCTGACCGGTTCATCTACCTTATCCTCTGTAGAAAACGGAACTTTATCATTTCCCCCATATACAGAACTGGAGGAAGCATATACCAGATGCTCCACCGGAAAATAACGGCACGCCTGTAAAATATGGAAAAACCCCATCATGTTCGACTGCATATAGGCTTCCGGATTGTCAATACTGTAACGGACTCCTGCCTGGGCTCCCAGATTCACAACAATCTGTGGTGTGTGTTCCTGAAAGACCTGAAAAACTTCCGCACTGTTTGCCAAATCGCCTTGGATAAAAAAGTAATTATCGTACTCTTTCAGAATCGCCAGCCGGTCTTCTTTCAGGCTGACATCATAGTAATCGTTCATATTGTCAAATCCAATGACCTTCGCACCTTTTTCCAACAGGCTTTTAGACAGATGAAAACCTATAAAACCGGCTCCCCCTGTTACTAAATATACTTTATTTACATCTAACTGCTTCATTTCTGCCTCCACGCTTACCGACCAATGCTGTAATATTCAATTCCGGCTTCTTTCATCCCCTGTACCGGATATACATTCCGACCATCATATACCAACGGAATCCGCATCAGTTTCTTAAAGGTTTCCGGTGCTATTGCCTTGATTTCCTTCCATTCGGTAAAGACAAAACAGATATCGGCATGCTCCAGTGCTTCTTCTGCACTTCCCATATAATGAATCGTGCCCTTATCGCAGGCTCCTTCCGGATAACGCTTCTTAAAATTATCAGCCGCTACCGGGTCATAAGCATAAATATCCGCGCCATCCTTTAACAGTAAATTCACGTTATCCAAAGAGGGTGCCTCCCGCAAATCATCAGTTCCCGGTTTAAATGCGAGCCCTAATACTGCCACCTTCAATCCCTGGAAAGTAATCATTCGTTTGCAAGCCTTCTCATACAGCTTTACTTTCTGGGAAGCGTTCACATCTACCGCTGCCTCCACTGTGCGTAATGTGTAGCCATTTTGCTTCGCCAGATATTTTAAAGCCTTGGTATCCTTTGGGAAACAGCTTCCGCCGTAGCCGATTCCGGCTTTCAGGAAATTCGCCCCGATTCTGGCATCGTAACTCATTCCCTCTGCCACTGCTTCAATGTCAGCTCCTACCAATTCACATAAATTCGCAATATCATTCATATAAGAGATTTTCAATGCCAGGAAATCATTGCAGGCGTATTTAATCATTTCTGCGGAACGTCTGCTGACAGACACAATCGGTAAGCCAAAAGGTTCATAGATTTTCTTCAAAACAGCTTCTGCCGTCTTACTTTCTGTACCGATAATAATACGCGCAGCATGCAGGGTATCATGGACTGCCGAACCCTGTGCCAGGAATTCCGGGTTGGATGCCACTTCCACCTTCACATCACGTACCAGAAAATCATGGATAAACTGGTCTACCTTATCATTCGTTCCCACCGGGACAGTAGACTTAACCACTACCAGACAATCCTGCTCTACGGATTCCGCAATCTGTCTGGATACAGTAGCAATATAATTCAGATTGGCAGAACCATCCGGCTGCTCCGGGGTTCCTACGCCGATAAAAATAGCCTCTGCGTGTTTATATGCCTCTTTGTAGTCTGTAGTGTAATGAAGTCTGCCTGCTGCATTATTCTTCTGCATCAGTTCTTCCAGTCCCTCTTCATAGATAGGTGCCACACCAGATTCCATCAGCTTTACCTTGGCTGCATCTACGTCCACACAGGTTACATCATGTCCTTTTTCTGCAAAGCACACCCCTGCAACCAAACCTACATATCCTGTTCCTGCAACTGCAATTTTCATTTTTTCATCTCCATTATTTCTTCATTCTGTTGTATACTAAATCTATTTACCATCCAGTGTTTCCACTGTCTTTGCTTTTCTTCTTATAATTTTTCTTTACTCAGGATTTTCTGAATCTTACGAACCACTCTCTCCCAGAAAGTCGGTCCGTGATATCTGCGGGCTTTTGCCTCATCAAACAATCCCTGTAAATCCGGCTGGCTGTTCACATAGTCCCACCAGAGACTACATAAATTGCCGTCATATCGTTTCCATGGCTTATCTCCTGCGTAGTGGATAATCGCCGGATGGGTCGTTGCTTCCTTACATTCTTCCGCTGTGTAAAGCCCTTCCTGCACAAACTGCTGATACTCTTCGTCAGAGAAATAGGCAAAACGATTATAAGTCGGCGGCAGATAGAAAATCGCTTTCTGACAGGTAATATTTAAAATATCCTGATCCTGATAATACAGCTTCTGCTTTGCCAGTTCACTCCATTGTTCTTCCAGGTTATCCTCCCTGATTTTCTGCAGGTTCATCAGGGTTACGCCGGCATTAATATAGCCACCCTTATGCTTCTCTAACAGGTGCCAGTAAGGTCTGTCACTGTTCCATTCCCATTTATCCGTAATATTTACTGCTGCCTTTACCCCGGCAAGATAATAGTCCTGCATATCGATATCCCAGATTTTCGTCAAATCCTCTCTTACGAACGTATCCACATCCATATACAGAATCCGGTCAACATCCGGCAACAACCGGTGCAGCATCAACCGCAAATAAGTTCCTGTAGAGATACCGCGTACCTCGTAAGCTCCCTCATACTGATTTTCCACCGGAACCACGCAGACAGAGGAATCCACATCCCTGCTGTGTACAATCTGTTCCAGAACCGGTGCTATTTTCGCAGCCTCCCTGGTACAGACACAGTAAATATGGTAATGTGTCCCTTCCTTCTTCCTGGCATCCAAAAGTGCCGCTATGGTTACACGAACCTGATTTATGAGATTTTCGTCAAAACAATAGGCTATCTTTATGTCACGCATTTTCGTTCTCCATCCTGCACTTATACATTGTACCACAGTTAGCTTTCTTTTTTCCACTTATGATAAAAGAAACATGCCGGTAGATAACAGCAAATCCACAATCCCGGTTTGCCACTTTCTTTCCGTAACTGCCGCATGGAATATCCTGCAAACCTGCCATAGATGATATAAAGTAACATCATCTTTATTTTTACTTTCGATTTTACATAAGAATCCTTCAGGTATATCCGGGAACGCAGCACCATTCCCCTGGGCGAATGAATCTTCATCCGGTGCCCGGTATTGGTCAGCCCGCCTTCCAGATAATCGCAAGTGTATACATTTTCATTGAGGTGTACCATCTGATAAGGCCCGGACATCTGCATCCATACCACATCCTCCGGCATAAACTTCTCCCCCGCATACTCCGGGAATGGAAACTGTTGCAAAATATCCGTATAAAACACTTCCGCCTTATCCCCACCGATATTGCCGTTAATCCGCACATCCCGGTAAGTTCCAATCATCCCGTCTTCCGGGAAATATGCCGTATTTACCCTTCCATCCTGATGGCAACGCAAGAAACTGTATCCGCACAATTTCTGTGCCTCACGCTGCTGGCGGTACTGATTATGGTATTTTAAAATGATTTCCACAGCATCTTTTGGCAGATAATCATCACTGTCCACAATAAACGTAAGCTCCGAGGTTATCCGGGCAATTCCCCGGTTCAATGCCCGATGCTTTCCACCATTCTCCTGTCTTTCATAAACAATCGGAATCGCTTTTTCCTGCTGCCAGCCTTCTACCAGGCTCCCGGTATCATCTGTACTGCCATCGTCTATTACCATCCAGAGGAAGTCCCGGTTGGTCTGCTCTGTCAGACTCTGGTACAGTTTCGGCAAATACGCCGCCCTGTTATAAGTCGGGGTCAGTATCGTAATACTACTCATAAATTCCTGCTGCCTCCAAAAATTGTCCTGCAATACGCTCCATGGAATATTTCTCTTTGATTCTGGCAGCGTTCCTTGACATTTGCTCTGCCAGTTCGTCATCCTGGGCAATCCGAAGCATCGCTGCTGCCATGGCTTCCTTATCTCCTACCGGCACCAGCAGCCCATTTACCCCATCTTCAATATAAGTTCTGGCTCCTCCAATGGGACAATCCGTCGCAATGGTTGGCAGCCCCATCCCCAGAGCCTCCACCATGGAATTCGAGATTCCCTCATAATTGGAAGGTAAAACAAACATCCCACTGTCTACAATCTCCTGTTTTACATTGGAAGAAAAGCCGTGCCATACTACAGCCTGCTCCACGCCAAGCTGCTTTGCCTGCTCTTTTAATGCCTGCTCCAGTTCTCCCTTTCCATAAATATGCAGTTCGTACTCCGGCATCTTTTCATGGAAAATAGCAAACGCATCTAACAACAGCTTATGGTTCTTCTCTTTCCCCAGTCTTCCCACAGAAACAATTTGTTTCTTACGGACTCCCTCATAACGCTCTGGCACATCTTTTGCCACCGCATTCGGGATGATAACCGCCTTTTTCGCAATGGATTCCGGAAAATAAGTAATCCCGTCTGCCGTCTGAAAAGCAATTTTATCAACTCTCCTGTATGCCCAGTTGCGAAGCTTTGGCATATTACAGCTAAGCGGGCTGCTTCTCTCTGCCACCAGAATATGGCGTTTTCTCCCCAGCGTTGCAATAACCGAAAAAACCGTTCCCATCACGCAGAACGCAAAAATATAGCAGTCCGGATTCTTCTTATAATAATGGCGCATGTCAAACAACCGCTTTACCCATACCAATGGGTTGCCGTGGGACTGCGCTGCTATGCTGAAATCCTCTACCTGCTCTGGCAGCTCGTAGGCATGCTCGTATCCTGCAAACTGCATAATCGCAACTTCATACCCTATACGGATATACTGCTCTGACAAAAGGGAAATAACCCGCTCCGTTCCGCCGCCAGTCATGTTGGGGATTACAAAAACTATCTTTTTCATTCCGACCTCATTCTCTGTTATTAAAACTGTTTTAATACCTTACCGGTTCTGATTAACGTAATCTTCAAGGGGTGTGGCACTTTATTCCTTTTCAGTGCCCGGTATGCCTCTTTAAAAGATACCAGGTAATTGGATAGCCCCGCATTACTGGTTCCCCCATAAAACATGGAAACAAGCACCTCCGGTACATACGCCAGTTTATTGTTTTCGTCTTTCAGGAAACGGACCATAAATTCATAATCCGCCGCACAGGTATAGGAAGTATCATATAACCCATACTTTTCATATATCTCCCTTTTCAGGAAAAGAGTCGGGTGCCCAGGCATCCAGCCGTCTGCAATCCGTCCCTGTCCCATTTTCCAGGTTCTTATTACCTTTCCATCCTGGGCATAGACCAAATCCGCATGGGCTCCCACGCAGTTGTCCCCGCCCCGTTCCATCGCCAGCACCAGTTTGCTGACCGCTTCCGGCGTAGTCAGCTCATCATTACAGATTGCTATAATATCGCCACTGCTCTTGCGGTATGCCTTATTCATGGCATCATACAAGCCCTTGTCCGGCTCCGAAGACCAGATTACCGTTCTTCCCTGACAGCCATCATACTTTTCTGCAAATTCCCGTATTCTGTCAATGCTTCCATCTGTGGAACCGCCATCCACAATCACCACTTCCAGATTCCCATAATCCTGCCTGGCAATGCTTTCCAAAGTCAGGGGCAGATTGGCTGCCACATTATATGTTGTCACTAATAAAGAAACTTTTTGCATACTTTCTATACTACCTGATTTTTCATTCTTTCTGTCATTTATTCCAACTATTCCGATTTTACCCTATTTCAGCCTATTATACAATGGAATCCGCCTTTTTCCCCATTATTCTTTTACAATTCGTTTTGTTGTTTATCTGTATTGCATTATGTCTTTTGTTGTTTCTTCGAGGACTCGTTTTTGTTGTATGGTATTATTTCTGACAACAGAAGCCATACTAACACTACCATTTTAATTATTTAGGGAGGGCACTCTACTCTATGAAAGAATTAAATGAAAGAATAAAAGATTTAAGAGAGGACAGCGATACCAAACAGTCCGTTATCGCAGATTATCTTGGTGTCACACAGCAGACCTATTCCAATTACGAAACCGGACGGCGTGAAGTTCCCATCTCTGTTGTATTAAAGCTTGCCAAATATTACAAAGTCAGTACTGATTATCTTCTAGGCTCCGATACTTCCTACCTGGGAAATATCAATATGAATGCCAGCTATATTGGTGAAGTAACCTTACACGATATTGTTTATGGGGCACAGAGTCTGAATAAGCTGGGGCGAAAACAGCTTGCCGACTTCATTCGCTTTCTGAATCAGGAAAATAAATAATCCCTGTTGTTTCCCCTGACAAAAGTTTCTTTTTCTCTGTTGTGTTTTGTTTCTTCCGATACCCCGTTTTGTTGTTGTATCTTTCATGTTTATTTATTATGTTGTTACTTTTGTGACGGCTTTTTGTTGTGTGGTATCATTTTTAACAACAAACTACAAATCATAATTTAACGAAAAGATACACATTACGGAGGATAAATTTTCATGAAGCAACTGAATGAAAAAATAAGAGAATTACGAGAAGATAGTGATACCAAGCAGTCTGTGATTGCTTATTATCTTGGTGTTACCCAGCAGACCTATTCCAATTATGAAACCGGACAGCGCGAGATTCCCATTTCTGTTGTATTAAAGCTTGCTAAATATTACAAAGTAAGTACCGATTATCTCCTGGGCTCTGATACCTCTTACATGGGTAATATCAACATGAATGCAAATTATATCGGTGGCATTACTCTGCATGATATTGTCTACGGAGCCCAATGCCTGAATAAATTGAACCGTAAACAGCTCGCTGATTTTATTAAATTTCTGAACCTGGAAAACTCAAACAAGTTATAAACCCAATATTTGATACCGCTTAACATATCTGCATAACAAAGAGCTGTAACGCAAAAGCATTCCCGGAATCCCTGAATGGTTCCGGGATTTTTCATGCCGGTATTTTCCCCGGTTGCCCTGCGCATGGACATTTCTCCCAAAGCCATTCATAATGGAAAGCGAGTGTCACTTCTTACCTGATACTCCAATCTATCATACCAATTACAAAGGAGAATCTCTGCCTATGAATACGCTGGAATTATACTTAAAGGAATATCTCACCTATTGCAAGTACCGAAAACGATTAGACAACAAAACCCTGAAAGCCTATTCCATTGATTTGCAGCAATACAGCCTCTTTTCCTCTGCCTCCTCTGCACCGCTTTCCCGTACCACTCTGGACCAGTACCTAACCCGCTTACACAAACAGTACAAACCCAAAACCATTAAGCGAAAAATCGCAAGTCTGAAAGCCTTTTTCCGCTATCTGGAATACATGGAACTCTTAGAAGAAAATCCCTTCTCCAAGCTCGATATCCGCTTCCGCGAAGCCAAGCTCCTCCCCAAGACCATTCCCTTTCATTCCCTGCAAAAATTTCTGTCTACTTTATATGAACAAAAACGTCTTGCAACTACTCCCCATCAAATTCACTGCTGCATAAGAGATATTGCCGTAATCGAATTATTGTTTGCTACCGGCATGCGTATTTCAGAACTCTGCTCCCTCAGGCCTGCGGATATCGACCTGATAAACAACACCGTGCTTATCTATGGAAAAGGTGCGAAAGAACGCATCCTGCAAATTGGGAATCCCGAAGTCCACCATGCCCTGACAACTTATCAAAATACCTGGCAGGCAGAAATTGACTCCTGTGGTTACTTCTTTGTCAACCGGCTGGGCAATCGCCTGTCCGACCAGTCCGTGCGCTTCATGATAAAGCACTATGCTGCCCTTGCCGGCATCGAACAGCACATTACCCCGCACATGTTCCGTCATTCCTTTGCCACCTTGCTGTTGGAACAGGACGTTGATATCCGGTATATCCAGCAGATGCTAGGACATAGCTCCATCAGTACAACGGAAATCTATACCCATGTGTCGAATGCGAAGCAGAAGGATATTCTGGTGCATAAACATCCGAGGAATTTTATGGTGGTGGATGAAGGATAATACACAATTATTTAGTATGTAATAATGATACAGGTATCAAACGTGTGGGAAAGGAAAAGTTTAAATGAATGCAATTATTTTAGCAGCTGGAAATAGTTTACGCATGTATCAAACCGGTGCAAACATACATAAAGCATTATTGCCCATTCAAAAT
>ERZ1026850.1310-NODE-1310-length-13210-cov-7.390650_pt1 | contig 13210 bp, 9 predicted proteins | sample MGYA00380155_ERZ1026850 | MGnify/ENA primary metagenome ERZ1026850 (study PRJEB33269, sample SAMEA4719791) | human gut metagenome | biome: human-associated habitat; feature: organic feature; material: feces | place: Cameroon | collected 2013-10 ... | reverse complement strand
ATAAAACACTCTTTTAAAAACTTTTATCTTAAAAAGTATCAACTATTATCTGAAAAGGGCAACTTTTTCCCTGGAAAAACAATTCTGTTTCCCTAGAGGCGTGCAACTTTTACTACCTTAAAAGTTGATGTTTAAAAGTTGACAATATACGATTTTTACAAAAAATCCTGTTCCAAAATCTATCCCTAAAATGCAAAACAGAGAATCTCTTTTTCCCTTTCTGCTTCTACTATATTTGCTGTATTTATGGTGTTATGCTGTATCCACAGGAGGACTAAAAAATGACTGATGAAATAAGAAAAAAAGCGATTGAAAAATCAAGAGAACTTTATCCGGAAGAAACTGAAATTTTTGAACGTTGGGAGAAACACATAGCAATATATAATGCCGGTTTCTGGAACATTCCATATAATTTCAACGAAATCATACAATTCTGGAATACAGAAGATCCTTTTACACGTGATCAGCGTCGAAAAACTCTTTACAGCTGTACTACACTGTTAAATGATCTCCTTACCTACGGCCACTGTCATAAATGGATTATCTATGTTATGGAAATGGTATTCAGTCCAGAAATTTATGCCGTAATACGACTTCTCTTAGCAACCGATGAACGTACGGAAGAAGAACGCCTTGATGCTGCTAAAAAGCATTATCTATCCGTTAAATTTGGACGTATTGATAAATCCACTGCTGAATCTTATGGTGTTGATGCAGATACACTTAGAGAATGGTTAAACGGACTTCCTGAATTAACTTCCGAAAAAGAGATATCCGTTCCCACCACTAAAACAGAACTAAAAGCAGAGAAAATAATCAAAAAATTTCATCCTGATGAATACGATGCCTACACATTGATCAGACAAAATTTAGAACTTTATAATGCCGGCTGTAAGGCAGCAGTGAAGAAATGTGTAAAACAATATATCAGATGGGGTGAACAATTTCATTTGCTTGAGAATTTAAGGCAGTTCAATAAACTTATAAAATCAAACCTGGGAATTGCCTATATAAAAGAGCATTTTCTTCCCTCTGTTCCGCCAGAGATAAAATCACTGTTTGAAATGTTTTTAAAGTGTATTCCTGACAAAATTGAAGAATCCGAAGAATCGGATTGATTTGTTCTATTGCAATTATGAACTTCGATTCAACTTATTTTAGTATCGTATATATCAGTACAAGGCAAAAAGTACACGGTAATAGCTAATACCGTGCTTTTTGACCAAAATTATAAGCTAATCTTACATATACGGTAAAAGTGTTATTTTATACGCTATTTCACATAAAACTCAACTGACATGGAAAGAAATAGATTACCCTATACATTCAATTATCCGGCTTTATAGGTATCCATATTTTTCCAATATTTTCAGATGGAATCTTTTGAGTTTTATAAACAAATCCCACACTGTATCGTGCCCTTGTGACTGCAACATAAAACTTAGAAAGGCTTTCAGCCTTCATATCTTTGGATTTTTCAGATAACCACTTCAGCATTGGCTGTGTCGGATATATCAAAACTCTATCGAAAGTAAGTCCCTTGGATAAGCCAAAAGTCGTTACTCTAAATTTTTCATTTACCTTAGTTCTTCTGTCATATCTAAGCTGTATAGGATTATATTCTTCTATATAGCTATCAATATTTTTTTCGTTAATCCAAAATATTCCATCATGTCCCGTTTTTTCATTCATTGCAGAATCACATGGCTTCATATCAGGATACATCTGATTTGCAAGATTACATATAATCTGATTATTTCGATAAGAGGTCGATAATGTTGTGGAATCAATATTCATTCCAGGAATATTATCCTGCACAAAATCCACTATTTTCCCACCTGCATACTTTTTATATTTTGCTTCGTAATGAGTTCGATACGTCGTCTGACGGGGATCTCCTACTAAAGTCATGTTGCAGCCAACCTCGTACAGTTTTTTTATAACTTCTAAATCATATCCGGCAAAATCTTGTATTTCATCTACAAAAACATAAGAAAAAATTTTTCGTATTCTGCGAAATACACATCCATTCGATAATCCGTCCAAAACACATGGCAATTTTGAAATCATATTTGAATATACATTACCTGAAGCCGTGACATATTTTTTCTCATTTGTATCTTTTAGTCTCAATAAATTTTTATCTGCCTTATTCACTAATAACACACCTGATACCCTATTATTTATAAGATAACTTTGGTAAGGTCGTATACCATGCTTGATTAGCAGCGAAAACCACGGCATAATAGTTACATTGGATGGAATACAACCATTTATTTCGTAAAATTTGTCTCTAATGCTTTGTTCATTAGCATCGGTATAAGTTGTTATCAAAACATTTTCAGAAATCTCCAACGCCTGCTTTACAAGAAATGTTGTTTTTCCCGCCCCTGCCGCCGCAATAATTAGACTACTCATTTTTTATTGCCCTCATTATATACTCAGGATATTTAATTTTCATAGCCGATTCAAAAATTGCTATGGCACAATCCGTCTTATGAGCGTGCATATATTTGTGCATCTCATCATCAGTATCGTAGTTAGTCCCCAAAATTTTATTCATTACATCTCGTCCATTTTCTTTCAATATTTTCGGCTCTAAGGTATTGTAATTAAAATCCTTGTCTGACAATTTCAAATCACCTGTATCCACTACTTCATCGACGCATATATGGATACATAGTATTCCTTCATATTCTTTGTACTTTTTCTTAACAGCTTCAATATTTCCATCATTATCCGTAACAACAGCCGTTTCTTTGTTTAATGTCTGTGCAATTTCAAGATACCGCTTAAATGTCACCCCACCTACAGTCATTACGTCTATTCCGTCTTGGATAGGAAGTCGCCCCTCATGAGTGTCCATATATGCCCGCTGAACAACCAGCTCATCTGAATCGCCCTCTACTAAGATTGATTTTTTACAAAGAATCAGTCGCAGTGTATCATAACCTGCCACTTTTTTGAAAAAATCAAAAGTTTCTTTTTTGAGCGATTGCATCGAGCAACAATTATCGTCTGAAAGTAAAATTAAATTTTCCAGTCCAAGTTTATTAGCGACAAAGCTACTATGCGTTGATGCTATAATTTGTCTACCAGCTGCAGCCTTTTCAATAACTCCCATCAACTCGCTTAATCGAGAAAAAGACAAATGACTTTCAGGTTCTTCAATCAAAATAATACTTGCTTTTTCTGCCTGTTTATGGCTTAAAGCTAATTGTGTTTTTATAATACATTGTGCCCCTTTTCCGGCATGAGCAAAAGGGATTCCATCTACCTGCGTAACCAAACTTGACTCCCAAGAATTTTGAACTCCCTGATCAGCACTCAATGATAATTTCCCATTCATAACAGTAGACGCTGCACTAATTTTCTCATTGATTGACTGAATTGCTTCATTTTGTGCAAACTCATCTATCATATTTCTATGGGCTTGTGTTATTGCTGTTATGTCCTCTGGTTCAAGGAAATCCTTTACTACTCTGGAAATATATACATCAGACCCATTTTGGTATCTGTAATTTGACGAATCAATCATTACAGATTTTATTGGTATGAATCTGGGCATTTTCTCATCTCTGCTAAAAGAAAACCATTTAGCTTCATAAAATTCAATAGGCAGACTCGTAAGTTTTTCTGTTTTCAGCATACTTTCATATTCTGAATTAAATTTATCAGAGAAGCTAATTGTAAATCTGATTCCCGCTATACCGTCGCTTTTTTCAGAATTGCCATTTCCTTCATATTCCGGCAATGTTCCACTTTTAAAATATAGCTCAATCATTATTTCTGGAGGTGCAATCGGATGTCCCTTTTTCACTGATACCAGGTATTCCTCAACTGCTTCTCTATTAAATAAATATGTTGACAGCTGATTCTTAATGTTTCGGCCAGCATACATACCAGTTAAAGCCACATGAATGGCTTCAAGAATAGTAGATTTTCCTGATTCGTTATCACCAACCAGAAGATTGATATGTTCATTAAATTTTATTTCAAACGGATTTTTAAACTTCTTAAAATTTTGAATAATTACCTTCTCAATAGCCATTCATAGCCTCCTATCTTCAATTTTACTCCACTCCCAATGCCTTAAACACCGCATCCTCCGCACTCTGATATGGAATCAGCTGAAATGCACTCATCAGTTCAGCAGGAACGCTTGCGAAATCAACAAATGAGGTACTTGGAATCAGCACCTTCTTTGCGCCGCTGTCCAGACACACTTGAAGCGTGTTTGCAAGTTCATCCACCTTTATCATCGTGCCGCTGATTGTAATATCTCCCAAGATTGCCAGATTGCTGACCACTGATTTTCCCAGTGCAATCGAGCAAAGGGCAATCAATGTAGGTAGTGACAGTTTCTCAGTCATGCCGATACCCTGCAAGTCCTGATAATTGATGATATAATCTTTGGTTGATGTACTGATAGTGCCGCTGATCCGGTTGCCGTTTGCTTTCAGATAATTAAATGCCGTATTTACAGCTTCCTTGCACTTAGAATCATTACCTAAGCCTGTCCGTTCAATCTTGCCATTTCCCGGAATCATCTGACTTTCCAAACGAAATACGCCAAGCATGCCGCTTTTTCCTCTGGATACAGTATAAACCTGTCCCGGATTGCACATTCCGTCCGGTATCAGTTTGCCACCGCCTTGCTCCGGTACAGAAACATAATGCTCTGACATATCCTCCAGGTCAATATAGGAGAAGTTCACATCATAAAATTCCATGCCACCCAGCTTTTTCAGCTGTTCTTTGACACGTCGGCGCATTTCCAATGCAATCTGAATGACTTCTTCCAGTTCTTCTTTCGTAAACTCACCATCCGGGTACATCAGCTTCAGATAACCATCTACCATGCGACGGACTGCAATCGTATCACGCTGATTCAGATTTCTTCCCAAGCGGAAATAGTGGTCAAGTGCATCACCATACTGTTCCTTACGAAGTTCTCGGATAAATTCAGCCAGATAATCACTGATAAAACCGTAATCATCAGTAAAATGCTCCGGTCTGAACTTCGGTATCTCCCAGCCAGGAAGATAACAGTGCATACGGTCAAGGAATGCCGTATCTGTTCCCATTTCCGGCGGGAAAGGCGCAAACAGACTGGATGTTTTCAACAGCACATCCACACTCTGATTGATGTTTCCCACAAATACCATAGAAGCAGTAGCAGCCTTTTCTTCTTTGCCACGGGCAAAAGAACCGGATGCCATGTAATCCTTCATAATCTGGATGCCATCTTTATCCTTGAACTTGATACCTGCCACTTCATCAAAAGCAACGCAATCCCATAAGCCGACCAGTCCGACGGTCTTGCGTCCCATATTGTAAAACAGGTTTGCAACTGTCGTCTGTCCACCGGAAATCAAGATACTATTTGGAGAAATCTCCTTGTAGAGATGGGACTTACCAGTGCTTCTCGGTCCCAACTCACAAAGGTTAAAATTGTTCTCAACCAATGGAATCATACGGGTCAAGAGCAGCCATTTCTCACGGTATGTAAATTCATCCGGTTCCATGCCGATAGAACGGAGAAGAATATCCAGCCACTCATCTTTGGTAAAGGCTTTTCGTCCCTGCTTCAACTCATCAATATCAATGTGTGGCATCTGGATTGGTGTCAGCTTACGGATACTGATCGGAGAAATATCTTTTTGCTTTTTCTGTTTGGAACGAAGCGGATTCCCATCAATGTCCTCAATGCCAAAGTTATTGTCGCCCTCAACCTCATAATCCAGCTGAACGATACACCAGATACCGCCGCAGAGCAGGCGGTCAAATTTTTCTGGGTATTCGTCGGCAATCGGTACATTGCCAACTCCCAGATTGGAAAACTCTGCAAAAAAGCAGTCCTTTTTCATATCCAATCGGACAGTCACCATATCAATGATCGTGTGACTACCTTTCTTTCGCAACTGAGACAGAATCTTTTGTGATTCATCCGGGCGTACAAAGTTGTCAGCAAGAATACGCTTCACATTCTGTACGCCTTTTTCAATGACCATTTCATCATCTGAGCTGCAATACTGACCCAACAGAAACTCAAGGACATACACAGGAACGTTCGCCCCTTCCTTGATTTTCTTTGTCAGGTCTTTCCGAACAATCTTACCGTCAAAGTTCTGACGGAGTTTGTTCTTTATTTCTTCACGGATGCTTTCACCTTCTGTAAATTGCTCCATCTTTCAATCCTCCTGCGGTATTAACTAAAGAAATCGAACTCATCCACCGCAAAAGCGATGTCAATCTGGAACGGCTCACGCTGCGGCATCTGCAATCCCTGTTCGTCTGCAATTACCAGATAGTAAGTAGCGGTATTGCTATATTTCAGCGATTTCAGATTAAACTGGCAGCGGAATGTTCTCTCTGTACCATTGTCACTGGTCTTATCTGCAATAATCTTCTGAATATCACTGATTTGCTTTCCGTTTTCGTCTGTAAAATAGACCTGATAGGTTGTTGCTTCACGATTTGGTCCAACTGCATCCTTCTGATAAAAATTCAGTGAGAAAATCATATTGCTGATTTTACGATTTGCCGACAGTAAATTAACAGTTACCGGTTTTGTATCGTACTTCTGCCTGTTTCGCCTATATTCCATAGAATCATTACGTAAATGATGATACTCAATAACTGGAACAACCATTTCCTGCAAGCTAATGCCACCATGCACAAAATTCATAGCACCACCACTCATCTTGATCCGGATACCTTCTCTTGGAGTAAATCCTTCAAATTCTGTATTTCCATCCAGAAATTTTACAGGCATCAAATAATCAGGCCGGACACCTTTCTGCATAATCGCATATCTTCTACCATATTCCACGCATCGCCTGTTGCTTTCTTTTTTTATAACATCAGAGTTTACAGCATCTACATCAAAAAAGCCTCTTTTATCAACCTTATCCTCTTCCTTCAGTGGACTGTATGTGTAAAGGAATCCGTGGTCGGCCGTAATTAGAATGTTCGTGCCACCAAATTCATTTACAATAATACGCACGAGGTTCTTCAATTCAGAAATCGCCTTATCGCAGGCACTAAAAACAGCTGTATCAGAAGTATGGCTTGCTTCATCAATGGTATCATGATAAATATAGACCACATCCATGCCTTTTACCAGAGCACTTCGTTCTGCTCGTTTCATAGCAATAATATCATTGTATTTTAAAGCAACACTCGCCGAATCTTCTGATTTCAGAACCTTCTCTCTATAACCACTTACCGTAGACTGTCCATCTGCCAATACAACCACATTATCGTTTCGAAGTTCTACTGTCAGCTGTTTATGTGGCAATAATGCTGCCATACCGAATTTCGTAATAGAAGGAAAGATGCTCTGCATACTACTGAGAGAAACCTTACTTTGAGTTTCTCTCTGAAGCTGATCCGCCATAGCTGCAGCCACTTCATAGCGCATAGCATCAGAGATAATAACAAACACTTTGTTTTCAGATGTTTCAATATGAGATCGATAGAATTCCTCTTGCTGTGGAATTTCTAAAATTTTTCCATAATTTTTCAATTCATCTGCGCTCACATTCGACCAGTTATTACCCAATTCTCTCAGAAACCAATTTGTATACAGCCCCTCAACTTTATCTACAACATGCTTGAACAAATCATCCAGTAAAATATTAGAGGTCTCCAGGCTCTTTTGAAAGCTCAGATGAAATAAACGATAATATGTATCCATCTGATAATAACTTTCCGTATATTCTTTCCAGATACCTTTTGCTTCTGCAATATGAAAGCCTGCAGAATGTTCTTTAAAAAAGTTCTGCATATTTGCCACCTGCATAAGGCCATCATAAAAGTTTTCAAATGGCTCATACCACGCACAGGTTCTTCGTTTTTCAACAGTTGCTGTAATGGTATCCACATCAATGATATGGTCACTGATCTCCGTCATCAATTTTGTCAGAATCACTTCGTTGATGCACGGAAAGCACTCTGTCCCTGCCAAATCGTCTACTGTCAGCTTTTCAAAACGCTGATGAAGGCGAGCTTCATCCTCAACATACCGTGCCACATCATATAACTGCTGAATATCCTCGCTGTGAAGCCATTCAGAAATAAAATCATAGCAATATGCCTGGTGCGGCATGGAAATAAAGCCATCCAATCCGGCAAGATACTCCTGCTGCATGGTACGAGTAGCAGCGGTCAACAGCAAATGAATTGCCAGCCGTCCCAGATCTGGTTCTTCCTCCACAAATCCGCAGCCCTGGCGAACCATCGCCCAAAATGCACCATCTGCATGATATTTTACAAAATCCTGATAAACCGCATTATTCTTCAAATCCAATCCGGCACGGAACACGCTGCGGAGAATCATATTTGGCTGTGCATCTTTCAATCCGCAAATTGCTGCCATGACTGCCATGTGCAGCTGTGCAGGCGTTGCCGGAACTTTATTCTGTGTGCTGACTTTTAATCGGCGGTCTTTCGCATTGAAATAAGCACGGTAATTCTTGACCTGCTTCCGCATGGCCGGATTCGATGTAAGACCCATCTCATCCATCCAAATGGAAATCAGATCTGCCCGGAACTCTTCACTGTAAAGCTCCACATCCAGAAGCCAGTTATCCTCCGGATGATTATATACTAAAGGACTATAAACCAGATAATTTGTCGTTAAATCGTCTACCGAAAGCAGTTTTTTCACAGAAAACGCATTATTGCCAGTTAAGGTAATCACCTTTGCATTTTCTAAAACCACCTCGTCCAGCTTATCCTCAAATTCCTTATCTTCATCGTACCAGAAAATGATACGACGCTGGTAAAACTCCAGCAGAGGAGCCGCAAACCTGCGGTTTAAATCCTGTATTACTTTGTCTGTATCCATGCTTGCTCCTCCTACCTTATAATTATCCAATTTACTTTTCGCTTAGTTCCATTCTGTACTAATCTACCTTTTTCCTGTAAAGAAGCGAACATTCGAGAAACCGTTCTTTTTGATACGCCTATCTCTTCTGCGTAATATGCCTGTGTTGCAGACGGATTTTTCTCTATAAGCTGCAACAATTTTTCTATCTGCGTCTGTTCCTTATTAAGCGGCGCTTCAATACTATTAGTGCCATTTCCGGTATCATTAACGCCATTAATGCCATTTCCAGTGCCATTGGCATTAATCATGGCGTTATTTGTATTAACCTGATCTCTATAAATATTAATACGCAAATCAACTTCGCCGCCAATAAACTCCGGCTCCCGCAGTCCGGCAGCTTTTACTTTATCAATAATTCTCGGAATACCGCTTCCCCAATGCTCGATCAGATTCATATATGCAAACGCATGGGCAAGGGCTTCATTTCTGATTTTGGAATAGCCTTCTTTCATACGCTCCATCGTTTGTCCCATTGGCAGCTTTCCTGGAGAAGTGATTTCCAACCGGTTGTCATATACGGCAACTTGTATCGTACCATGATCCAGATAACTACGATGTACCATGGCATTGATAATCAACTCACGAATGGCATCCGGTGGAATCTCATAAATATCCTGCCGATAAATACCTACAATGGTAGCACCCAGATGAATATTTCTCAAAACAAACTGAAATACTTCATCTATCTGCTCCCAAAGCGGACCTGTATATTCTCTACGATCAACAAATACCGCTTTCGTTGTACCTTTGAACACGCCACATTGCGTTGCAACATGAAGTCCACCATTGCCAGTTAAAATAGCAAAAGCATTGGACGGATAATCTTTTCCATCACGCTCAATCAAAACACCCCAGGAACGTAGCTGTTGTCTGCCGACATCTTTGATGGATGCTTTCTGTTCCGCAGTATGCGCATTTTTGATTGCCTGCTCCTTCATAGCTTTACAAAGAGCGTCAATATCTTCATCCGTGATATTCAGCCCCGTACACAAAGCCTGATCGTAGTAGCGATTACTGCCCTCAAACAACAGCTCCTTTACCATATACTCATCGGCAAGACGAGTAGTTCCGGCAACACGGACATACACGCCGCCATCTCTGCCAAGTGCTTTGATATAATACGGGCGCTGTCTGCCCTCAGAAACCTCTACCACAATAACAGTCTTGCCATCAACCGTCTGTAAAGTAATATCCGGGATAATTGCCGGTTCACAGCTGTCTGATACGGCATTGGCAATGGTATCCATTTTCTTGAATACATCTTCCTTGTCAAAGCCAACAACCTCTCTGGTTTTATCAGCAATTCCGAAAATGATTTTCCCTCCTGTTCCATTTGCAAAGGCAACCACAGACTTCATATATTTGATACTTTTCTCCGGCAGGTTCTCTTTGAACTCCACATTCTTCGATTCTCCTGCAAGAATTTCTTCTATGGTCATATTAACACCTCGCTCTCTTTTACAGTTTTAACTGTTGTTACTATAGCAGTGGTACAACAAATTGAATCAAAGCCGCAACTGCCGATCCAAATTCGACAGTTCCTTTTATAGCTTGTAACGAAGCTACTGCCGTCTTTATCATCGATTTCTTTGGTTTTTCAGATATAACTTCTGCTTCTATAACTTCCAGGCTTTCAGATGCTGCTTCTTTATCTTCATCTGATGTAAGAGTGTCCATCTTCGTCCTAACCGCAGCAATCAGTTGTTCTATATCGTTTGCTGTAGCCCCAATATTTGTAGTTGCCGTAACAGATGAATTATCATTTGCAATAATAGCTTGACCATTTTGCACCGTCACATTATAAATATTCTTTTCATCTACTCCCATATCAATACCTACTTTCGTTAAATAGCTTTCTACATGGCGAATTAACACCATAACAAATCGTTCATTAAAACCTTTGATTTTATCTTGCCATTTAGATGAAGAAGAATATCCCATGGCAACACCACGATATACAGAATTGTTATTCTCTACTAAATATCTTAAAACGGCATACACATTTCGTATTTCTTCGCCATCAGTTTCACCCAGGGAAAAAATCGATCTTCCATAGGATCCTTGTACTTCTTTAATTTCATTTTCTAAGTCCCAATCACAGCTGCCGCAATCATGGATATAGTCACTTATAATCGGAGTGCTATCTATGTATTTCACAAATTTTGCAAGCACATCAGCATAATCTTGATAATTTGCCTGAAGTAATCGATTGGAGCAACTGTTAAAATCATATTGAATTTTTCGCAATTCTTTTCTATTTAATTTCATAATTTTTCACCCCACAAAACGGGCAATATGCACCCGTCATCTTTAATAATGGTTTAATTTTCGCAGTACGCTTACAACACGAAAAATCACAAATTTCCATTGCTTCTATCCCTGAACGAATAGGATCTTCATTTTCATGTTTCGGACGTTTTCCAGCCTTGAATGTAATGCTTCCTTTTTTGCTATGCCGTTCCATTTTTTTGAATTCATTATAAATCATATCATTGACGGCATTCGTTACCATTTTCATTGCAAGTTCAAGTACATCCTCAGTAACATAGTGTTCGCTTATTAAACCGCAACTTGGACAAAATATATGAAGCACCCCGTCATCCTTTAAATCAGCAGGAGTTGCCTTAAAATATGTGCCACAATGCTCGCATTGCAAAAGAACATAGCCGTCATCATCTGTGGGGATAGAAATCGTCATATTGATTTCATCACTCATACTGTTCTCCCTTACTTACTTTATTTTAGCCAAAACATCCCGGAAAATTGCATAATTCTTCTTCACACCATCGTCCAGATCAATAGAAATCATCTGATCGGCAAGGTGATGAATCTTTTCCTCGTAGATTCTAATTTCAGTATCCTGTGCCTGCAAAGTAGTTAATTTCTTTTTTAACTTCACCCGCTCGCCAGTGGAAGCATTGGCAATACGCTGTTCCAGATCGGCAATGGCTGTACGATAACGAGCCTGTTGTTCATGCACATAATCAGTACGAATACGGGCAATGGTGTCCGGCTGATAGCGGTGCATATAGATCAGGGCCTTAAAGCCGTTCTTCTTACCGCTGTCAAACAGCCAGTAAATCGGGCGTTTCCCTACCGTTCCCGAATATATAGCACAATGTTCCTTATAAAAATCATTCACAAAATAATTTCTAATTATTTCTCGTGGACTTCCTTTTCCGCCCAGTGCATTTGCAATAAACTTCAAATTATCATCAAGTGAATCAACACCATAAACAATTTTTATAAATTCAACAAACCGTCCAACTATATCATCTTTAAAATATTCATCATCGCAAATTGGAATAATATTGTCTTTATCAACAGAAAATGAAATATATTCATTAGCATTGAGAGGGACACCTGCATTGACAATTCCCCTTTTATCCAATGAATACCGTCCAAACATACATCCAACAGAATACGATATTAGAGAAACTATTTCATCTCTTTTTGTTTTTACATAATAGCTTCCATCCATCGCCACTGGTATATCTTCTTTTGTGTCAAAAATTCGATGAACAGATATACTTTTCTCTGGCACCTCACATGACACCTCATTTTCAAGCCCGTACTCTTTCAAAATCACAGCATTTATATGTTCTTCATTATCTTTCATCTTAAAGAAACGATTTTCACACTCTGCTTTCCATTCTAAATAGCATTTTTCAAGAGAATGTAATTCTTTTCTTTTAACTAACGGATGCTGTTCAAAATCCCATGATATTTCATAAGAATCCCAATCTTCCTTTGATAGTGCAATATTGTCTTCACATAATGATCTAAGTAGTACTGCCATTTTTTTAAAATTGATTGCTGGCACAGCTTCTACATTAGCTAATTTCAATCCAACGGTAGGATTCAATAAATCCATATATACTTGCGAAATACTTGAATTAAGAAGTGCAAGTGATACATATAAATCATCATCATTCTTAAAATATAAGCTTGGCGCTGCCGTACTTGATGTTTTATTATTAGTTATTCTAAACGATGAACCACCCATTGTTGTAGCTGACCAATTCAATGCTTTCTTAAAATAAAATTCAGGTTCACTTCTTCTGACAGACACATTAACTTTATCTGGGCAATTCCATAAATCATATATATTTATTACATACTCATAATTTCCGTAATGTCGCCTGTATGCTCCACCCTTGTTAATAGGCACCCACTTGTATGCTGTACGATCTTCAAAATTATTTGCATCAAAGGTTATTTCCATTATAGGAATTTCAAACCACATTTTCAAAAAATAATCGTCATCACCAGATACAATGCCTGTCTCTTATACACATCTCCGAGCCCACGAGA
>ERZ1026850.1308-NODE-1308-length-13227-cov-4.966824_pt1 | contig 13227 bp, 8 predicted proteins | sample MGYA00380155_ERZ1026850 | MGnify/ENA primary metagenome ERZ1026850 (study PRJEB33269, sample SAMEA4719791) | human gut metagenome | biome: human-associated habitat; feature: organic feature; material: feces | place: Cameroon | collected 2013-10 ... | reverse complement strand
TATTTTCAGGGTGCTATGCTTGCAAGTTTTTTTGATTTGTTATATGATATTTTTATATTTTCGGAAACCATGGAGGAAAACAGGATGAGTGAAACTTATGTAGAATGTCTGGTGGCTAGAAAGCCTTCTACATTACTTAGTTTTATCAAGGTACTGTTAATTATGCTGACAATTGTATTTGTGATATTGGGAATCGCTTTCATACCGATGCTTCTGGCTGCCATTATTACAGGCGCAGGTGCTTATTTCGCATATATGAGTGCAGATGTAGAGTATGAATACCTGTATCTGGACAAGGAAATCAGTGTGGATAAGGTTATGGCAAAGAGCAAGAGAAAGAAAGCCGGTAACTACGAGGTGGAGAAGATAGAAGTTCTTGCACCGTTTAATTCCCACAGACTGGATTCCTATAAGAATCGTAATTTAAAGACTGTTGACTACAGTTCTGGGATTGTTAATCAGCCGGAGCGCAGATATATGATGATTTGCAATGGTGACACGAGGGTGATTTTTGAACCCAATGAGGCAATGATTAAGGCAATACAGAGCGTAGCTCCCCGTAAAGTTTTTACGGATTGATGAATAATCAGCGCAAACCAGCTATGTTTTGCGCTTTTTATTACTTCATAGGAATTCCTGTGAAGTAAAAATATGAATGTGCCGAGGCACATTCTTTTTCATATTTTTCATATATAGAAGAAATAGAAATCAGGAGGACAGAAGATGGGTCAGATTATTGGCGAAGGAATTACTTTTGATGATGTACTGTTAGTTCCCAGTTATTCACAGGTAATCCCGAATCAGGTAGACTTAACAACTTGGCTTACGAAGAAAATCAAGCTGAACATTCCTATGATGAGTGCGGGAATGGATACGGTAACCGAACACAGGATGGCAATTGCCATGGCAAGACAGGGTGGTATCGGTATTATCCATAAAAATATGTCAATTGAGGCGCAGGCTGAAGAGGTAGATAAAGTAAAACGTTCCGAGAACGGTGTTATTACCGATCCATTTTCATTAACTCCGGATCATACATTGGCGGATGCAGATGCATTGATGGCTAAGTTCAGAATTTCCGGTGTACCGATTACCGAAGGAAGAAAATTAGTCGGTATCATTACAAACCGTGACCTTAAATTTGAAACCGATTTTACAAAGAAAATCAAAGAATCCATGACATCAGAAGGACTGATTACGGCAAAAGCCGGCATCAATCTGGAAGAGGCAAAGCAGATTCTTGCAAAGGCAAGAAAAGAGAAGCTGCCTATCGTGGATGATGATTATAATCTGGTAGGATTGATTACCATTAAGGATATTGAGAAGACTATCAAATATCCTTTGGCTGCAAAGGATAGCCAGGGCAGATTGCTCTGTGGTGCCGGTGTAGGTATTACTGCTAACGTATTAGACCGTGTAGGTGCGCTGGTAGATGCCAAGGTAGATGTCATTGTTCTGGATTCCGCCCACGGACATTCTGAGAACGTACTTCGCTGCCTGAGAATGATTAAAGAGAAATTTCCGGATGTACAGGTCATCGCAGGAAATGTAGCAACCGGAGAAGGAACCAAAGCTCTGATTGAAGCCGGGGCAGATGCTGTAAAAGTTGGTATCGGACCTGGTTCTATCTGTACCACCCGTGTGGTCGCTGGTATCGGTGTACCACAGATTAGTGCCATTATGGATTCCTATGCCGTGGCTAAGGAATATGGAATCCCGATTATTGCGGACGGAGGTATTAAGTATTCAGGTGATATGACCAAGGCAATTGCAGCCGGCGGAAATGTCTGCATGATGGGAAGTATGTTTGCCGGATGTGAAGAAAGTCCGGGAACCTATGAATTATACCAGGGAAGAAAATACAAGGTATATCGTGGTATGGGTTCTATTGCAGCTATGGAAAACGGCAGCAAAGACCGTTATTTCCAATCGGATGCCAAGAAGCTTGTTCCGGAAGGCGTAGAAGGCCGTGTTGCTTATAAGGGAAGCGTAGAAGATACCGTATTCCAGCTGATGGGTGGTTTACGTTCCGGTATGGGTTACTGTGGAACACATAATATTGAGGAGCTGAAGGAAAATGGCAGGTTTGTTAAGATTTCCGCGGCGTCCCTCAAAGAGAGTCATCCGCATGACATTCATATAACAAAAGAGGCACCAAACTATAGCGTAGATGAATAAAAATAGAAATTCCCAAGAGGAAACATCTTCTTGGGAATTTTACTAGGGGAGAATCTTTGGATGGAAGTTATTTATAACAAAATCCTGGATGGTGAGGAGCTGAAGAAGTTACAGGATGAATTTTGCGCTGCGGCAGGACTTTATATTTATTGTGTAGACAGCGTGGGGCAGAAGGTAACGCAGATGTCAGGACCCAGACAGGATGTGGAAAAACTTTCTGAGATTGTTTCGGGGGAACAGTTTCAGGCATTGGTAAACAGACTGACAGAGAGCAGTCTGGAAGACCAGGCAATAGAGGATACCGGGATAGAGGCAGTCAAGTATGCCGCGGTTTGTGTAAAAGATGGTGGGAAACCGGTTATTACCTGGCTGGTCTGCGCAGTATTGGAAGATTATGGTACGGATGCATCAGGTGTTGCCACACAGTTTGCCTACCATATCAAAGAACGTAAGTTAGGACAGGCATTAGACCTGCTGCGGGAAGCAAGCCATCATATCATCGGCGGGAAAATGTCTGCGGAAGCTGCCAGGGCAGAAAGAAGAAGGAGTCAGTTTTCCAAGGAAGAGATGGAAGCTGTGCTTGAGAGAACCGCAGCCACAACTGAAATCGTACAGATGTTAGATTGCGATGACCCGATAGAGCAGATTTTACTGCGGGTATTGCATATCGTAGGAAATTATCTGCAAATAGATGGGGCATATCTGTGTGAGATAGAGACAGAAGAAGCCAGAACCATTAATGTCATTGCTGAATGGAATGCAGAGGGCAGCGTTTCAGAATTTGAACAGACGAAGAACCAGTCAAGACCATCTTATCTGATGCACAGTAAGCCGTTGGTGCTTTCTGCAGACAGTGATGTCAGAAAATACAAAGCAGATATGGAGAAGGCCGGTGTCCGTGCACTGGTGGCCTTACCGATTACCCTGAAAGGTAAACTCAGCATGTATGCCTGCTTTGAAGTTAAAAAGTCTGCACGGATCTGGGAGATTGATGAAATCAAGTTTCTGAACGATTCCGTAAAGCTTTTACAGAGTATCGTGACAAGAAGAATCCAACAGAATTCTCTGGTGGGTTCTTACGCGGCGTTGGAGGAAGTGCTTAACAATGTGGGAAGCTCTATCTATGTCAGAGACAGGGAGAGTGACAGAATCCTGTTTGTAAACCAAAGCTTGCGCAACAGTTTCCAACAGGAGCTTGACCGGAATCTGTTATCTTCTATTTTCGAGAGTAAGATTCCGGAGAACAGTGATAGTGGAAGTGTGGAACTTTGCCTGGAGGATACCGGATACTGGTATGATTTATTTTATAAGAAGATTACCTGGGTAGACGGCAGAAAGGTGCTGATGTGTTCCATCTATGATGTAACCGAAAAGAAGATGTATCAGCAGAAGATAGAAAGACAGGCATACACGGATTTCTTAACTGGACTTTATAACAGAATGTGCTGTGAAAGAGATTTGGCAAAATACATTGACTGGGCAAAGAAAGAGAATGGGCAGGGTGCTGTTCTTTACATGGACTTAGATGATTTTAAGCATATCAATGACAGTCTGGGACATCAGTATGGAGATATCCTGTTAAAATCGATTGCCCATGGCATGCAGAGTGTGCCGGGAATTCAGAATTCCTGTTACCGCATGGGGGGAGATGAATTTGTCATTATTGTACCACCGAATCAGTTCCACACCTTTAACCAGATTGTGGAAGGGGTAAAATCGGTATTCAGCAAACCCTGGTTTTTGAAGGATTCTGATTATTATTGTACCATGAGTATGGGGGTTGTACATTTTCCGGAAGCTGGTGATGTGGTAGCGGATTTAATCAAGAAAGCGGATATTGCCATGTATGAGGCAAAGAAATCCGGCAAAAACCGGGTAGCCACCTATACAAGCAGCATTAAATCCGATTCGAACAAACGTCTGGATATGGAAAAGAACATGCGTGATGCGGCATTAAACGGCTGCAAGGAATTCCAGGTGTATTATCAGCCGATTATTGATATTCAGGAAGGAAATAAGTGTGCAGGAGCGGAGGCGCTGATTCGCTGGAACAGTGAAACCATGGGCTTTATGTCGCCGGTAGATTTCATTCCGCTGGCTGAGTATCTTGGACTGATTAATCCCATTGGCAATCACGTATTACGGGAAGCATGCAAAGAATGTAAGCGGTGGAATGATAACGGACATCCAACTTATAAGATTAACGTAAACCTGTCGGTTGTGCAGCTGTTACAGCCGGATATTGTGGAAATGATAGAATCCACATTAAAAGACAGTGGGTTAAATCCCCATAATCTTACTTTGGAAGTAACGGAAGGATTAGCCATCAATGACCTGGAAAGAATGAAGGAAATTCTGGAAGAGATTAAGAGCCTTGGTGTGCGGATTGCCCTGGATGATTTTGGAACCGGTTATTCCTCTTTAAGCCATATCAGGGAATTACCATTTGATGTAATCAAGGTAGACCAGAGCTTTGTAAAGGATTTGGCAGAGGATGCTTACTCCAAGTCTTTTATCAAGATGGTATCCGATTTGGCAGATGCTATCGGGGTATCTATCTGTGTCGAGGGAATCGAAACAAAACAGCAATATGATGTCCTGGCAGGTATGAAGGTCAGAATGATTCAGGGATATTATTTTGACAAGCCTATGCCCCAGGGTGCTTTTGAGAAGAAATACATGTAAACGAGGGAGGAAAGAAGATGAAGAAAGTTTCGTTAGCAGAGGATTTGGCAGGAAATGCTTATCCGGGAAGAGGAATTGTAATCGGACGCTCCGCCGATGGAAAATATGCCGTTACCGCATATTTTATCATGGGAAGAAGCAGCAACAGCAGAAACCGTGTTTTTGTAGAAGAAGGAAAAGGTATCCGTACGGAAGCTTTTGACCCATCCAAATTGGAGGACCCAAGCCTGATTATCTATGCGCCGGTCCGCGTTCTGGGCAACAAGACTATCGTGACAAATGGTGACCAGACCGATACCATCTATGAACTGATGGATAAGCAGCAGACCTTTGAACAGGCACTCAGAACCAGGGAATTTGAGCCGGATGCTCCGAACTATACCCCTCGTATTTCCGGTATCATGCATATTGAAAACGGCAGCTATCATTATGCAATGTCTATTTTAAAGAGTAATAACGGAGACCCTTCGGCATGCAACCGCTATACCTTTGCATACGAGAATCCGGTGGCCGGTGAGGGACGTTTCATCCATACTTATATGGGAGATGGCAATCCGCTGCCAAGCTATGAAGGAGAGCCAACCTTAATTGGAATCGAAGGCGACATCGACAGCTTTACCCAGATGATTTGGAGTCATCTGAATGAGGAGAATAAGGTATCCCTGTTTGTGCGATATATTGACATCGAAACAGGTAACTATGAAACACGTATTATCAATAAAAATAAATAGAGGATAGGAGATTCTACCATGAAAGAATTAGAACTGAAATACGGCTGTAACCCGAATCAGAAACCATCCCGCATCTTTATGGCAGATGGCAGTGAACTTCCCATTCAGGTGCTGAATGGCAGACCCGGTTACATTAACTTCCTGGATGCCTTCAATGGCTGGCAGTTAGTTAAAGAGTTGAAGAAGGCAACCGGACTTCCGGCGGCCACTTCCTTTAAACATGTATCTCCTGCCGGGGCGGCAGTCGGTCTTCCCCTGACGGATGTGGAGAAGAAGATTTACTGGGTAGATGATCTGGATATGGAGTTTACTCCCCTTGCCAATGCCTATGCAAGGGCAAGAGGTGCGGACAGAATGAGTTCTTTTGGAGATTTCATCTCCTTATCCGATGTGTGTGACGTGGCAACCGCCAAAATCATCAAAAGAGAAGTATCCGATGGCGTCATTGCACCTGGCTATGAGCCGGAGGCACTGGAGATTCTCAAGGCAAAGAAAAAGGGCAATTACAATGTCATCCAGATAGATGAAAATTATGTGCCTGCGCCAACAGAGGTAAAACAGGTATATGGTATCAGCTTCGAGCAGGGAAGAAATGAACTGAAAATCGATGATGCGTTCTTTGACAATATCGTGACAGAAGCAAAGGATTTACCGGAACAGGCCAGGATTGACCTTGCCATTGCCATGATTACCTTAAAATATACCCAGTCCAATTCTGTATGCTATGTAAAGGGTGGACAGGCAATCGGTATCGGTGCAGGGCAGCAGTCCAGAATCCACTGTACCAGACTGGCAGGTTCCAAGGCGGATAACTGGTTCTTACGTCAGGCACCCCAGGTACTCGGCTTACAGTTTGTAGACGGAATCGGACGTGCTGACAGGGATAATTCCATTGACTTATACATCGGTGAAGATTACATGGATGTACTGGCAGAAGGTACCTGGCAGAAATTTTTCAAGGTAAAGCCGGAAATTTTTACCAGAGAAGAGAAACGTGCCTGGCTTGACCAGATGACAGGTGTTTCTTTAGGCTCCGATGCGTTCTTCCCATTCGGGGATAACATTGAACGTGCCCATAAGAGCGGTGTAAAATACGTGGCACAGCCGGGGGGCTCTGTTCGTGATGACAATGTGATTGAAACCTGTAATAAGTATGGCATGACGATGTGCTTTACAGGAATTCGGCTGTTCCATCACTAAGCACATTGATTTTTAAAAACAATAGTGTTATTATTTTAACGATGGGTGTTTTTACAGACACACCGGACATAACAGAGCAGAACAGATAAAGGAGCAGATTGGTAAAATGAGTAAGAGTTTTGATGACTTATTATCGAAAGTATCCGAGTGCAGCGTAAAGAAAGTAGCCGTTGCTGTTGCACAGGACAAAGCTGTATTAGAGGCAGTACAGGCAGCCAAGGAACGTAACATTGCAGAGGCTGTTTTAGTTGGAGATGAAGACAAAATTAGAGAGGTTGCCAAGGAAGCCGGCATTGACGTAAATCACTTTGAAATCATTGATGAGAAGGATGATTTCGCTGCAGCATTAAAAGCAGTAGAACTGGTACATAACGGAAAAGCGGATATGTACATGAAAGGTCTGATTGATACCAAGTCTTTCTTAAAGAGTGTACTGGACAAAGAAGTCGGTTTAAGAACCGGTAAGGTATTATCCCATGTATGTGTATTTGAGATAAAGGGTATTGACCATTTATTATTCTTATCGGATGTTGCATTCATGACCTATCCTACATTGGAAGACAAGCAGCACATCATTGAGAATACTGTAGAAATCTGCCATGCATGTGGTATCCCGAATCCTAAGGTAGCACCACTGGCAGCCGTAGAAGTAGTAAATCCTAAGATGCCTGTTACCGTAGAAGCAGCAGAGTTGACCAAGATGTGTGAGGAAGGTAAGATTACCGGTTGTGTAGTAGACGGACCTCTTTCCTTAGACCTTGCTATCGACCCGGAAGCCGCACAGCATAAGGGTGCAGAAGGCAGAAAAATTGTCGGCGATGCAGATGTCCTTCTTTTCCCGGATATCCATGCAGGTAACCTGGTATACAAGGCACTGGTACACACAGCACAGGTTAAGAATGGTAATATCTTAACAGGTACAAAGGCTCCTGTTATCTTAACATCCCGTTCTGATGATTTTGAAACAAAGGTAAATTCCATTGCTTTAGGTGCTGTTGTAGCAGAAGCAATGTCTAAAATGAACTAGGAAACAAGGGGGTATTTAAAATGGCAGTAAAAAGCTTAATTATCAATCCGGGTTCCACATCCACCAAGATTGGTGTGTTTGAAGATGAAACCTTATTATTTGAGGAAACGTTAAGACATTCTACCGAGAAAATCGCACAGTATGCATCTATCGTAGACCAGAAGGATTTCCGCAAGGACATCATTATCAACCTGTTGAAAGAAAAAGATTTCGATATGAATTCCTTGAATATGGTAGTAGGCCGTGGCGGTATGTTAAAACCGATTCCGGGCGGTACTTACGCAGTAAGTGATGATTTATTAGAGGATTTGAAGATTGGAAGACAGGGACAGCATGCTTCTAACCTGGGTGGTATCCTGGCAAGGGAAATCGGTGATTCTATCGGTGTTCCTTCCTATATCGTAGACCCTGTCGTGGTAGACGAGTTAGCACCCATCGCAAGATATTCCGGCGTACCGGAGTTACCAAGAACCAGCGTGTTCCATGCACTGAACCAGAAGGCTGTTGCAAAGCGTTATGCAAAGGAAGCAGGCAAGGCTTATGATTCCCTGAACCTGATTGTTGTTCACATGGGTGGTGGTGTATCCGTAGGTGCCCACAAACAGGGCAAAGTAGTAGATGTATTCAATGCTTTGGACGGCGATGGCGCATTCTCTCCTGAGAGAGCCGGTGCAGTACCAAGCGGTGCACTGATTAAAATGTGCTTCTCCGGCCAGTATACAGAGAAGGAAGTCTATAAGAAAATCGTTGGCGGTGGTGGCTTTAATGCCTACTGCGGTACAAACGATATGCGTGACGTAGAGAAGATGGTAGCAGACGGTGATGCAAAGGCAACGGAAGTACGCGATGCTTTCATTATGCAGGTAGCAAAAGATATCGGCTCTATGGCATGTGTTTTAAAGGGCAAGGTAGACCAGATTATCGTAACCGGTGGTATCGCTTACGATAAAGCCGTTGTAGAAGGCTTAAAGGAAAGAGCTGGCTTCATCGCACCAATGACAGTATACCCGGGAGAGGATGAGCTTCTGGCACTGGTACAGGGTGGCTTAAGAGTATTAAACGGCGAAGAAGAAGCTATGGTATACTAATTACAAAGATAATATTCCGATTGGATTACGAGATAGCATTCACTTGCGGGTGGGTGCTATTTTGTATTGGAGGCAAGGAAGTCTTTCCGGTTTGCGGGCGCGAAACCTTTTTTCATGCCTTAGTTGAATTTACCTGTCAAATCTGTTAGAATATAACGTGATATTTTATGATATCGTGATATTTATGTATGCGTACCGAAACGCAGAAACGAGGAAATCATGAGTGTAGTACAAAAAGTTTTTGGAACACATAGTGAAAGAGAGATTAAGCGTATTCAGGGACTGGTAAAGAAGATTGAAGATTTACGTCCCACAATGATAGAACTGACAGATGAACAGTTGCGCGACAAAACAAAAGAATATAAGAAACGACTGACAGAAGGGGAAACACTGGATGACTTACTGCCGGAGGCTTATGCAACGGTCAGGGAGGCAGCCAGAAGAGTTCTGAATACAGAGCATTACAGAGTTCAGCTGATGGGTGGTATTATCCTGCATCAGGGCAGAATCGCTGAGATGAGAACCGGTGAGGGTAAGACACAGACCTGTCTGCTGCCGGCATATCTGAATGCCCTGGAGGGAAAAGGAGTCCATGTTGTCACAGTCAACGACTATCTGGCAAAGCGTGATGCAGAGTGGATGGGGCAGGTACATGAATTCCTGGGCTTAAAGGTAGGCGTGGTATTAAACGATATGAAAGCCGAAGAGCGCAGGGAAGCCTATAACTGTGATATTACTTACGTTACCAACAACGAGCTTGGATTTGATTATCTGCGTGATAATATGGTTATCTACAAGGAACAGCTCGTTTTAAGGGATTTGCATTATGCCATCATCGATGAGGTGGATTCGGTATTGATTGATGAGGCAAGAACGCCTTTGATTATTTCCGGACAGAGCGGTAAATCCACGAAACTTTATGAAGCCTGTGATATTCTGGCAAAACAGCTTGTCCGTGGGGAAGATATGGAAGAGCTGACCAAGATGGATGCCATCATGGGGGTACAGAGAGAAGAAACCGGCGACTTTATTGTCAATGAGAAGGATAAAGTCGTAAACCTGACAGAACAGGGTGTTGCCAAGGTAGAGAGATTCTTCCAGATTGAGAACCTGGCAGACCCGGAGAACCTGGAAATTCAGCATAATATTATTCTGGCACTGCGTGCCCATAATCTGATGTTCCGCGACCAGGATTATGTGGTAAAAGATGACCAGGTTATGATTGTTGATGAGTTTACAGGCCGTATTATGCCGGGCAGACGTTATTCGGATGGTCTGCATCAGGCGATTGAAGCCAAGGAACATGTAAAGGTTAAGAGAGAGAGCAAAACCCTGGCAACCATTACCTTCCAGAACTTCTTTAACAAGTTCGATAAGAAATGCGGTATGACAGGTACAGCGTTAACCGAGGAAAAAGAATTCCGTGATATTTATGGTATGGATGTTGTAACCATTCCGACCAACAAGCCGGTAGCCCGTATCGACCATCAGGATGCCGTATATAAGACTAAGAAGGAGAAGTTAAATGCCATCGTTCAGGCGGTTGTGGAAGCACACGCAAAGGGACAGCCGGTACTGGTTGGCACCATTAACATTGACTCTTCTGAGGAGTTAAGCGGTTTACTTAAGAAAAACGGCATTGAACATAAGGTGTTAAATGCGAAATTCCATGAGCTGGAGGCAGAAATTGTAGCAGATGCCGGTATACACGGCGCGGTTACCATTGCAACCAATATGGCAGGCCGTGGTACGGATATTAAGCTGGATACAGAGGCAAGAGAAGCCGGCGGTCTGATGATTATCGGTACAGAGCGTCATGAATCCAGACGTATTGATAACCAGCTGCGTGGACGTTCCGGACGACAGGGTGACCCTGGTGAATCCCGGTTCTATATCTCCTTAGAGGATGATTTAATGCGTCTGTTTGGCTCGGACAGAATGATTAGCATGTTTAACGCACTGGGAATTCCGGAAGGACAGGAGATTCAGCATAAGGCATTGACTAAGGCGATTGAATCTGCCCAGAAGAAGATAGAGAATAACAACTTCGGTATCCGAAAGAGCCTGTTGGAATATGACCAGGTTATGAATGAGCAGAGGGAAATCATCTATGATGAAAGACGCCGTGTTTTGAATGGCGAAAGTATGCGTGATGCCATTTATAAGATGATTACCGATATTACGGAGGACTGTGTGGATATCAGTATCGGGGATGATACAGACTTCTCTGAGTGGAATTACAATGAGCTGAACACCCTGCTTCTGCCAATGATTCCGTTACAGCCTGTAACGCCGGAGCGTGTCTTAAAGCCTAAGAAGAACAGCTTAAAGCAGCAGTTAAAGGAAGAGGCTGTGAAGCTGTATGAGAGTAAGGAAGCAGAGTTCCCGGAACCGGAAGCTATCCGTGAGATTGAGCGGGTTATTCTGCTAAAGGTAATTGACAGAAAGTGGATGGATCACATCGACGATATGGAACAGCTCAGACAGGGGGCAGGGCTCCAGGCGTATGGTCAGAAAGACCCATTGGTAGAATATAAGTTAAGCGGTTATGAGATGTTCGATGAGATGACACAGAACATTAAGGAAGAAACCGTACGACTGCTCTTCCATGTAAGAATTGAACAGAAGGTTGAGAGAGAGCAGGTTGCCAAGGTAACCGGCACCAATAAGGACGATACCGTCCAGAAGGGGCCTGTAAAACGTATGGAAGCCAAGGTATATCCGAATGATCCGTGTCCATGTGGCAGTGGGAAGAAGTATAAACAGTGCTGTGGAAGACTGGGAAAATAAATCAGAACTAAGGAATCATTTTCTAAGACAGGAATGACAGAACCGGCTCAGACACGTTCTTATAGGGTCTTTCGCCTGGTTGCTGTCATCCCTGCCATGAAGCATGACGAGCAAGAAACTGGTTATTAGAAGTAATATGATTTTGATGAAAGAATAGAAAAGGTGGTGACGTTAAGTGGTAGAACTGGATAATATGAAATCCGAACTTCTCAGTTACGAAAGTCCCTTAGCGGAAGTGAGGGATTCACTTTGACTTAGATAATAAGTCGAAGCGGATTGAGGAACTGGAAATGGAAATGCAGGCACCGGATTTTTGGAATGACCCGGAGAAATCCAATCAGAAAATGCGGGAATCCAAGAGCCTGAAAGATACCGTTGATACGATGAACGGACTGTCCAGACAGTACGAGGACATTCTGGAATTGATAGAGATGGGATATGAAGAGAATGATCCCGCTATCATTCCGGATATCGAAGAGGAACTGAAATCCTTTAAGGAAACCTTTGAGAATATTCGTATCAGCACCCTGTTGTCAGGGGAATATGACAAGAACAATGCAATCTTAAAGCTCAATGCAGGAGCGGGCGGTACAGAAAGCTGTGACTGGTGCAGTATGCTTTATCGTATGTATACCAGATGGGCAGAACGGAAAGGCTTCAGCCTGGAAGTACTGGATTATCTGGATGGCGACGAGGCAGGTATTAAGTCGGTTACGTTCCAGATAAATGGTGAGAATGCTTACGGCTATCTGAAATCAGAAAAGGGTGTGCACAGACTGGTGCGAATCTCTCCGTTTAATGCCCAGGGCAAACGCCAGACTTCTTTCGTGTCACTGGATGTTATGCCGGATATTGAGGAAGATGTAGATGTAGAGATTAAGGATGAGGATATCCGGATTGATACCTACCGAAGCAGTGGTGCCGGTGGACAGCATATCAATAAAACTTCATCGGCAATCCGAATCACCCATTTTCCTACAGGAATTGTGGTAACCTGCCAGAATGAGCGAAGCCAGCACATGAATAAGGATAAGGCAATGCAAATGTTGAAAGCGAAGTTATATATGCTGAAACAGGAAGAAAATGCAGAGAAGCTTTCTGATATTCGTGGTGACGTGAAAGAGATTGGCTGGGGTAACCAGATTCGTTCTTATGTTATGCAGCCTTATACGATGGTAAAAGACCACAGGACAGGAGAAGAATCCGGTAACGTAGATGCTGTTTTAGATGGAGCAATCGACCCCTTTATCAATGCTTATTTAAGATGGATTAATAATTAGTGCGTATTTCCTTTTCGCATAATATCTAAAAAGAATTCTGCCAGGGTTGCGTTGATGTAAGGCATCAGCCACAAAAGTGCAATTCCGCAGGAGAGTAAACTGAGTAAGAAAAGTGGCAGGAAGCTGATGTAGAGATAAAACAAACGTCCTTTCTGCCCTTTCATTATGTGGCGGCTCATGGCTAACAGTTCCCTGGCGGAATACTGTGGAAAATCATGCAGCAGATAAAAACTCTGTGCATAGAAAAG
>ERZ1026850.1307-NODE-1307-length-13236-cov-4.084667_pt1 | contig 13236 bp, 9 predicted proteins | sample MGYA00380155_ERZ1026850 | MGnify/ENA primary metagenome ERZ1026850 (study PRJEB33269, sample SAMEA4719791) | human gut metagenome | biome: human-associated habitat; feature: organic feature; material: feces | place: Cameroon | collected 2013-10 ... | reverse complement strand
TTTATATGGCGAAGTAACTACATGAGTAAACTACGCTGTGAAACAGCGGTTTTACGAATGGAGTTCTGAATAGTTACGTCTTCTATAATTAGGGTTTACAGTTTGAAGTTTTCTATTCGTTATCTTTCGGATTATATCCGTAATTTTTGAGAAGCAGATCGCTGTCTCGCCAATCCCTGCGGACCTTTACCCAAAGCTGCAGATTTACTTTTTCTTCCAGCATCTCTTCGATATCCCGGCGGGCAGACTGCCCGATCTTACGAAGCATTGTTCCCTGCTTTCCGATGATAATTCCCTTGTGGGATTCCCTCTCACAGATAATGGTGGCTTCGATATCCACAATCGTTCCCTTACTGCTCTTACGCCACTTCATCTTTTCGATGGTTACAGCAATTCCGTGCGGAATTTCTTCATCGAGGCACCGTAATGCCTTTTCACGGATAAGCTCTGCCACTATCTGACGCTGTGGCTGGTCAGTGATCGTATCCTCATCATAAAAGGCAGGTCCGTACGGCAGATATTTCATAATGCACTTAATAAGTTCTTCCGTATTTTCCTGTTTCAGGGCAGATACCGGAACGATCTCCTGAAAGTCCATCTCCTTCCGGTAGGTATCAATAAAGCCAAACAATTCCTCTTTTTTCACTGTATCGATCTTATTGATAACAAGGATGACCGGTGTTTTAATTCCTTTAAGCTGTTCAATGATATGCTTTTCTCCAGCCCCGATATAATTCGTCGGTTCCACAAGCCAGAGCACAACATCCACATCCCTTAAGGAACGTGTTGCAATGTTTACCATATAATCACCAAGCTTGTTCTTGGCCTTATGGATTCCCGGTGTGTCCACAAAAACGATCTGTCCCTCCTGCGAGGTATACACCGTCTGGATCCGGTTTCTGGTGGTCTGCGGCTTGCTTGAGGTGATCGCGATTTTCTGTCCAATCAGACAGTTCATCAATGTGGATTTTCCAACATTTGGTCTTCCGATCAGCGTGGCAAATCCGGACTTGTAATTCTCCTTCATGAGCTACTCCTTCTTTTCCTTTCCCTGGCTGTTTTCTGAATCTACTGTATCTGCTTTCTGTACTTTTTCTTTATCCATATTCTTAAGATGTGCTTCATAGGCAGCCTGGCGTTCCCGTTCCTTGATCTGCTGCTTTAAGGCTCTTTTCTCGCTGCTCTTTTTTGATTTTTTGACGATCAGACGGATAAGGAGGATGAACACAACGATAATCACTGCCCAGACAACAAGGTATGGAAGAGCAATGACAAATGAAACGCAAAAATCAAGAAAGCCGTTTCCAATTCCCTTAAGGCTGTTTACAAATCCACCTGCCATTCTCTGAAGGCGTGTCTGCTCCTCAGTCTGGGTATAAGTCTTCACTTCGTCAATATATAGATAAACAGTACTGTAGGATACCTGATTGTCAAAGGTACGAAGCTGGGATTCCATACTTTCGATCTGATAACGCACATCAGAAAGCCGGCTCTCGATCGTGATGATATCGTCAATGGTTTCTGCCTGCTCGAGAAGCTCCAATAACCGCTGCTGTTCGGTCTGCAGCGCCTCCTTATGGCTCTGCATATCCACATACTGCAGGGTAACATCCGTCACGCTCTCATTTTTGCTGATTACATTTGAGGCTTCAGAAACAAGGGACAGAAATTCGTTCAGCCTCTCTGCCGGAATCCGGGCCGTAATATTTGCAGTACGAAGATTGCCGGCAGCTTTGTAAGTGCTTCCGTTATAGACATTGCTGGTCTCAATATACCCGCCAAGCGCTTCGATCCTTTTTTCCACATTTGCAAGCAATGTGTCAAATTCTTCGGTCTCTACAGACATATCCACGTTTTTAATCAGCTTACGGCTGGTATCCTGTACCTTTTCTACGTTTTCTGTCGAACCGGTAGTGCTGTCATATTCTTCGCTTGCAGCTTCCTCATAATAGCTGTTATCATAGCTGTACATATCATCGCTAAGATAAGCCGAATCTGCCACTGCAGCTTCCGTTGCCGCACCCTTTGAAGAAGCTCCGCAGCCGGTTAATCCAAGAGCCATAAGCCCTGCCAAAGTGATATAACGCCATGTTATTCTTTTTCTCATCCTTTTCATTCCTCCCTTGTTTCTGACAAATAATCCCCACATATTGTTACTGCCTGCCCGTACCTTGTTCCACCATCGAGCCTGCTGCTGACAGCCAGCTTCTCCGTATACATGTTAAGTAATGCTTCGGAGCTGTTTCTTAAGACCGGAATAACTGTTCCATGTTCATAAACAGCTCTTTGCTTTCCTTTAATTTATTTCCGTTTCCGACCACGCAGATATAATCCTGCCTCATAAAGGCTGCGACCTGTCTGCCAAGTCCCTGAATAATTTCCGGTGTAACCGCAAGCAGTTCATCCCGCTCCTTCTGCAGCCGTTCCATGGAAAGTCCGGTCATGTAACCGCCCAGGGAATAAATGCCCTTCACGGCCGGAGTCATCGGTGTATCAAGCTCACTGACTGCCCCGATGATAAACTGGGTCACTTCCCTCTCATCAAGCCTGCAGCCAGCAATATAATCTGCCGCCTGCTCATAGGTCCTGATTGTTTTTTCAAGGTTCGGATCACGATAGGAAACAAAGTATGCATCTCCGTTCCTGCCAAAGCTGCACATACATCCATACGCTCCACCAACCACACGGACCTGATTCCAGAGATAATCATATCCCATCATTACCTTAAGTACCCTTAAGGCACCTGTATAAGGAAGTCCCTCCCTGATAAAGTTGCCGGCACGGCATACATACTGAACCTGTCCGGCGGTTAAAAAGCCTTCATTCTTCTTTTCAGTAACCGGCTCATAGGTTTCCTTAGCGATCTCTCCGGTATAAAGCTTCTTACGGAGACGGTCTACGGCTTCCTCAATTCCCGCATATCCTTCTTCCGGTGCGGTATAATCCAGCAGCAGATTTTCCGGCCGGAAAAGATATTGACAGAGTTCCTTCAGATTTGCAACAAGCTCTTCCTTATGATCTTCAAAATTCTTTGTAAGCTCCTCAAGCAGGCGATATTGTGGAATACCATTTACCTGTTCGGTAACTGCTGCAGACTTTGAGAAGTATGACATCGCACGGATTGCTGCCAGACTGTGTCCTGCACTCTGCATGGTGGCCTGCATATCGGATTTATACTCCGCAAGAATTTCATACAGACGCTTCGTATCCGTGAAATCCGCATGGATCAGGATTTCTTCCAAAAGTTCTACTGCCTTATCCTTCTGATTAAACAGGAACTTCGTCCGTGCTTCAAAGGTTGGCTTAATCTTCGCCATATCCTTGGCATTGGTATACACATTAAATACCATTTTCGTTCCACCGGTATGGATCCGGATTTCATTATACAGATCACTGTAGGAATAATGCTCCGTGTCTACCATCAAGGTGAAAATACTCTTTAAAATTCCAATATAAGGGAACAGTCTTGCCGGCACATGGGAAGCATCAAATACAAGATTCAGGTAACCGATTCCGTTCGTAAAAATATTATGGTACAAAGCCGGAGCTTCCTTGCTGCCACGCTCCTCATTGACATAAGCCGCTGCTTCCTTCTTCATATCTTCTCTCTTAAGAAGCGGAATCTTTGCAAGATCCTCCTTCGGGCTTGGCTCCTGCTGATAAGCATGGAGCGCTTTTGTTGCATCTACAACCGCCTGCTTTTCTTCATCCGTCATCCGATCCTTTATTGCTGCCAGACGATCGGCAAGTTCCTCTTCCTTCTTCCCTGTAAGTCCGGGAACCGGTTCTACGACAACCACTGCTTTATGCCGGTTATCAATAAAATATTTCTGTACCAGATCTTCATAGTAAGAGGTCTCAATCTTTTCTTTTAAAACTGCAAGCGTATCATTGGCTTCAATGTGGATAAACGGCTTCTCTTTGTCATAAAGCCAGCTGTCGAGTGCCTGCAGGCCAAGCATCAGCCCTCTTGGATAGGAGCCAAAATCTGCTTCACGGTAACGGAATTCAAATTCATTCAAGGTTGCAAGAAGCGCTTTCCTGTCAATCCCATGCTTCACAATTTTCTGCAGTTCTTCTTCGATAATGGAAACAAACTGTTCCTGCTGTGTGGAGGAAGCATTCTTTGCGGTAATGGAAAAGTACGGCTGTGCAATGCCGGTTTCGGAATAGCTGTAAACCTCATCCCCGATTCCCGCATCCACAAGAGCCTGCTTTACCGGTGACCCCGGATCTGAACAGAGCACATGAACCAGCACGTCCATCGCAATATACAGTTCCCGGTCGAGACTGCTTCCCATTGCAATATTATAAGTAAGATAGGTTGCATTTTCTGCAATATCATCCTCCATCACGGAGTATTCACACTTCACGCAGCGTTTTTTGTCAAACGGCTTCTGTAACGGAATCGCAGAATCAACTTCCAACGTCTCATAAGAGGACAGATACTTTTCATCCAGAAACGTAAGGTATTCTTCCGGATCCAGATTTCCATACAGATAAATCAGGCTGTTCGAAGGATGATAATATTTTCCATGAAACTTTAAAAATTCCTCATAGGTAAGTTCCGGAATGACCTCCGGATCTCCTCCGGATTCCAGTCCATACGTGGTATCCGGATATAATCCGTTCATTACCTCACGGGAAACCACATCATCCGGAGAGGAAAAAGCTCCCTTCATTTCGTTATAAACCACACCATTGATGGTAAGCGGTGCATCAGTATCCTCCATCTCATAATGCCAGCCTTCCTGTCGGAAAATCTTCTCTTCTTTATAAATATTCGGATAGAACACTGCATCCAGATAGACATGCACCAGATTCTTAAAGTCCTTATCATTGCAGCTTGCCACCGGATATACCGTCTTATCCGGATAGGTCATCGCATTTAAGAAGGTGTTTAAGGAACCCTTTGCCAGTTCAATAAACGGATCCTTCACTGGAAATTCCTTTGATCCGCACAGCACCGAATGCTCTAAGATGTGCGCTACCCCCGTGCTGTCCTTAGGCGGTGTACGGAAGCCGATATAAAACACCTTATTTTCATCATCATTTAAAAGCAGTGTTATATACGCCCCGCTCTTCCTGTGTTTTAACAGATAACCGTCCGAGTTCAGATCCCCGATATGGCGTTCTTCTATTACCTCATATTTATCAAGTCCCTTTAAGCTTTTCATCGTTTCCTTCATTCCCTCCGTTTTCTTTCCAAACATATTCATTTCCTATTTTACTTTATCTTCAACTTTATTTTCAGATGGAAAATGTCATTAAGCCTAGCTTCGATAACTCAATCTCTTCAATCATCAGCCCGGCTGCTTTTTTTCTGGCAAGGTTCATCTGTGCCAGCTCCTCTACCGTCCAGATTTCTTCCTTATAAACAATCTTTTCTTTTCCTGTCATCGTTTTCTTTACAGTCTGGGTACGTACCTTTGCCCGTGCCTTCAGCTGCCTGTAGGTTTCATATACAAAGGTTCCCTTTTCCATATAATAAAATTCACTTTCAAGCGTTGTCTCCGGAGCAGCTTCCTTTAGCAGATACTGGGAAATAACCGCCTGAAACTTAAACGGCACCCTCTCGTCCCGCAGCAGCTCCTCATAAGTATATTTTACCCCCAGCGATACCGTCCGGGTATCCTGCAACACATATTTAAAATCCCGATATTCTGAAGTTCCTTCAAAAAATTTCATTCTCGTTTATTCTCCCAGCTTTCTTGTGCATACCAACCTATTCCTTATCCGAATCTTCGCCCGTATCTGTATCGGTCTGTAAAGAATCATTATTATTCTTCTTTTTTTTCTCCTGATCGATGGCTTTCTTCACAATATCCTTCTCGGTGAGATCCTCCTGAATCAGTTCTTCCATAGCATCCATCACCATCTTCATCAGCATCCCCTCTGCCTCTTTGGCATGTTCAAGACACCCTAACATAGTAACCCCCTGTGCAAGAGCCAGATTCCCTTCTCCAACCAGATCCTCAATATAAACACCCTGTCCGGTATAAAGCTTCGATATTTCAATAACCTGCGGCAGATAAATTTCAATAAGGCGCTTCTTTGCATCCGTTTCTCCTGCCATGGCACTTAACAGAATGGCCTCCCTCTGTCCATCGGTTACCGCCTCCATTGCAGCCAGCTCTTCTTCATACATCTTAAGATAATCGACCTCATCCTCTGACAGGTATTCATCCAGATCCACCGGCTCATCAATGCCGATTTTATGCTTCGTCAGATAGTCATACACCATCTGGAACTGGTCTTCCCGAAATTCCAGTTCTGCAAATGCCTCTGCAACCTGCTTCTTTGTCACATAATTGCCCTGTTCTTTAGCAAGCTTCCGGATTTCTCCGAGCTTTTGTGCAAAAAGTATTTCTTTATTCATATCAGTCCTTCTTTCCAAAACTTAGAATATCCTAACTTGTTCTGCCAGATATCTTATTGTACATGCGTATGGGTAAACAGATGATCCTGACAATATTCATAATTTCCGTTACACTTCGAGCAGAAGCGGAACTCCAGCTCCGGATTCGTCTCATCCGTTCTTCCACAGACAGCACATTTATGCCTGGTGATACTGCCACTCTTCTTCGCCTCATGACGAAATGACTGTTGTTTTGCTGCCTGCTGTCTCGTAATCCGGATCGGTCCCCTGCGTACCTTTCTGCGGCTGGTAAAGAAAAACACCACAAAATTAAGAAGAGACGCTGTAATCACGAAACGGATGCCGAGGTTATAGTAAAACAGAGCCGAGCTCGTTCCATAACCGACAATGAACTGGTAAACCAGCATCGCCCCGTAAATAATACCAAGAAACTTCACCTTGATCGGCAGGATAAAAAACAACAATACTTCATAATCCGGGAAGGTTGCCGCATAAGCTAAAAAGATGGACATGTTGACATAGTAGGTGCTGAACATCGTCGGATAGGTAATATAACCATTTACCGTTGTCCATAATCCAAGGCTCTGTGCCCCAAGCAGGGAACTTACTCCATACAGGATAAAAGCTCCAACTGCCGTAAAAAGAATGCCGGAAAAAATATAGACATTATACCGGTAGGTTCCCCAGGTACGCTCTAAGCTCGTGCCGATCGAATAGTAAAAATAAAGCATGAGCAGTGTCCAGAAGTCAAAGCTGTCCGGCGGAACAATCAGCCATGTCAAAAGTCTCCAGATCTGGAAATGGTGAATGATTTCATACGGATTCAAATATAAATAGGTAAAAAAGCCCGGATTGATCCATTTCATGAGATAACCGCATGCATAAAACATGATGAGGATCAACGACAGATTCTTAATTGCATATTTACCGAATTTCTTTTCAAAATTACTCATTCTTCTACGCCTTTCAAAAACTATTAGTCCATTTATTCTATCATTCCGGCTTCAAAATGTAAACGCAAATGTTCCGTTGCTTTTTGCCGATTCGTGTCGTATAATCACATGGTGGCTACACAGAAATTAAAGTAAAGTAACTATTCAGAACCGCATTCGTAAAACCGCTGTTTCACAGCGTAGTTTACTCATGTGGTTATTTCGCCATATAAATCATGTCAAATGTCCATATGAATGCAGGCATTCTATGTCCAATTGCCATAATTTGCATGGCTCTGAATAGTTACAAATCAAATAAGGAAATGAAAGGCGGTAAAATATGGAAAACAAGCAATATACACTCGGCATTGATATCGGCTCAACCACCGTTAAAATTGCCATTCTGGATAGTGCACACAACATCCTTTTTTCCGACTACAAGAGACATTTCGCGAACATCAGGGAAACACTTCATTCCCTTCTTAGTGATGCATACAGTCAATTAGGAAATATAAGGCTGCACCCCATGATCACTGGCTCCGGTGGATTAACCCTTGCCAACCATCTGAAGGTTCCCTTTGTCCAGGAGGTAATTTCGGTTGCCACTGCATTAAAGGAAATTGCACCGAAAACGGATGTTGCGATCGAATTAGGTGGTGAAGATGCCAAGATTATTTATTTTGAAGGCGGTAACGTGGAACAACGTATGAACGGAATCTGTGCCGGTGGCACAGGCTCCTTTATCGACCAGATGGCTTCCCTGTTACAGACCGATGCGGCCGGATTAAACGAATATGCCAAGGGCTACAAATCCCTCTACACCATTGCTGCGCGCTGTGGCGTATTTGCCAAGTCCGATATCCAGCCCCTCATCAACGAAGGGGCAACCAAGGAAGACCTCGCAGCTTCCATTTTCCAGGCCGTTGTAAACCAGACCATCAGTGGTCTTGCCTGTGGGAAACCGATCCGCGGCCACATTGCCTTTTTAGGCGGTCCGCTCCACTTCCTGTCTGAATTAAAGGCTGCTTTTATCCGCACCTTAAAACTGGATGAGGAACATACCATTGAAACAGAACATTCCCATTTATTTGCAGCAATCGGTTCTGCATTGAATGCCAAAGAAGAGGTTTCTTATACCATGGAAGAAATGGTGCAGAAGCTCTCTTCCGATATCAAAATGGAATTTGAAGTAGAACGTATGGATCCTCTCTTTGCAAGCAAAGAAGAATACGATGCGTTCTGTAAGCGCCACGAAACCCACCACGTAAAAACCGCAGATATATCCACGTATCACGGAAACTGCTATCTGGGTATCGACGCCGGAAGTACGACCACGAAGATTGCACTTGTCGGAGAAGACGGCTCCTTACTTTATTCCTTCTACAGCAGTAACGACGGTAGTCCCCTGAAGACGGCCATCCGTTCCATGAAGGAAATTTCCAAGCAGCTCCCTCCCGATGTGCATGTGGTCCGCTCCTGCTCTACCGGATACGGGGAACAGCTTATGAAGGCTGCTTTCCTTTTAGATGACGGCGAAGTAGAGACCGTTGCCCATTATTATGCGGCAGCATTCTTCGATCCTTCCGTGGATTGTATCTTAGATATCGGCGGCCAGGATATGAAATGTATCAAGATCAGGAATCAGACCGTAGACAGTGTGCAGCTTAACGAAGCCTGCTCCTCAGGATGCGGTTCCTTTATTGAAACCTTTGCCAAGTCCTTAAATTACAGTGTCCATGATTTTGCAAAAGCCGCTCTCTTTGCCGAGCATCCGATTGACTTAGGTACCCGTTGTACTGTATTCATGAATTCCAAGGTAAAGCAGGCACAGAAGGAAGGCGCCAGCGTCCCGGATATTTCCGCAGGACTTGCCTACTCTGTCATCAAGAATGCTTTATTCAAGGTCATCAAGGTATCCGATGCTTCTGCTCTTGGTAAAAACATCGTGGTACAGGGCGGAACCTTCTATAACGATGCTGTTTTGCGAAGCTTTGAAAAGATTGCCGGCTGTGAAGCCATCCGTCCGGACATTGCCGGAATCATGGGTGCCTTCGGTGCTGCCCTTATTGCCAGGGAGCGTTACAGCACAGATTACGAAACGACCATGCTGCCCTTTGACAAGATTCTGTCCCTGCAGTTTGAAACCAGCATGGCAAAATGTAAGGGCTGTACCAACAATTGCCGTCTGACCATCAACAAGTTCTCCGGTGGACGTCAGTACATTTCCGGCAACCGCTGCGAACGTGGTCTTGGCAAACAGAAAAATGAGAACAACGTTCCCAATCTGTTTGATTATAAATTAAAGAGAGTCTTCGGTTATGAACCGCTTTCTGCCGAAGAAGCCACACGTGGCACGGTCGGCATTCCACGTGTGCTTAACATGTACGAAAATTATCCGTTCTGGGCAACCTTCTTTAAGGAGCTCGGCTACCGTGTGATTCTCTCTCCGGTATCCAATCGTAAGATTTATGAGCTTGGCATTGAATCCATTCCGAGTGAATCCGAATGTTACCCGGCAAAGCTGGCTCACGGACATGTCAGCTGGCTCATCAACCAGAAGGTCGATTTTATTTTCTATCCCGCTCTCTTTTATGAACGTAATGAATTTGAGGACGCCAACAATCACTACAACTGCCCGATTGTTACCTCTTATTCCGAAAATATCAAGAATAACGTGGAAGAAATCGAACGTGGTGAAGTCATTCTAAGGAATCCCTTCATGTCCTTCCGCGACCTCAAAACCATCACTGAAGCACTGGTTCGTGAGTTTAAAGAGCTTCCCTCCAAAGAGGTCATTGCTGCCTGTGAAAAGGCATGGAAGGAATTAGATGCTGCACGTACCGACATGCAGAAAAAGGGAGAGGAAACCCTACAGTATTTAAAGGGGACCGGAAAACGTGGTATTGTTTTAGCCGGAAGACCTTATCATATCGACCCCGAAATCAACCATGGTATTCCGGAGCTGATTACCTCTTATGATATTGCTGTTTTAACCGAGGATTCCGTTTCCCATCTGGCGAAGCCGGAACGTCCGTTAATCGTTTCCGACCAGTGGATGTACCATTCCCGTCTCTACGCAGCCGCAAGCTATGTAAAGACCGTAGATAATCTGGATCTGATTCAGTTAAATTCCTTTGGCTGTGGTCTGGATGCTGTTACGACTGATCAGGTTAATGATATTCTGACAGGCTCAGATAAGATTTATACCTGTCTGAAAATTGATGAGGTAAATAACCTCGGCGCTGCCAGAATCCGTATCCGATCCCTGCTCTCTGCGATCCGTGTCAGGGAAAAGCTGAACAAGCAGCGTACGATCCGCTCCAGTGCCATCACGAAGGTGCCCTTTACCGAAGAAATGCGTAAGGACTATACCATTCTTGCCCCACAGATGTCTCCAATCCATTTCGATGTCATTGAGGCTGCGTTCCGCGCCTGCGGTTATAACTTCGAAATTCTTGGAAACGATAACCGTCGCGCCGTGGATGTCGGATTAAAATATGTAAACAACGATGCCTGCTACCCTTCCTTAATGGTGGTCGGTCAGATTATGGATGCCTTGCTATCCGGTAAATATGATCTTAACAAGGTAGCCGTCATTATGACACAAACCGGTGGCGGATGTCGTGCAACCAACTATGTAGGTTTTATCCGCCGCGCCTTAGAGAAGGCCGGAATGCCGCAGATCCCGGTTATTTCCCTAAATCTTGGCGGTATTGAAACAAACCCCGGATTCCATCTGAATGCCGAAATGCTGATGCGTGTTGCCTACGCTGCCATCTTTGGCGATATCTTCATGCGCTGTGTATACCGTATGCGTCCTTATGAGCAGACCCAAGGCTCTGTAGAAAAAGTACATCAGAAATGGTTAAAGAAGTGCCGCGAATTTGTTTCCGGAAAGCATATGCGTTTAGCCACTTTTAACAAAATGTGCCGTCAGATCATTGCCGACTTCGATGCAATTCCGATTAGGAATGAGGTAAAGCCCCGTGTCGGTATCGTCGGTGAAATTCTGGTAAAATTTGCACCAGCTGCCAACAATTACCTTGTGGATCTCTTAGAATCCGAAGGAGCAGAGGCCGTTGTGCCGGATCTGGTAGACTTCATGCTCTACTGCTTCTACAACCAGATTTATAAGGCTGATTATCTGGGCATGAGCAAAAAGACCGCCCTGATTTCCCGTCTCGGTATCCGTGGCATTGAATTCCTTCGCGGAAGTGCACGCCATGCCTTTGAGAAGAGTACCCACTTCACGCCTCCGAGCAGCATTTATGAAACGGTGGAAAATGCAAAAACGATCGTAAACATTGGTAACCAGACCGGAGAAGGCTGGTTCCTGACCGGCGAAATGATTGAACTGATCCACAGCGGTGTCAATAACATTGTCTGCACCCAGCCGTTTGCCTGCCTGCCCAACCATGTCGTAGGTAAAGGTGTCATCAAAGAGCTTCGCAAGCACTATCCATTAAGCAACATTGTTGCCATCGACTACGATCCGGGTGCCAGTGAAGTAAACCAGTTGAACCGTATTAAACTGATGCTTTCTACAGCTCAGAAAAATCTTCATAAGAAGGAGGAGAAAGCTCTATGATCAAGCAGGAAATCAACGAACTGAAACGCCTTTATACCCCAAGCAACTGCTCCATTACCAGAATCTGCGGCTGCTATGTCGATGGGGAAAAGAATAAAAAGACCGAATTTGAAGAAGCCTTTCTCTCCCTTCCGGAAGAAGAAATTTTTAAATACTTTGAACTACTGCGCAAAACCTTATCGGGAAGTCTCGGAAAGAATCTTTTAAATCTGGACTTCCCCCTTGCAAGCGAACAGGAAGGAGGCACCCAGGCTGCCCTTCTTGCCCTGCGCGACAGTAAATTAAAGGATGATGCCTTAATCGAAGAGTTTTATGACCGTGTCATCAATACGTATGAATACGTCGGCAACTACCTGATTCTGCTCATCCATGACGCTTACGACGTTCCGGGAAAGACCACGGACGGTTTAACCATGGATGATGCTTCTGATACGGTATTTGAATACATCATGTGCTGTATCTGTCCGGTGAATCTTTCAAAGCCCGGCTTAAGCTATGACAACATCAACAATGAATTCCATAACCGTATCCGTGACTGGGTGGTAGAAATGCCCGAAACCGGCTTTCTCTTCCCGAGCTTCAACGACCGTGCAACCGATATTCACTCTACGCTCTTCTATTCCAAGAATCCGGAGGAAGCACATAGCGAATTCGTAGAAAACATTCTTGGCTGTACCATGCCTTTGTCTGCCGGGACACAGAAGGAAGCCTTTCAGGCTTTGATCGAGGAAACGCTTGGCGATGAGGTCGAATACGAAGTGGTGAAAAATATCCATGAGAATTTGACGGAAATGATCGAGGAGCACAAAGAGATTCCGGAGCCTTTAACTATTGACAAGCATCAGGTGAAAAGCCTCTTTGAAAAGAGCGGCGTCAAGGAAGAAAAACTGACTGATTTCGATAAGCTCTATGATGCAGCCGCCGGAGAAGATACCTCTCTCTTTGTAAACAATGTGGCAAATGTCCGCACTTTCGAGGTAAAGACCCCCGATGTTGTCGTAAAGGTGAATCCGGAACGTGCGGATCTGGTCAATACCCTGCAGATCGACGGCAAACGCTGTCTTGTCATCGAAATCAACGATCATGTCGAAGTGAACGGCATTACCATTCATCAGGGTGTATCCTTAGAAGATGTGGCGGATGAAGAAGAATAGAAAATCAGAAAATGCTGATAACCAATTTTTTTCGAATGATTATCAGCATTTTTATTATTTCTATGTTTGTATTTCTGTTTCTTTCCTGATCTGCTATACTCTTTCTGTCATGGATCAGAGTAGTTCCCATATACTTATTACAAGTAACTATTCAGAACCCCATTCGTAAAACCGTTGCTAACG
>ERZ1026850.1302-NODE-1302-length-13281-cov-4.186224_pt1 | contig 13281 bp, 13 predicted proteins | sample MGYA00380155_ERZ1026850 | MGnify/ENA primary metagenome ERZ1026850 (study PRJEB33269, sample SAMEA4719791) | human gut metagenome | biome: human-associated habitat; feature: organic feature; material: feces | place: Cameroon | collected 2013-10 ... | reverse complement strand
TCCATATACTGTTTCTGCCCTTTTTTATAAGCAACTACATACAACACCAACGCAACGATAACTACAAGATTGGTAATACCAGATATCAGATTAGAATAGATAAACGCTTCGTTTATCAGGTTCATCGCTCCTGCTATGATAACCAACGCACCTGCCACCAACACACGCTTGTACATATATTCAATATAACCAAGCCGGTCTTTTATCTGTTTTTCATCTGTATTCTTACCTAACATTACATTGGCTGTAATGATTTTATTTTTCTTTGCCTGCAGTGCGGACACAATTAAATAAAACCCACTACCTATAAACAAGATGTCAATGATGCTGTTCATATCCATGAATCATCATGCCTCCGTATTTAATATTCGATTGACACATTCCAATAACCGTCCCGGTTCAAAGGGTTTCTTGATAAAACCAATCGCACCCAGTGCTCTCCCCTGTTCCTCACTCTCCCTGTCTGTGTCTGCAGTCAGCAATATAACAGGAATCTGTGCAGCAGCCAGATGCGTGTTCATCCATTCCATCACTTCATATCCATTCATACCATGCATGTGAATATCCAGTAACAGCAAGTCCGGAATCTCTTTTTCCATAAATGCAATCGCTTCTGCACCAGATTTTAACATAGAAACTTTGTATTGATTCTTCAGAATAAAATCCACGCATTTCAAATTAGTAGAAACATCATCTACTATCAGTACATGCTTCATAAATTATGCCTTTATGCCAAGAAAGCGTTTTACAACAGCTTTCATTTCTGTCTTATCACATACATTATCATGAACTACTGGAGCCGTTCTGATTTCTTCGATAGCATTTGGTATTTCTACATTTGCGATTTTTGCCAGCTCATCTACCAGCTCAAAATCGGACATCGCATCATATTTACTGTCAATAGCATTCATGACGCTTCTTGTAAATTTAAACGGACTTGCTGTAGAGGCAATTACCGTCTTTGTTTCATCCTTGGTATCCGCTGCATATTTCTCATAAACCGCACTGGCTACCGCGGTATGAGTGTCAATCACATATCCGGTATTCTCATACAGAGACCTGATTCTCGCTGCTGTCTCTTGTTCACTTGCATAATTTCCATAGAAATCTGCAAGCTGTTTCTTCATATCCTCTGTAATCTCGTATTTGCCATCTTTACTCAGCGATACCATCAGCTTCGCATTTTTCTCTGCATCATTTCCGGCAATACGGTAAATCAGTCTTTCCAGATTGCTGGAAATAAGAATGTCCATAGATGGAGAGCTTGTCAGCATAAACTCTCTGTTTCTGTCATAGATTCCTGTTGTGAAGAAATCATATAATACTTTATTTTCATTAGATGCACAAATTAATTTTTCAATCGGCACACCCATGTTCTTTGCATAAAAAGCGGCAAGAATATTACCGAAATTTCCAGTAGGTACGACTACGTTAATCTTCTCTCCGTCAGCAATCTTACCCTCTTCTAACAATTTTGCATAAGAATATACATAATAAACAACCTGTGGCACCAGTCTGCCGATATTGATAGAATTTGCAGACGAGAACTGTAAACCTGCCTCTGCCATCTGGTCTGCCAGTTCCTTATCATTAAACAGGGTCTTTACACCAGTCTGGGCATCATCAAAATTACCATGGATACCCACTACAAATGTATTATCTCCCTTCTGGGTTACCATCTGTTTCTCCTGAATCGGACTTACACCATTCTTTGGATAGAATACAATGATTCTTGTTCCTTCTACACCGGCGAAGCCTGCCAATGCTGCCTTACCGGTATCCCCGGATGTAGCTGTCAGAATAACAATTTCATTCTTCACATGGTTCTTCTTTGCAGAAGTTATCATCAGATGTGGAAGAATGGAAAGTGCCATATCTTTAAAAGCTATGGTTGCACCATGGAATAATTCCAGATAATATGTACCCTCTGCCTCTACTAATGGGGCAATTACCTCTGTATCAAACTTAGAGTCATAGGCACGCTCAATACAGGTCTTTAACTCTTCCTCCGTAAAATCGGTAAGATAAAGCTTCATAACCTCATACGCGATTTCCTGATAAGTCTTGCCTGCCAGTTCCTTCATCGGTACTTCCAATGCAGGAATATGATCCGGGACAAAAAGACCGCCATCATCAGACAAACCTTTTAAAATTGCCTGGGAAGCAGTTACTTTCTTATCGCCATTTCTTGTACTGCTGTATAATACTTCCATTTCCACTAACCATACCTTTCGTACATTTTCTTGTCATCCTATAATAACCATATCACTCAATAATCGTTTGTAGTATACCACACTATATCTAATTTCGCAACAATGCTGTTTGTCCCGCTTTACAGTCAGTCTTACAGAAAAAATTCATGATTTCCATAGGCAAACAGCCTGGTCAGTTTCTGGTCAAACCAACGCATATTATCCGAATCCGCTTTGTTCCTTGCACAGAAATACAGTGCCCCTTCCGAGATGTCTTCCCCCATCAGGGCACGCTGCACTGCCTGCCTTGTATCCTCACTTATCGTTACACTTGCATATCTGCCGTCCACAGTCGGCGAGAACTGCGCAACCCCTTGTTCTTTCTGCATTACCACCTCATAGACAGTATTGGGAAATTTACTGTTATTGACCCGGTTTAACACCACATTTGCAACCAACAGCTTTCCATTCTGATCTTCCCCTCCGGCTTCCGCTTCCACAATCCGAAGCAGCGCCTCTTCATCCCGCGCCGCCAACTGGTACTTTGCAGTCTGTTCCAATACTTCATAATCTACTACCCTCTGCCCGGAAGAAACACTGGTAACCATTTCAAAAAAGCTTTTCTTTTCTTCCTGCATGGACTCGTCCAGAAATTCTATCTGAAAAGCCGCTTTGGATACGATTTTGTTAATTCTGATTTCCCGCGCACAAATCCCTGTAGAAAAGATGGTCATACTTGCCAACAGGAAAATCCATATATATTTTTTATACATTTCTCCTCCAGTTTTCAATCATTTACCGAACATAAGCCTGTCACTTTCGGTATGATATATTCTATACAGGAGGCAGGAAAAATATTTCTAAATTTGCTTATTTTCTCAAAAATGGTACAATTACTAAAAAAGGAGGCTTTCTGTCTGATGCAAGATTTTCCTGGTGTATATACTGCAAAACGTAAGAATGGAACCCTATATTACCGCGCTTCTTTAACTTATCGCGCCAAGCACATCAGCCTTGGGAGCTATGCAGATGCAGACAGTGCTCATCAGGCATACTTAGAAGCAGGTATTTTGCTATCCGATGAGCGCATTACGCTGTTAAATTATAAGAAAACCTCCTTTCTTTCTTTTGAAAAATGGGTTACCCTTCTGAATTTCCGGGATAATGGCATCTATTTCGCCACTCCTATCTATATGCGGCCGAAATTTTTCTTCTATTATTTTACGCCAACCCATTATTTTATCTTTGATATGGAGGATTTATTCTATTATGCCTCCCACAAGATTTCCCGCAGAGGAGGTCATTATTTCGTGGCTGACTATGGGATGCAGGTAAATATTATGAATCGGTATCACATTAAGAATTATGCCGTAGAAGGACGCGATTACCGCTTTATCAATGGCAATAATCACGATTTCCGATATGAAAATATAGAAATTATCAATGAATATCATGGAGTATCTCAGATTCAGGTTAATGGTTCTACCAGATACCAGGTAAAAATCCATGTAAAAGGCAACTATACCGTAGGTACTTATCCCACCCAGGTAGAAGCTGCCATTGCCTACAACAAGGCTATTGATTTATTAAAAAAAGCCGGCTTACAGAAGGAGTATACGCCCAATTACATGGAAGGTATCTCTCCCGCTGTCTATGCCGACCTGTATAATACTGTGAAAATCTCTCCCGGTATCCGTCATTACCGCTCCGAATAACCGACAAAGGAAATATTTAAATTGGCATCGCCCGGTATACCATTTACCACGCCGTCTGTGGTGTACTGCCACATGGTAAACTGATAAGGGTAATCTGGCATATCACTTTCCTGGGAAAGCCATACATCAAAGTTCTGCAGCTTCGTCAAATCCACCTCTTTGATAAGCCATTCCTTATTGCCATAGAGCATCGGTGTATAACCAGCCGCCTTGATTCCCTCTAAGAAAGTTACCGCAATGGTTGTCTTATCATCCCTGCTCAGTCCATCTATTCTTGCTTTATCATTGGCAGGATATTCCATATCAAAGGCTATCGGATATTTGACTCTTCCCTGATAAGGAGCCAGATTCTGTACAACGAAATTAACTTCCTCCGTTGCCTCCTCCTGGGAAATCGCCTGCGATGCAAAATAAACCCCCACATCCAGGCCTGCACCAAGAGCACCGTCCATATAGGTCTTAAAGTTCTCATCCAAAGTAACAGCCCCCGTGGAATAACCACGGCTTCCCAGACGAATCATGACATAATTTACCCCCGCAGCTTTCAGGCTGGTAAAATTAACTTCTCCATCATGTTTTGACAAATCCACCCCCACATAGGAAGTATTTCTGCCATTCTCCAGATACCGTCTTAAACCGGCTTTTTCCTCCAGTTTCGTGAAATCATAGGTATTCTTGGTCAGATAAGGACTGATAAGAACCCATTCCTCCGTACCATCCAGGTTCGTAACAAGGGTATGCTTCCCGTCTGTTTCCGGGCTCTCCTGTTCTTTCCGTTCTTCCTGCTCTTTCCGGTCCTGTTCTGCCTTTTCTTCATAGGTAGAGTGGGTATTTGTCTCTTCTTTGTCCTCTTTCTGGTCAGGTGCGCTTTCGTCCCCTTCCTCCTCTACCGGATACATATCCCAGAAATCCAAATCCTCTGCCCGCAGTTTTTTTTCCTGCTCCTCTTCTGCCGCGATTTCCGTTTCTTCCTGCTGTGCCTCTTCCTGTTCCTGTTCCTGTTGCTGTTGCTGCTGTAATTGCTGTAAATAGGCACTGCCGCTTTGATTCTCTTCATTACTTTTCAGTACAAACAATAAAATAATCAGAATAAAAGCTCCCACACCGACTAACATATAAATAACGGAGTGTCCCATTCCTCCCGATTCTTCTTCTCCCGGTAATTTCATAATTTTCCTCTTTTCCTACGAATCCTTCTTCCGGTCAAGGTTCTCGCAACGATTCCTGTGCCGTTTATTTTCCTGACCGGATAAGATATTTACTTCTGTCTTCTATCAATGCTATACTACATGGTATCACGATATGGCAAGGTTCGCAACGTTGCATCTGCCTGTTCTGATAAGTCAGCGAAAAGAGGATTGTTTCATGACCTTATGGAAAAAAAGAAGCCTTTCTGTTCTGCTTCTTCTAACGTTGTTGTTACAGACACTGTTTTTTACCGGCTGTTCTGTGGATGCTTCTCCGATTTCCCAAAACGGCTTTTATTTTGATACCATCATTCAGATAACAGTCTATTCTGCCAAGGATGCTGCCTGTCTGGACGGCTGTTTTGCCCTGGCCGAAACTTATGAAAATATGTTCAGTGCTACTGTGGAAGGTTCTGATGTATGGCGCATCAATCACAGTAATGGAGAGCCCATCATGGTTTCTGATGATACCATTTCCCTGCTTACTACTGCCCTTACCTATGCTGAATTATCTGGTGGCAAAATCGACCCTACCATCGAGCCGGTCAGTTCCCTGTGGGATTTCCATACAGTAGATGAACCATCTGTTCCTTCGGACACTGCCATCCAAGAAGCCCTGTCCCATGTAGATTATACCGCAGTGACCATTACCGGGAATAGCGTTACCTTAGAAGACCCGGAAGCCGCTATTGACCTTGGTTTTATTGCAAAGGGTTATATTGCAGACCGCATAAAAGACTATCTTATCTCTAATCAGGTAAAAAGTGCACTTATTAACCTTGGAGGAAATGTTCTGGTACTGGGTTCCAAACCAGATGGCAGTGCTTACAATATCGGTATTCAGGAGCCTTTTGCCGAAGATGGCAGTTCCATTACAACCGTATCTGTCCGTGATAAATCCCTGGTCTCTTCCGGTGTCTATGAACGCTATTTCTATGAGGATGGAAAGCTCTACCATCATATTCTTGATACCACCACTGGCTATCCTTTAAATAATAATATAGCAGGTGTGACGATTCTCTCCGACTCTTCTGTCGTAGGAGATGCACTGTCTACCACCTGCTATTGTCTTGGCTTGGAAGCCGGTATGAAACTTATTGAATCTTTAGACCAGGTAGAAGCTCTCTTCATTACTATGGATAACGAACTATATTACTCCAGTGGATTTACACAGTAACTTTACCTGCCAATACGTTCTTATAATCTTCCAGATTCTTCTGTAAAAGTGTTGGTGTATCCAAACCATACGGACATCTGCTCTTACACTGGTTGCAATGGATACAGCTTTCAATTTTCATCATTTTTGCCTGTCCCTGGGGACTTAACTGTACTGCCGATGGTGACCGGCGTAACAGTAATGACATACGCGCACAGTTATTGATTTCAATTCCCATCGGACATGGCATACAATATCCACAGCCTCTGCAGAAATCTCCCAACAACTCCTGCCTATCCTTCGCAATCAGTTCTTTGATTTCTTCGGTCAGCTTGGGAGGATTGTCAATATAGGATAAGAACTCATCCAGTTCTGTTTCCCTCTGAACTCCCCAGATAGGTAATACATTGTTATATTGTGCCAGATAAGCATACGCTGCCGCTGAATTGGTAATCAGTCCACCGGATAAAGCCTTCATAGCGATAAAGCCCATATTCTTCTCTTTGCACTTCTCTACCAGTTCTATATCCTTCTCTGTTGCAAGATAACAGAATGGGAACTGTAACGTTTCATACAAACCACTGTCAATGGCTTCATGGGCTACAGACAGACGATGGTTGGTAATGCCGATATGACGTATCTTTCCCTGTCTTTTTGCCTCAAGGGCTGCATCGTACAACCCGCTTTCATCTCCCGGTTTCGGGCAGAATGCCGGATTATGGAACTGGTAAATGTCAATATAATCTGTCTGTAAGTTCTCCAGACTGGTTTCTAAATCCTTCCAGAAGCCCTCTGCATCAGTGGCTCCTGTTTTGGTTGCCAGAAAGACTTTATCCCGCATCCCTTTAAAGGCGAGCCCTACTTTATGTTCACTATCCGAATATAACCTTGCCGTATCAAAAAAGGTAATGCCATTCTCATAAGCTTTGCGCAGTAAGTATACCGCTTTCTCATCGGAAATTCTTTGAATCGGTAACGCACCAAAGGCATTTTTATTGGTGGTGATTCCGGTCGTACCAAGTGTTACTTTTATCATTGTAAATTACTCCTAAATAATTGCCTTCTTCGGACATTTTTCTTTGCATGCACCACAGCCAATACACTTCTCCTGATCGATAGTCGCATGAAAATCTTCTATAGTGATGGCATCTACCGGACAGTTCTTCTTACATAACTGGCAGGCAATACAGCCAACATCACAAGCCTTTATGGTTGCCGGTCCTTTTGCTTTGGAACTACAGGCAACAACATGCTTTGCATCATAAGGAATCAATTCTATCAGGTTCTTCGGACAGGCTGCCACGCATTTGCCACAGGCTTTGCAGGCTTCCCTGTCTACCACTGCCACACCATTTACTACATGAATCGCATCAAAAGGACACGCCTTTACACAGCTTCCAAATCCAAGACAACCATCATTACAGGACTTCGGTCCTCCGTTTGGTACAAACGCTAGCATCTGGCAGTCTTCGATTCCTGTATAGTCATAATCCAGTCTGGTTCGTTCTTTGTCGCCCTGACATTTTACAAAGGCAACCTTACGGACACTGTCAGCAGCCTCCACGCCCATAATGACAGCTATCTGGTTTCCTACCTTCTCGCCGCCTACCGGGCAGGCATTGACAGGCGCTTCTCCCTTAGCAATTGCAGCTGCCAGGCCAGAACAGCCTGCATATCCGCATCCACCACAATTATTTCCCGGCAGCACAGCTAACACCGCCTCTTCCTTTTCATCTACTTCTACTTTAAATTTAATGCCGGCAAGACCGAGGAACAGACCAACAAACAAGCCGACCGCTCCTACAATCAATGTGGCTGTTATAATTCCGGTTATACTCATTCTATTATCACCCTTCCTTTTAAAGTAATCCAGAAAATCCGCAGAATGCAATCGCCATCAACCCTGCTGTGACAAGCACAATTGGCATTCCTTTAAAGGATTCCGGCACATCATTGCAGGCAATCTTCTCTCGGATTCCTGCCAGAATTATAATGGATATGGTAAAACCGGCTGCTGTTGCAAATCCATTTACAATACCTGCCAGAATACCATAGTTCTTCTGTACATTAGTCAGGGCAACTCCCAATACGGCACAGTTAGTTGTAATCAATGGAAGATATACACCCAGGGATTCATATAAGGACGGCATATATTTCTTCAAAAACATTTCTACAAATTGTACCAGTGCCGCAATTACCAGAATAAATACGATTGTCTGCAGATAGGTAATATCTAACGGTATCAGGATAAACTTATAAATTGCTCCTGCTACCGCTGATGCCAGCGTGATAACAAAAATAACTGCAACACCCATGCCGGTTGCCGTGTTGGTTTTCTTGGATACCCCAAGGAAGGGACATAATCCCAAAAACTGACTTAATACAACATTATTGACAAGAGAGGATGAAATCAAAATTACCAGTAACTCTTTAATCATTGTTCTTATCCTCCTTTTCCTCTACCAGACGTTTGGCACAGCCTGCTTCTGCACAGTTCATACAGTCGCTTCCACAGCCGGACTGTATCTTGGACATATCCTTACCCTTCTTCTCGCCGTTTATCTTCACTTTATTCTGGATAGCCGTTAAGGTTGCGAGTACGAAAAAGGCACCCGGTGCCATGATAAAGATACTAATCGGTACATAGCTGTCTGGCATCACATGGATTCCAAAAATCTCTCCAGCTCCCAGCAGTTCTCTCACTGCACCGATACAGGTCAGGGCAACCGAGAATCCAAGTCCCATTCCAATACCATCAAACAAAGACGGAATTACCGGGTTCTTATAAGCATATGCTTCCGCACGCCCCAGAATGATACAGTTTACCACGATTAATGGAATGTAAATCCCCAAAGAATCGTAAAGGGAGGGAATGAATCCTTCCAGCAATAACTGTACGATAGTTACAAAGGATGCTATGATAACAATAAACGCCGGAATTCTTACCTTATCCGGAATAATATTACGCAGCAAGGAAATAAATACATTACTCAGCGCAAGCACTACCATTGTGGTAAGTCCCATGCCTAATCCATTGATGGCAGATGTCGTAACAGCCAGCGTAGGACACATACCCAACATAAGAACAAATGTTGGATTTTCTTTTACAATACCATTAATAAGACGCTCTTTTACACTATTCATTCTCACTACCTCCCTTCAATTCTGTCTGGAAATAGTAAAGCCCGGCATTGACCCCATTAGTCACTGCATTTGTGGTAATGGTGGCACCGGAAATGGCATCAATCTGATTATCCGATGTGGCACCACTCTTGGTATATTCAAACTTCTCTACCTGTTTGTTGGCAAACTGTGGTTTTAACACTTCTTCTGCCCGCATACCAAGTCCGGCAGTCTCCGAAATAGCCAGAAGGGACATACCGTTTAACGTGCCGTCCATCCGTACCCCGATGGTAAACTGGATATCTCCGCCGTATCCTTCTTTCGTGGTAATGGTAAGCACATAGCCTAACAGTTCTCCTGCTGCATCTTTGGCTGCCATCACATCATCAATGCTCTCCTGTCCATATCCAGCCTCACTCCAGGCTGCTTCGTCTACGGCAACCAGTTCTACCGCCTCAAAGGAAGCGGCATCTTCAAACACTTCCTGGCAGGCTTCCTGTTTTGCCTTTGCCTCCTGGTTGGCAATCGGCTCTTTCGTAATCTGGTAAACCAGTCCCAGCAATAATCCTGCCACAATAGTAATCGCTAACAGGATTCCTGTATTTTTCATCATTTCTTTCATGCCTTTTCTCCTCCTTTACCAAATGCTTTTGGAAGAGTTACCTTCTCAATTAACGGCACCAGAAGGTTGCCGATAATAATGGCATAGGACACACCCTCTGCGGAAGGTCCGAAGATTCTGAATATTCCGGTCAGGACTCCCAACAGGATACCGTAAAGGTACTGCCCCCTCTTGGTAATCGGTCTGGTCACATAATCGGTTGCCATAAAGAAAGCACCAAGCATCAGACCACCGCCTGCCAGATGGGCGGAAATATATGCCCAGTCCATCCCATGCCCACTAAAAAGAATCAAAAAGATTACAAAGCTGACTATGTAAGTACCTGGAATTCGTAAATCAATAACCCCTACCAGAATCAAGAAACAGGCTCCGATAACAATGGCAATCATAGATGTTTCACCTATAGTACCAGCTGTTCTACCGATAACCATATCCAGAATGTTGACCTCCGCACCACTTTTCAGATTGGCAAGCGGGGTTGCTCCCGTATAGGCATCACAGTCAAAATTCGTCATAATAGAAGTAAAGGATATTAACAGGAAACACCTTGCGCCCAATGCCGGGTTCATAAAGTTCTGACCCAGCCCGCCAAACAACATCTTTACCACCAGAATGGCAAACACACCACCGATAACACCAATCCACCAAGGAGCGGATGCCGGCAGGTTCAATGCCAGTAATAATCCTGTTACCATCGCAGAATAATCTCCGATAGTAACTTTCTTCTTGCAGATTTTCTCAAAAAGATATTCTGTCAATACTGTGGACGCCACAGTAACTACTATTAAAATCAATGCATCTAATCCGAAATTATATATACCAAATCCAGTTGCCGGAAGAAGTGCGATGATTACAGCAAGCATAATACCGCTTGTGGTAACCTTGGATCTGACATGGGGATTAGAAGATACTTTCATCAAATCACTCATTTCTCTCTATCTGCTCCTTTACTTTTTCTTCTTCGCTAACTGTATTTTTCTCATAGACTTGATAGTCTGCGTCAGTGGACGTTTTGCCGGACAGACGAAGCTGCAGCAGCCACACTCACAACATTCCATTCCATTATGGGATAAAAATTCTTCTTCCAGACCATTCTCTGCATAATCTGCCAGCATTCTTGGAACCACCCTGCCAGGACATACTTCCACGCAACGTCCACAGTTAATACATGCACTTGGCTCCATGGCAGATACATCATCCTTCGTCAGACATAACAGCGCAGAAGCCGTCTTGGTAGTTGGTACATCTAAATCAAAAATACCAAATCCCATCATCGGTCCGCCAGAAATAATCTTTACCGGCTCCTCTTTAAAGCCGCCGGCTTCTTCAATCAGTTCATGATAATTCGTGCCGATTCGCACGATAAAGTTCCTGGGGTCTGCAATGGCATCTCCAGTAACCGTAACAATACGGTTCATCAATGGTTTTCCCTCGTATACCGCATGATAAATTGCCACAATCGTATCCACATTATTGACAACGCAACCGGCATCTGCCGGTAACATGGAGCTGTTAATAGCTCTTCCTGTGGTTGCAAAAATAATCTGTCGTTCTGCACCCTGAGGGTATTTTGTCTTCAATGCCTTAACACTGATTCTCGGTTCATCCTTCGTCAGTTTCTTAAGCAATGCGATACAATCTGGCTTATTATCTTCCACCGCCAGGATTCCTCTCGCATTATCAAAAAGCTGTAAGGAAACCTTCAGTCCTTTAATCAGCTTCTCCGGCTCCTCTAAAATTCTTCTATAATCCGATGTTAAATAAGGTTCACATTCTGCACAGTTTGCGATGACATAATCAATTTTCTCCGGTTCCTTTGGCGATAACTTAATAAAGGTTGGGAATCCTGCTCCACCCATGCCGACAATACCAGCTTCTTTGACGCACTCGATAATTTCTTCCTTCGTCATTTCTTCTACCGGCTTTCTCCTTGGATACTCTACCTCCTCATATAAGCCGTCATTTTCAATGATAATGCTCATGACATTATCACCGGTTACCACACGCCTTGGTTCGATAGTCTTTACGGTGCCGGATACGGTGGCATAAATAGGTGCTGAAACAAAACCGCCAGCCTCCGCAATCTTCTGCCCGGTCAGAACATGGTCACCTTTCTCTACGATTGGCTTTGCCGGTGCCCCAATATGCTGGGAAAGCGGATACACTAAATCCCCTTTAGGCAACACCGCTTTGATGGGCTTATCCTTGGATAATTCTTTTCCGTCATAAGGATGAATACCGCCCCTGAATGTTAATTTTGACATTCTCTGCCCTTCTTTCCTACAAAATATTGTTACGACTCTTAATGATTCTCATTCGCAATAACTTACTTTATAAATATACTATTTTTCGACGAAAAAAACTACTGTTAAATCAAAAATTATGCTAATATATAGCTAGTTATTATTCTCGAAATGGATGCTGCCCTCAGACAATAACATGTTATTTAGATTAGGAGATTCTTATGCGAACAATTAATCAGCCTGTCGAAAATTTTAAAATACCATATCCTTTAGAGCAGATTGCACCATTGGAACAAATTCTTTTTCTGGATATTGAAACCACCGGTTTTACCGCAAAAAGTTCTTCTCTTTACCTGATTGGTGCCGCTTATTATCAGGCTGGACAATGGTTTATTAAGCAGTGGTTTGGAGAATCCGTCAAAGATGAATGCGATATGCTAAATGACTTCTTCTGCTTTGCTGCCGGATACAGCCATTTAATTCATTTTAATGGTAATAACTTTGACCTGCCTTATCTTCTTCAGAAATGTGCACAATACGAGTTGCCTTATAATTTCAGTCAATTTGATGGCATCGATATTTATAAAAGAGTTTCCCCCTACAAATTCTTCCTTCACACCCCTAACTGCAAACAGAAGACTCTGGAGGAATTATTAGGTATCGATCGTGAGGATACCTACAGTGGCGGTGAACTTATCAGCATCTACCGCGAATATACACAGAATCCAACTCCTCAGGCCTACAATTTTCTTCTATTACACAACAGAGATGATATGAAAGGAATGTTGCAGATTCTGCCGCTTTTAGCCTTCTATGACTTATTTAATGGTATTATCAAGGCAAAAAAGGTGCAGGCGAACAGCTATGTTGACTACCATGGTCACGACAAACAGGAACTGCTTATGAAGCTGGTACTTCCCAGCCCACTTCCTTTTCCAATTTCCAATCTCTCTAACGGCTGCTATTTCAGTGGCGAAGAATCGGAAGGTATTTTAAAAGTACCGCTTTACAAAGAGGAAATGAAATATTTCTATTCCAATTAT
>ERZ1026850.1301-NODE-1301-length-13283-cov-7.306018_pt1 | contig 13283 bp, 8 predicted proteins | sample MGYA00380155_ERZ1026850 | MGnify/ENA primary metagenome ERZ1026850 (study PRJEB33269, sample SAMEA4719791) | human gut metagenome | biome: human-associated habitat; feature: organic feature; material: feces | place: Cameroon | collected 2013-10 ... | reverse complement strand
TAAAACCTTAATATAGATCTATGAGTTATCTAAAATTCGAAAAGGCCCTGATGACTAACCTTCAAGAGTCATTACCCAAGGAGTTGTTGCGTACCAACCGCTCTGGTGCTTATTCGTGCTCTACGATTGTGGATTGTAATACCCGTAAGTATCATGGACTATTGGTTGTCCCTATTCCAGAATTGGATGATGATAATCATGTGCTCCTAAGCTCGCTCGATGTTACGGTCATTCAGCATGGTGCTGAGTTCAATCTGGGATTGCACAAGTATCAAGGCAACAACTACAATCCGATGGGACATAAGTACATTCGCGAATTCGATTGTGACAAGGTTCCTACTACGCTGTATCGTGTAGGAGGTGTCATTCTGAAGAAGGAAGTCGTGTTCCAGCATTACGAGAACCGTATTTTACTACGGTACACCCTGGTAGATGGCCATTCTGCCTCTACCCTGAGGTTCCGTCCTTTCCTTGCATTCCGTAGCGTGAGACAGTTTACTCACGAGAATGCTACTGCATCACGAGATTATGCGGAGGTCGACAATGGTATCAAGACATGTATGTATGCCGGATATCCCGATCTTTTCATGCAGTTCTCTAAGAAAAACAATTTCGTCTTCCAGCCCGACTGGTATCGTGGCGTAGATTATCCTAAGGAGCAGGAGCGTGGCTATGCTTCTAATGAAGACCTTTACGTTCCCGGTTATTTCGAGATGAATATCAAGAAGGGCGAGACCATTGTCTTCGCAGCTTCCACATCCGAAATCAAGTCGCGCAGCTTGAAGGCTCTCTTCGACAAGGAAGTGAACGAGCGTGCTCCACGCGACAACTTCTTCCATTGTCTTGTTAATGCAGCCCACCAGTTCCATCGTCGTGAGAGCAATGACGATCGTTATATCATTGCTGGTTATCCTTGGTTCAAGTGCCGTGCCCGTGATACATTTATCTCTTTACCAGGTTTGACTCTCTCCATAGAGGAAGACGACTACTTCGAGTTGGTCATGAAGACAGCTATGAAGGGATATTACGAGTTTATGGAGGGCAAGCCTATCACCGTTCATATAGCAGAGATAGAGCAGCCCGATGTGCCTTTGTGGGCAGTATGGGCCTTGCAGCAGTATGCCAAGGAGAAGGGTAAGGAAGCCTGCCTCAAGAAATACGGCAAGTTTATCAAGGATGTAGTGATGTATGTGAAGTGCAATCATCACCCCAATCTCAAGTTGATGCCTAACGGACTCCTTTATACCGATGGTAAGGACAAGGCTGTGACATGGATGAACTCCACAGCCAATGGTCGTCCTGTGGTTCCACGTACGGGATATATCGTTGAGTTTAACGCCTTGTGGTATAATGCTCTTTGCTTCAGTGCCTCATTGGCAGAGTTGGCTGGCAAGGAGAAAGACCAGCAGCAGTTGCTCGAAGCAGCCGAACTCACCAAGCAGTCGTTCCTCGACACCTTCCTCAACGAGTATGGTTATCTCTACGACTATGTCGATGGTAATATGATCGACTGGAGTGTTCGCCCCAATATGATATTCCCTGTAGCCTTCGACTATTCTCCCTTGTCGCAAGACCAGAAGAAGCGAGTTCTCGACATCTGTACCCGTGAGCTTCTTACACCTAAGGGCTTGCGTTCGCTCTCACCAAAGAGTGGTGGATACAATCCTGTTTATGTAGGTCCACAGAGCCAGCGCGACTATGCTTATCATCAGGGTACAGCATGGCCTTGGCTGGGCGGCTTCTATATGGAGGCAAGTCTGAAGATGTATAAGCGTACCCGCCTGAGCTTCGTAGAACGCCAGATGGTGGGCTATGACGATGAGATGTCATGCCATTGCTTAGGTACCATCAGCGAGCTCTTCGATGGCAATCCGCCATTTGCTGGCAGAGGTGCCATCTCTTTTGCCATGAATGTGGCAGAGATCTTGCGTGCGCTCGAACTACTTGAAAAATATCAATATTAAATAAGGAGGACGCAATATGAAAGTATTAATGTTTGGATGGGAGTATCCTCCTCATGTATTTGGTGGCTTGGCTACTGCCAATTTCGGTATCTCACAGGGCTTACATGCCCAGGGCGATGTGGATATTACCCTTTGTCTTCCACATCCTTTTGGTGATGAAGACCGCAGTGCTGCCAAGATAGTAGCCATGAACAGTGTGCCTATAGCCTGGCGTGATGTCAACTTTGACTATGTGCAGCAACGTGTGGGCAACATCATGGATCCTCATGACTATTTCCGTTATCGTGACCATATCTATGCCGATTTCAATTATATGAACGTCAACGACCTCGGCTGTATGGATTTTGCAGGTGGATATCCTTCCAACCTTCACGACGAAATCAATAACTATTCTGTTATAGCAGGCGTGGTGGCTCGTTCAGAGGAATTTGACATCATTCATGCTCACGACTGGCTTACCTTCCCTGCAGGCATCCACGCCAAGAAGGTGAGTGGCAAACCTCTTTGTATCCACGTTCATGCTACCGACTTCGACCGTAGTCGTGGTAAGGTGAACCCCACCGTTTATTCCATCGAGAAGGATGGTATGGACAATGCCGACTGCATCATGTGTGTGTCAGAGCTTACCCGTCAGACAGTCATCAATCAGTATCATCAGGATCCACGTAAGTGTTTTGCCATGCACAATGCCGTTTATCCATTAAAGCAGGAGTGGCAAGACATCCCTCGTCCCGACCATAAGGGTAAGGAGAAGGTTGTAACCTTCTTAGGTCGTATCACTATGCAGAAAGGTCCTGAATACTTTGTTGAGGCTGCCAATATGGTGCTACATCGTACTCGTAATGTCCGTTTCTGTATGGCTGGCTCAGGCGATATGATGAATCAGATGATTTATCTTGCTGCTGAAAGAGGTATCGCCGATCGTTTCCACTTCCCGGGCTTTATGCGTGGCAAGCAGGTATATGAGTGCCTGAAAGATTCTGATGTCTATGTCATGCCTTCTGTGAGTGAGCCTTTCGGTATCTCTCCTTTGGAGGCCATGCAGTGTGGCACACCTACGATTATTTCTAAGCAGAGTGGTTGTGGTGAAATCCTTACCAACTGTATCAAGGTCGATTATTGGGACATTCATGCCTTGGCTGATGCCATCTATAGCATCTGTCACAATGAGAGCCTCTTCGACTATCTTTCTGTGGAAGGCAAAAACGAGGTCGACCAGATTACCTGGGAGAAGGTGGGAGCACGCATCAAGGACCTTTACCTCAAAACCTTAGGGTGGCAGTAGGTTAAGTGAAGGGTGAAGAACAAAGAATGAAGAAAGAACACAGAAGATTCTTGGGCTTCACTCATCATACAAGTTAAACGTTCAAATTCCAATTTTTTTATGAAAACAATTTGTTTATATTTCGAGATACATCAGATTATCCATCTGAAGAGGTATCGTTTCTTCGATATCGGTACCGACCATTATTACTATGATGACTATGAGAACGAGCGTAATATCAGTGATATTGCAGAGCATTCTTATATGCCTGCCCTCACAGCCTTAGAGGATATGATCAAGGCCAACGGACAGTATTTCAAGGTGGCTTTCTCTATCTCTGGTGTGGGTATGGAGCAGTTGGAGCTACATGCGCCTCAGGTGCTCGAGAAGTTGCAGGATCTCAACAAGACAGGTTGCGTAGAGTTCCTCGCCGAACCTTATTCTCATGGCTTGGCATCTCTCGTCAACGAGGAGAGCTTTAAAGCCGAAGTACAGCGTCAGGTTGCCAAGATGGAGGAGTACTTTGGCAAGAAGCCACAGGTGCTGCGCAACTCTTCGCTTATCTATAGCGATGACATCGGTTTGCAGGCTTCACAGATGGGCTTTGTGGGTATGCTTACCGAGGGTGCTAAGCATGTGTTGGGATGGAAGTCTCCACACTATGTCTACAACTGCGCCCTGGCTCCAAAGCTCAAGCTCTTGCTGCGTGATGTGCGCCTGAGCGATGATGTCTCTCTGCGTTTCAACAACAGCAACTGGGACGGCTATCCTCTCTTCGCCGACAACTATATCAATCAGATTGCTGCCCTGCCTCAAGAGGAGCAGGTAATCAATATCTTCATGGAGCTGTCTGCTCTTGGTATTGCCCAGCCCTTGTCAAGCAACATTCTGGAGTTCCTGAAGGCTCTGCCAGCTTGCGCCAAGGAGAAGGGCATCACCTTCTCTACTCCTATCGAGATTTGCAAGAAGATGAAATCGGTAGGCGAGTTGAATGTTCCTGATACCCTGAGTTGGGTAGACGAGGAACGCGATGTCAGCACCTGGTTGGGTAACTCTATGCAGCGTGAGGCTTTCAACAAACTTTATAGTGTTGCCGACCGTGTACGCATTGCCAACGATCCACGTATCAATCAGGACTGGGATTATCTGCAGGCAAGTAACAACTTCCGCTTTATGACCACCAAGCCCAGCAATGTGGGTCTCGACCGTGGTATCTACAGCGATCCTTTCGATGCTTTCACCAACTATATGAATATTCTTGGCGACTTCATCAATCGTGTCAACGACCTCTATCCTTCTGATGTGGATAACGACCAGTTAGAGGGTCTTCTCACCACCATCAAGAATCAGGATGAGGAAATCGAGGTAAAGGACAAGGAGATTGTTCGCTTGCAGGCTAAGCTCGAGAAGATAGAGAAGGAGGCAGAGAAGCTTCGTTCAGAGAAGAAACCTGCAGCCAAGAAGACCGCTACTGCAGCCAAGGCTCCTGCCAAGAAGACCGCTACTAAGGCTTCTGCTGCAGCCAAGAAGGCTCCTGCCAAGAAAGCTGCTGCTAAGGAAGAAACTACAGAAAAGAAATAAGAGTATAATCCTATAAACATAAAAAAGGCAATCTGCTGTTTGACAGATTGCCTTTTTATGTTGTTCTATATTGACAGGTGATGAGCCTGTAGTGTACAGAGAGTAGGTTACTTTACAACGAATTTCTTGTTGTTGAAGATATAGATACCTTTCTTTAGACCTTCGGAACCATTCTGTGCTACAACACGGCCGCTGAGGTCATAGACGTTGTTGTCTACCATAGCCTGGTTGTCAACTCTTACGCCTGCTATATTACTCGAAGCATCACCATAGAGCGTAATAGCCAATATACACTGCTTTACCTTAGGGGTGAAGGTAAGCGTGTGCTCTACAGGAGTGGCAAAGCTGATGCTGTATTTCTTTATGCTTTTATCCTTTGGAAAAACATAGGTTGTAGCATCATAGTTCACACCATTAATCTCGCCAATGTATGCGTCTGCATCTGTATAATTGTCATTACCCTCTATATCCATCTTGACAATCTTGATACCATTAGGAATATTGATGGTATATTGATTGGCACTATACTTGATGTAGTTAGTTCCTGAGCCAACGCCGTATGTTTTGCCCTTTTCATTCGAGATGGAGAAACCATTGTTGAAAGTCGCAGTTGAACTTGTGCCGTTAGTCAAGGTCTTTGAGTTCAAAGTATAAACTCCATTAGGATCTGTTTCTATAGTACCTGTCGATGTGGCGTTGCACTGATCCTCATAGGTAGAGTCAAACTTCTTCAGCCACATAGCACCACTGCTTACTGTAATCTTTGATCCATTCTTGAATACGAGATTATCTACGAAACGGATATCGATACCCTTCTTGGCAGATATCTGTACGTTGTCGAGTGTCACGTTCTTGATGTGGCTTTCTGGGCGACCAACAAAGAAGATTGCGTTACCATCGCAAACATCTGTAGTCTTCACATTCTGTAGATAAATACCATTATAGGTTGGGGTAGTGCTATCCAATGCTCTTGCGTTAGCCTTATCTACAGCAGGATCGCTATTGTAGTTCTTGTCGTAGAAGCAGTCGATGGAGAGTGGGTTCTTTACCTTGGTCATGGTGAAGTTAGTAAACTTCCAGTCTTCCTCACCACCACCACGCAGTGTACCATCGCTATTGATACCAGTCTTCATACGGATACCAGCTGTGGTACCATTCATGGTAATCTTATCAAACCATACATGCTTGATGTTCTTAGTATAGCTACCGATAGAAGCACCATGTCCTGTTCCAAAGTTGCAGTTCCATACATGGATGTACTGTGCGTCATTGTCGCAAACTACGTTGTCATCACCTGTACTGATATTGCAGTTGTAGATGTTCATGTGGTGTCCCCAGATAGATATACCGTCTGTGTTATGAGAAGGCTGTCCTGTCTTGGTTTCAGAAGATGGATTGTATATGGTTACATCATGAACGGTACCATTACTCGCACCATTACTGTTACTCAAGGTAATGTTGACACCTGGAGTATTCTGAACCTTGAGATTGCGAATCAGGAATCTGCTGCCTTTCTCGAAGCGGATCATAGCTCCTGGATTGAAGGTCTCCTTGTTGTCGCGAGCCTTCCACCAGCGTGCACCCTGTCCGTCGATGATAGATGTTTCGCCTTCACCCTCGATTACAATGTCGCTTTGATTCTTATTCTTACAACCAATAAAGAGAGTCTTGTTGTTAGGAGCCTTGCCGTATTCCACAAGTTTCAAGGTGGCTCCAGCGCAGAGGTGGAGTACGGTCTTTGACTTGATGCTGAGAACTTCGGTCTTACTTGTCATCTGGTCTATACTACCAAACATCCACGTACCCGCAGGAATTACTACCATACCGCCAGTTGCAGGAACGTCATCCAGGGCTTTCTGAATAGCTTTGGTGTTATCAGCTGCCGATGTGGAGGCACCATAGTTAGTGATGTTAAACGTATTGGCTGATGTGATGGTAGGTAATTGTGGTAAAGCTACCGCAGTCCATCCCTCAGGAGTGTTTTGTGCATTTTGTTCCGCAGTGATTCCAGCAAAAGTTTGTGCTTTTGCAAATGTAGGACATACCATCAGTGCAGCAAGCACGATAGTTTTTAAGAAAGTCTTGTTCATATTCAATTAGGCTTTATATTGATTTAAGGGCAAAATTACAATAATTCATGCTATTTCCTTATTTCTTTGCAAAATATTTGCACGTAATCGTTTGCGATAAGACTTGTAAAAAAGGATTTCTTCGTAAAAAAAGGCTTTTTCATTTTGTGTTGTCTTCGATTTGCACTATCTTTGCATCATAAATACATAAAGGCAAATCATGGCAACTATCAGAATACAAAACTTGGGACCTATAAAAGATACAGGCCTCATTCATTTAAGCGATGTCACGCTTATCATCGGTCGCCAAAGCTCTGGTAAAAGTACATTTATGAAAGTGCTTTGCCATTGCAGATGGATAGAGAAGCAAATCATGACCCGACAGGGTAAAATGGTGCATACATATACGCATAACAACCGCTTCATTGCAGATTTAAAACAGTTTCATAGGATTGATGAAATGTATTTCCAAGACAATACCTCTATATTCTATGATGGTGATGTTGTTTCCATTTCTCTTGAAGGGAAAATGAGTAATGCCAAAATCAATCGCAAAGAAAATGCTTGGGATTTGCGATACAACTCTAAGATTAGCTATATTCCAGCAGAGCGTAATTTGGTTTCGGCTGTACGTAACATCAATAGTACCTATAAAACAGAAGACCGTGATGTCTTGTTCAACTTTATTCTGGAATGGAATGAAAGTAGAAGGGACTTTACGAAGAATAGTCAGTTGACATTGTCATTGACAGAAGACTTCAAGTATTACGATGAAGATGGTTTGGACTACATTGTTTTGCCTAACAATAAATCTATTACCTCATTTTATGCTTCAAGTGGAGTGCAATCCATTATGCCTATAGATGTAATTTCGGAAAGAAACACATCGCTTGTAGGAAAGGTCACTAAGTATAGCGTAGATGACCTAATGGGAAGAATGATGGAATTGTTGGATGAGGACAAGGCTATTGACCCATCTACAACTCTTTCGGAAAAAATGGAGGTAGTACGTGAATATATGAAATATAAGGCAGCTCAATTGTTCATAGAGGAGCCTGAGCAGAATTTGTATCCAGATGCCCAACGCACACTTGTTCTAAATCTGATTAAACGAATCAAGAAAGCCAAAGTCACTGAAGACAGGCAGTCATTGCTTGTTATGACCACGCACAGTCCATATATTCTATCTACTCTGAATGTTCTCATAGCTGATTCTTCGGCTAAGCAGCTGATGCCACAGCAACAGCAACTTGACGAAGTCATTGACGAAAGCACATTGCTGCCTTTGGAGGCTTATTCAGCATACTTTATAAACAAAGATGGCATTTTTCAAGACATGAAGGATTTGGACATCCCGATGTTTTCTGGTATAGATTTAGACCAGGTTTCAGATTGGGTTGATGATCATATATCTAAAATCAACGACATATTATACGCAGAATAAATATGGGTACATCAACATATAAGGGGCTTGTAGCATCTGGTTTTAAGCCACAACAACCTCTGCAAGTTAGAAAGACCATAGTAACCCAAGAATTGGGAAAGAAGTATACGCTTGGCATAACTACAGAATCTCCTTCTGTTGTTTTTCAAGTGGATGGTGAAATTATAAAAACAGGTCGTAAATGTGATAAGCTGATATTAGTCAATACTAAAAGTTCCCCATCCGAAGAATGGGCGCAAATATTTGTAGAATTAAAAGGGCATGATGCCATTCATGGTATAGAGCAACTGATAGCAACTGCCAAAAACAATATTTTTGCAGCTCCTTCCAATAAAATGCGTAAGGCAAGATTGGTGGCAACTTCATGTCCTTCTAATAGGGCAAATCCTATTGTGGAGAAACTGAAGCGTGAATTTTCAAAGATGAAAATTGATTACAAGACTTTGAAACCAGGGCAAAAGGATCGTTTGTAATATTCTTGGATTCTTATATGCTTTCTTAAATTGTAAAGAGCGTGTAAACTAAACTGTATTATGTTACATTTAGTTTACACGCTCTGTATAGTTGTACGTGCTCTTTGTACGCTTCTTTGTTTTATGGTTTCAGTTTCTTAACCTCTTCTATAGTTAAGCCTGTTGTTTTTGCAATGACCTCTATTGGTGTATGGTATGCAAGGAGATTGAGGGCGATTTCTTTGGCTTTTTCTTTTTTTCCTTCTGCTCTTCCTTTTGCTTCTCCTTTTATTATTCCTTTTTCCTCTGCATGCTTATATACTGCATAATTGTCCCACATGACCATCATGCTGTTGTCGTATTTCTCTTGTTCTTCTTTTGTCAGGGTCTTTGAGTCTGCTATTTCTGCCAGTCTCTTGAATATTTTGTGCTGAGCCTCGAAAGGCATTTTCTCTAAAGTCTCCATATGCTTCAAATTATAAATCCAACAATCTAAAAACGTATTACACTCCTCTTCTTTCTTTTTGAAAAGGGGCATCACCAAGTAGATGAAACGGATTTTGTTAGAATAAACTTCTCCGCTTTCTTTGTCTGCCAGCACAACGTCTGTTCTAAACTTCTTAGGTGTATTTTCGTCTACATCGAAGTTCATGAAGCAGATTACGTAAACAGGCGTAAGATGGTAGTCCCATTGTCCTTTTACGCCTTGGTCAACTATCGTTTTAGAAGCATAAAACAGAGAGCGGTCTATGAAATAAGCCTGACTTTTGTTTTGCATCTCGACGATAATGTGATCGCCAGTGTCAGTTGTACAAAAGACATCGTATATGATTCCTCTTTGGTCTTTTGTTTCCGGCAACATTTCCTTGTCCTTAAACTTGACATTAGTAATGTGTTGTTCTCCTAAGAGGAGTTGGTTTAAGAATTCTATCAGCAAGTCTTTGCTGTATTCTTGACCGAAGATTCTCTTGAACGACCAGTCTGAGAAAGGGTTGATGTATCTTGCCATATCTTAACTATTTTAATACCTCGCTGCAAAGATACATTTTTTCTTGATAACTTCCAAGTGAAATAATAAAAAAGTGCAATGCCCGATGTGAGCATTGCACTTTAATATAATTTTGTTAGTTGGATTACTTCCACTTAGAAGCACCAGCCTCGCTATCGAGGTTTGTATTGAACTTGAATTCACCATTAGCTGGAGCAGTCCAAAGATCAGTCTCAGAACCCTTGAAGTCGATGAGACCATCAATACCGTATGTAACAGCGTCAGCACCGATAGGTGTGTAAGCAAAGTTAGTCTTGTAAGAACCTGCTACAGAAAGCACTGTGTTTGCACCATTTAAGAGAACACTTCCCTTGACACCAGGGGTGTAAAGTTGAAGTTTTGCTCCTGCACTTCCATCAGTTGCCATAGAAGGGCCAAAGATGCTGTTGGTGATGTTCAAGTTTGCTGCATTTGTAGCAAAACGGAACAATGGTGTGTTAGCATTTGCTGTAGTCTCCATTGGAGCATAGCAGAATGTACAGTTGTTTACATTTACAGTAGGAGCCTGGGCAGTCTTACGTAAGTCGCAAAGCATAATAATGTTTGTAATAGTACAATCATCGAATGTTACGTTGCGGAAATCTCCACCCTTATCTGCGATGGTTACAACACCCTGATCACCGACACCATCAATTGTACAACTCTTGAAGGTAATGTTCAGGAAGTTGTCGTTGTTCTTCTGACCTCTTACTACACCACGGAAACCGCGGATGTAGCAATCGTTGAAGATGAGTTCACTGATGGTAGAACCAGTACCACTGACATTGATAACCTGACGGCCACCGAAGCCCTTATCTGTACCAGCGAGGAACGCATCCTTGTCAGCTTGCTTATCGCTAATCATATCGATGCTTTCGAACTTCACCTTATCTATATTAACACCCTTCTTGACGTTCATACCGCCGGAGAAGGTGAACTGAGCGTTACCGCCCAATGTCATACCGGTAATGAAGGTTACATTGCGGTCGAGATTGATAGCATTGCTAATCTTGTATTCCTGTTCACCACGGAGGATGACAGTCATACCATCCTTAACCAATTCCCAGAATTCAGCAGTCTTCAATGTATCCTTAGCTTCCTTAGCATCCCAGTTGCGGGTATCCAGCCACATACCTTCTCCATACTTTTCGTCGAAGTTAACACTTGCCTTGGTAGTTGCTGTTGTTTTACCTGCATAGGTGTTGTTGTTGAAGTCTGTAGAACTATCGTATGTCTTGAATGTGTATGATGTTTCTGGCTGCAAGCCGTAAATATCTACATATCCCTGAGCATAGTCAGCATCGCTTACTTTAACTGAGATTATATCTTGGTTTTCTGCGTCTTCGGCAGGGCAAGCCATAACATATTTGATTTTTTGACCACCTTCAGCCCAAGATACACGAGCAGCGTTATCAATAGCCTTGGCACCTGAAACCTTTGTTGGGTAGTTGATGCTCTGAGCCTTTACCTCATAATACTCAGATTCCTTGTTATCACCAACACATTTAATTCTGACTGCATACTTTTCGTCCCATCCTAAGTCGTCGAAAGTATAGGTATCATCCTCAGTAGTAGCTGTTTTGATAACTTTCAAGTGGTTTGTGCCATCCTCATCTGTAGATGTCACAAGTCCCAATTCCAACTCATAACCTGTTGCACCCTGGATTTTGTCCCATTCTACCTTCAAGGTGTTTGAGTTGACAGTTGCGCTTGCAATTGGGCGGAACAAACGAGGTGCATCGCCCAAGTTGTCATCGTCGCTACAGCTCACCATTGTGGTACCAACTGTAGCAGCGAAAAGCATAGACAATATATATTTATTGTATTTCATAATTACTTACTTTTATTTGTTATGGACTACATAACTCGATTTACTTGTTGCGAATAGCATAACCATCGTTCGACAATACACCATTTGATGAAGCGATGTTGTCCTTAGGGATAGGCAGAATGTATGGAGTTACCTTATGGCGGAGAGGCTCCATATCTTCAGCACCCGTTGTAACAACTCCGTCTGTCAAACCAAACCATGAGTATAAGAAAGCCTCATTCATGACACCCTTCTTGATAGGGTCGCCATTTGCGTCGGTTCCATACTTTGTGTTTGTCGTTGGATCTGTGTCGCTTACAGACATGTATGTATCCAAGAACTTGATGTATTTCAAACCATCGAAAGAAGCTCCTGCAGACTTGATATCATCATCGGCAAGTGTTTGTGCCTCTTTGTATGGACTTGCTTTGCTATCACGATAAGTAAAATAGTTGTTCTCGAATTGGACCTCGCCATTTACATAGTTGTAGTAAAGGCGTGGTGCGATGCCCATGTCAACAATTTCCTGATTCTTGTCGTAGATGAACTCACCATTCTCCAAACGGAGCTGGTTGTAATTCATTGTTACATCACGAACCCACTCCAATGTATTAACGATGGCGTCTGAGTAGTAATTCCAACGGACGAGGTCGAATTTACGGATGCACTCGCCACCAAATTCCCAAGCACGCTCGTTGATGATAGCTTTCTTGAAAGAGTCATAGTCGTTGAGATTGTCAACGTATTCATTCACCATCTCGTTCTTGTTGGTTGCATTTACAAAGGCACGGTTACGTACTCGCTTCAACATATCCTTTGCCTCTGTTGTTGGGCCATTGTTGATTTCATTGTCAGCTTCTGCGAGGAGCAACAATACATCAGCATATCGGAGGACAGGGAAGTTGATACCAGTACCCTTAGATTCAATGTTGTTGACACTCAAATCCATGCGGCACCATTTAGCTGGCTGGATATTGACACCATCAACAGCACCTTGTTTGTTGTCATACAACCAACGGTAGTTAGCGCAAGTTGCCTTAAGACGCTGGTCTTGTGCGTTGAATGAACATGCATAGCTTGGAGTTAAGTTGGTATAAGTTGTACCAGCACCCTTAGAACTTGAAACTACGCTCAAACCAAGGCACCAACCGATGTCACCACCAGAGTTTGGTACATAACCCATCTCGAACAATACATCACCATTAGCTGGGTTGCAGCCGTTGATTTCATTATCAAAGATCTGCTTGAAGTTGCTGTTGAGCTGACGGTCCTTCAAGGAAATCAACTTCTTGGCATAAGCCTTAGCAACCTTGTAGTAATCGTCTGCAGAAGTAGCTGTAGCCTCGTTACCATTCTCATCTACATAATGTACAGTATATTCATCACCTGTACCTGTGCTGCGGGCCATTGTACCATCAGCCTGCATAGAGTATCCTGCACGGAACATAGCCAACTTGGTAATGAAACCAAGAGCGAATTCACGGTTCATGCGCTCTACAGTAGCTTTGCTGCTCCACTGCATCTCGCCCTCATTGTTGATGAGGTCCTGAATCAAGTGAGTATAGATGATGTTCTTATCTGTACGTGGATCATTGTGCATATCGTCCTTAGATGTAGGAGTTGTTGCAAATGGCACGTCACCCCAGAAGTTACACATCAGGAAATACCAGTA
>ERZ1026850.1299-NODE-1299-length-13289-cov-4.104730_pt1 | contig 13289 bp, 9 predicted proteins | sample MGYA00380155_ERZ1026850 | MGnify/ENA primary metagenome ERZ1026850 (study PRJEB33269, sample SAMEA4719791) | human gut metagenome | biome: human-associated habitat; feature: organic feature; material: feces | place: Cameroon | collected 2013-10 ... | reverse complement strand
CTCCCCGCCTTCCTCGAACGGCGCATCCTCGCCACCCTCGCCCGGTAGGAACGCGGACGCGAAGCATCTGCGTTCCGTCGGCACCACTCCTGCATTCCATCAAAGGAACAATCTCATGAACAACTCCCACGCACACGACGTCGTCGTCGCCGAACGCTTCTCCTTCCGCGACCTCTGGAGGAAGGAGGACTGGCTGTCCATCTGGATCGCGTTCATCCTCATCGCCGTCGCCGCCGTCGGTTCCCTCACGGGCGCCTACGACTTCTCCGGCGCGAAGTTCCCGACGTGGGGGATTTCCGCCGCCGAGTTCACGGACCCCGCGAAGGCGCGCGGCTTCCTCGGCGTGTTCAGTCCGGCCCTCGGCCTCAGGCTCGGCGTCACCTTCGCCGCCTTCGCCGCGCTCTTCACGCTCGGCACGCGCCTGGAGGGGAAGCGTCCGCTCGCGTTCCTGCGCGCGTTCGCCGGGATGTTCGCGCTCGTCTCCGTCGTGCGCCTCCTCTCCGCCGAGGCGACGTTCCACCGCTACCTCGAATACGCATTCTGGGCCCTGCTGCTGGGGCTGGCAATCAGCAACACGGCGAAGACGCCCGGCTGGCTCAGGCCCGCGCTCCGCACCGAGTTCTACATCAAGGCGGGCCTCGTGCTCCTCGGCGCGCAGGTGCTCTTCTCGAACATCCAGAAATTCGGACTCTACGGGCTCGGCATCGCCTGGGGCGTCACGCCGGTCGTCATCGTCTTCATGTGGTGGTATGGCACGAAGGTGCTCAAGATCCGGAACAACCCGCTCGTCATCACGATCGCCGCCGCGACGTCCGTCTGCGGCACCTCCGCCGCGATCGCCGCCGCCGCCGCCGCGAAGGCGAAGAAGACGGACCTCGCGTTCGCCGTCGGCACGTCGCTCGTCTTCACGGTCCTCATGATGGTCGGCCTGCCCCTCTTCATCAAGGCGCTCCACATCGACCCGATGATCGGCGGGGCGTGGATCGGCGGCACGGTCGACTCGACCGGCGCGGTCGTCCTCGCGGGACAGGCCCTCGGCGACCTGGGCGGACAGGTCGCCGCCCTCGTCAAGATGATCCAGAACATCCTCATCGGCTTCATCGCCCTCGGCATCGCCCTCTTCTTCACGACGAAGGTGGACCGCGCCGCGGACGGCCGCCCCGTCGGCGTCGGCGAGATCTGGCAGCGTTTCCCGAAGTTCATCCTCGGCTTCCTCGCCGCCTCGCTTGTCTTCTCCTTCGTGCTGCAGCCGACCTGCGGCGTGGACGCCACGAACGGCATCATCAAGCACCTCAAGGAGTTCCAGAACTGGGCCTTCGCGCTCGCCTTCACCTCGATCGGGCTGGAGACGAACTTCAAGGAACTCTGCGGACAGGTCCAGGGCGGCCGCCCCTTCCAGCTCTACATCGTCGGCCAGCTCTTCAACCTCGTCCTGACCTTCGCGGTCGTCTGGCTGCTCCTTTCGGGCTGGCTCTTCCCCATCCCCCAGCTCGCCACCTGATGCCGCCCGCGCGCGCCGCCTAGGCGCCGTGGCGGAAGGAGATCGTGCGGCGTTCCACGTCCTCGCCAAGCGCAAGCGACACGTGCCAGGCCGACGCGGGGATGAGGTCGCCGGCACGGTCGGGCCATTCCACGAACAGCACCGCCCCGCGCGAGAGATAGTCCTCCCAGCCGATCGTCAGCACGTCGTCCGCGTCGTGGAGGCGGTAGAGATCCATGTGGACGAGCAGGAAGCGGTCCGTCGGATGCTCGACGACGAGGCAGAACGTGGGGCTCGTCACCGCGCGCTTCGCGCCGAGGGACGCGGCAAGCCCCTGCGTGAACGTCGTCTTGCCCGCGCCGAGGTTCCCTTCGAGGCACACGACGTCGCCCGGCCTCAGCTCCGCCGCGAACGCACGCGCCACGGCCCACGTCTCCTCCACACCGTTCACCTGGTAGACATCCTTCATGCGAGCGCTCCTTCTGCGGCGAGTTCCCTGAAAAAGAGCGGCAAGTAGTCGGGCGCGAAGGCCGAGGCGTGCGGCAGGCGCACGAGCCCCGGCAGGTCCGCCGCGAGCGGCGACGCCACCGTGAGCGGTTCGCGCCGGTAGACGTCGAGGTACGCACCCGCGGGGGGGAGCCGGTCGCCGATCGCGCGCCCGATCTTCCCGTAGCCGAGGATCACCGCCTTCGTACCCGCCACGCGCGTGCAGAAGGGCGAAAGCGCGGCGCGGGGCCAAAGGTCGCCCGCACGCTGGAAGCGGGCGGCGGCGTAGAGTCCGCGCGCGTGCGCGAAGATGAACGCCAGCACGGTCTCGCTCATGATCGCCCCGTGGAACGCGCCGTTCACGCGCACGACGCCCGGGGGCAGCTCGGCGTCCGTCGGCAGCAGCTCGCGCCCGGCGCCCGGCGTCGCAAGGACGCGCAGCCTCTTCGCGCGCGCGAACCACTCCTTCCTGAACGCCCATACGATTGCGTGCGTCGCCGTCGGAAGCTCCCGCAGAAACGCGCGTTCGCTGCGGACCATCCTGACCTCGCCCTCCACAAGCGATTTGAACACGGCGAGCCCCGACGCATTCAGGCGGAACGCGCCAATCGGCCAGTCGAGCCACAGGAGATAGCGGTTGGTGGACATGTGGGCAGTATTCTACCACAATTCCGCCGCCGTGAAGCGATTCGCGCAAGAGACTTTGGCGGGAGAACCGGGAAAGGCCGATTTTCCATCGCCACCGTAAAATACGCGGGACAGGCGTCGAAGTCGACTTCATTGTTTACGGTCCCAACACCTTCCATGCGATTGAAGTCAAGAACGCGGACAAGGTAACGCGCCATGATGCGATGGGAATCGAATCGTTTCACGCCGACTACCCTGAAGCGACGTGTACGCTGCTCTATCGAGGCTCCGATGCACTCAAGGTCACGGAACACTGCCTGGCCCTTCCAGTAGATCGTTTCCTGCGTCAATTAATCCCCAACGAACCCCTTCCTGCCGGCGCTTGAACATCCCCACGCCACGCTCCATGCGTCCACCCTCACCACTGGTAGTCGCATCGAAGATGCAACCCTTCCATCCGAAGCCGCTCGACATCCCCTCTGTCCATGTCCACGACCAGCGGGCATTCCTCATGTAGGATGCGCGAGAGTTCGTCTTCGTCAGAGCATTCAATCTGCCGCGAATACGTGTAGGATTCGGTTATCTTGACATTGAACACCATCTTGGGCCTCGCACTGCGTGGCCCGTATTATACCAAACGCCTCCAAACCCAGCAGAGACCCTTTCAACCGCCAAAGTAGTGCGACTTGATTTCGGAGTAGGATAGGTCTTCAAAGAACATCTTCCCGGCAATGGTGGGGTTGAGTTGGCGAACAGCATCGAGAGGGAAGACAGCCTGACCGCCCGTCACGGATACGTTCTCCGCCCGAACGAAGAACAGGGGGTTGATCTTGTATCGGGAGATTCCACGTCCACCTCGTGGTTGTGCCGCCACAAGAGACGAAAGCGGAACCGAAACACGCCCGTCGATGACGGAGGCCCCCTTTTCCTGCAGCATTCGCCGAAGCGCAAGCGGCGTCCAGACAGCGTAATGGTTTCGCCCGGCCGGACGGATCTCACCTTCCGTCTTCGCCCATAGGGACACCTGATTGACCGGGATCATGACGAGGATCTCGCGGACATCTTCGGTGCAGACGACGTCGGCGAACTTCTTGACGCAGTAGTTGTCGACGATGGCCTCGTTGACGCTTTCCGCGCTGAAGTCATGCACATTGCTACCCATGACACGGAAGAAGTTCAATCCGGCCATTTCCCGCAGCATCGAGCCGAATTGTGGATACTGCGCGAGAAATGCGTCCGTGACGCGAAGTTCCCCGTTCTCTCCGTACTTGGGAAGATCCGGCTCGCTTGTCTTTGCACCGGGCTCCTTGAACTCAATCGTGAATATCTTCAGTTCGAAGACCGTGATCAGCGCACTGTCAACGCCGCCGCATCCGCCGGCCTGGATCAGCATCCGGCGTCCGTCCGGCGTCATGTACGCATAGCGCGGATGCAACGCGTATGACGAAAGGAGGCGCACCACTTGCGGGGGCAGGAACGTGGCGTCGACGAGGCAGTTCCGAAAGACCGTGAGCCGGAAGATGTCTGCCAAAGCCTGCGCGTAGACGCATTCACTGAAGACGGCGGACTGGATGTTGCCTCCTATCTCGATGTGCTGGACAATCTGGTGGTACAATGCGGGGCATGACTGTCTGAACCCTTCCAAGCCCGGAACCGGATCGCGGCCATTCCTGATGGCATTCCAGATTTCGTTTCGTCGCGCTTTCCCCAACAGGATTTTCCTGGAAGGCCGGGAATAGAATTCGGACATGATCTCACTCTGGTTGAATGTCAACTCGATTTTCTCTCTCATAGACTCACCTCAAAGGCCATGTTGGAATGGACAACATCAAAGACGCGTGCGTTCTGCGCAAGCCCCAGGACATGCAAGAACCTTTCGTTGATCGCATCACGGAACGCTCTTGGGTATTTCACGTTTTCCTGCATCCCGACATTCGCCTTGCGGATGATATATTTCCCGCGCTCGCGGATCATCCGCCAGGCCATCTCGCGGCAAAAGCGACGGTCTGATTCGCCTAACGCCCCGAAGAACAGCGGCATTCGGAGCAACAGGCCCTTCGGATAGGTTATGCCACCATCAAAAAGTCGCCAATGCCAATAGGCGAAAGATGAGTTGATCATGCAGAACACGTACCAGTAGACTTCCTCATCGGCAAAGGGCAGCACGACCTGTCCCTTTCTTGCCAACCGCTCGTCAGTGGCAACGGTAAAGTATCGACATGTGTTCGGCATGGAAAGGCAATGGTTGCCCAACGGAGAGACATGCGCCTGGACAACCGAATCGCTTTTCATGACCCATGCCCTGTACACGTCCTCAAGCCGTCGGTCGCACTTGGCGAACATCGGATTGTCAGGCGAAACCAACTGCCTTCGACTTCCAAGAAATCCCTCAAGCGCTCTGCACGTCATGAGACGCGCCCGTTCAACGCTCTTGAACCGTATGAGCGGACTGAACCGAAAACCTTTGGCCGTCGGCGAACCTTCGACGACGGTGATGGCGGCGCGCACTGCGTTACCCGTGTTGGAATTGAAGATGCCGTGCTTTCGTCCGCAGAAGACTGCGCCGGGCACATTGTCAAAGGAGATGACGAAGCCGTTTCGCCCGTTCATGATCCGACGGAGCGGATAGAACTTCTCGCCGCCAATGAAACTGTATGGTGTGATGACGACTGACGCGCCGCTCTGAAGAAAGATCTTCTCCATGAACGCCGAATACAGTTCCTTTGTTTCGAGAACGACCGCCGTCTGCCGCCATGTAGACGGGATGTCCCTGACCGCCGCATAGGGTGGGTTCGAGATGACCTTGCTTCCAGACGGCAGCAAGACCTGCGCGTCGAGGAAATCCCCACACTGCACGTGTACGGCGGACATGGCATCCAGACCATAGCGGATTCCGATCGAGACAAGGCAGATGCAGAGTGCCGTCTCGTCCAAGTCATACAAGTGGACTCTTCCGGCTCGCAGGATGTGGGCGGCCTTCTCCTTGCCAAGTCTGTCAAGATAGACGAGGATGAGGTTGCCGACGCCACATCCGACATCACAGACATCCTCACCCGGCAGACGTTCAAGCCATTCGGCCATGACGGCCGCAACATCCCCGGGCGTGTAATACTGCCCATTGTGTTTTTTGTCGAACTTGTCCTGGACTGCAAGCCCTTCTTCATAAAGATGTCCAAGCGACTGGATCCTAAGGAACTCGCCTTCCCCATGTTCAAGCAGCCAGCGGCAGATTCGTTCCCAGCACTTTGACAAGCCGAACGTTCGGATGTCCTCCCGATACCGCGCAAGATCATAGTCCGAGAAATCGGAACCATCGTCCACGCAGTCTAGAAACGGTGGACGCCATTCGGCTTTAGGCGGATGGGAGTTGGGTAACGTGTCGAAAGTAAAGGAGAGCTGCGTAACCGTAACCGCTGCGTCACAGAGAAAACGCCGTCTGGACATGTCAGGCATTGGGATTGAACTGTCGGCGATCCGGGCGCCACGCGCCAAAACACGATGGCTGCTGGAGCTCACGGCAAGGCGGAATCGGTTGATTCCGCCACGAGCCCGTTATCCACTCCTGATGCACAGTCCGTTCGTCGATCCTACGCTGCTCCTGTCGCAGGACCAGTCCCCGAACATGAAAAGAGAGCGCACCATCTCTTCATGCACTCCGCAGAAGCCCTACCACAGGCACAGGTGAATGCACGAAGAGACAATGCGCCCAGCGGGGCGCATCATCCACTCACATGCCGTTCACCTTTTGAAATAGTGGTAGTATTTCTGCGGAACGACTTGTTAGCGTTGACGCTAAATCATCTTATGCGGTCGCAGGGTGGAGCGCGGCGGTGCGCCGCGTCAGTTCCCGACCTATAGGCCCTTCAGCGAACCGAAGGACAACACGGATTATATCAAAATCGGGAGAAGCCGTGGGAAGCCACAATCCGAGGTCCCCAGCGTAGGAGAACTTTCCTACGGCCGCCAGACGGTCTCTCCGCCAAAACGCTTCACGCCGTCGATTTCCACAAGCGGACGGATCCTGGTCTTGGCCTCAAGGGACTTCTCGTTGGGGACAACGTTCAGGTAGGTCTGCGCGAGGGGGCCCCCGACAAAGACCATCTTTCCATAACGCGCCCTGACAACCCTTCCCCGTTCGTCGACCTCGCTCCTCAAGCGCATGATGAAGTAATCATGCATGACAGGTCCATCCACCTCACCAAGGTAGTTCAGCATTCCATCGTAGATTTGCCGCCATACGATTTCCGTCTGTGGGAAATCCGTCCCCTCCGGCACGCGGAAATCAGAACCAAGTTCGCTTCCCAAATCGTATTTCCGATGGCAGAACCCATTTCCACGTCCCAGCGCCGTAATGGACACGGTTCTTAACCCTTCGGAATCCTTGCGCGACCTCTCAACTCGCAGATCGGCATGCCGCCCCCAACCAAAGGGAGGAAGCCATTCCGCAAGTTCACAGTCATACTCAAAGACAAGCGCGTCCTTTCGCTCCCTTGGAATCACCAGCCGTCCATACGTCATCTCCACAGGTCGGGAGATTTTCTTGATCTTCAACCGTACGTTCTTTTCTCCTCCCATCAGGGAACGTTGAACACCCTGGGCATCGGGATGGGGACCTTCACACCAATACCCCCTGTAATATCCCTCGCCTGAGAGGTCGTATGCGCGGATGGGGAATGCGCCAAGGTCACGATGTGTCTCAAAGAGACCGTTCGAATCCGTACGTCCACTGACATAATCCGGCGTACCGGAAAAACTAAAGCAAACGGACACATCCGGCACAGGCACGCCCTCATTATCCACGACAACGATGGATTGCCCCGTTCGAGCCAACTTCAAGTCATGGGGAATGCACATCAAGTCGACAAAAGGGGAATAGGTCAGCCCCACAATGCCCCCACAGAAGTGAACCCATGTATTGTACCCATAGACGGTCCCCATCCATATACGATAGTTCCTGAAGTCAAACTGCCGTTTTGTGGCGACAAACAGCTCACCCGTTCGAGCCTGCGGCGCCACGCAACCAAGCAGCAAGCCGGAAAAAAGCATCAAGGTTCCGCCATGGACACATCGTGAAATTCTTTTCATCATCTACTCCCTCTCGTCTCACACGGGAAACGATCAGTAACGGTCCGACTCCAGATTTGTATCGTTTGGATGCGGATTGAACGAATACCCGCCCGTGTAGAAACGGGTACTGAAACCAACCGTGCCAAACATTCTGGAGTAATGCGCGGAAACGATCTTTCCATCCTTGTCGACTTTTGTCCGCGTACGTAGCACAAGATATTCCCCGTCTCCGATGATGTCCTTCCGACCACCTGACGTGTTTACTGCGTCAAAGGAACTGCGTTCACGTTCATAGTGTGCGTTCGCATCTGCCCGGTAGTCGGACCAGAATCGATACGACTTGTTTTTGGCGCGAACGTAGAATCCCGCCCCTGGATCCGTGAAGTACATGCGCGCATGGTACGTCTCCTTTCCCCCATTCTCGTAGACAACCTTGTAGTCGATCCAGAAATCGGCAACGTCCCCCATGCCGTAAGGCGGTAGCCAATCCGACTTCTGTAGATCGAACCCGAACGTTCCGTTGTCCATCGGCATGCGCGGATTCTCCCTCTCGGAATGTTCGACCATCTTGATGGGATTCCTTATTTTGTACAGAACCTGTTCCAGCCGCTTCTGACGCTCAACGAGATCAAAACTTAACAAACTTTCCCTCGTCTTGAAATCTGGACCTTTTTTTCTTTCCGTATAATATCCGGGTGCCGTGACGGAATACTCGAAACGTCCCGTCGGACAACGGAACGCCACAACCGCAATTCCATTTGTCCCCGTCTTCGCCGCATACGTATCGTAATCTGGCGCCCGCGAATTAATTGCGAGGCTGCAACTGCTCTCCGAAACAATCTTGACCACGGCGTTCGTGATCGGAACTCCATTGGTATCCTTGACAAAAACATCCGCCGACACATGATAACCAAAATGCGACGTGTACGGTACGACGAAAAGTCCGTAAACGAGACGTATAAAATCAAACATCCATCAACCCTCCTAAAGGAATTCTTTCATCTCATCGTAAAGTTTATGCACATACGGATACGGAGCTTTAATGAAGAACGTGTGGTCCCACGTAGTTTCACCGACAAGCCCTTCATTCTTCTCATCCTTCAAATCCACCATCTTCACATTCTTCCTAACCCCCTTCCGCTCAGGCCATCCAGGGACGGGATTACTCCCCGTCGCGAAGGATTCGGCGGGGATGGCACGGCTCAGCAGCGAGGCCCGATAGGCGTAGCCCGTCGCCAGTTCGGGATGCGTGTAGATGTCCCTGTTGTCGAAATGGCCGAAGAACGGGACCTTACGGAGTTGTTCATCCGAAAGTTCCGCCGTCTCTGTCGGCGTTCGATGACTGTAGTAGACCACATCCTGATCGGCTCCGTGAATGGTCTGCCGCCGGCGGCGGAGGAGGTCGTGTTCGGAATTGAAACCCCAGCCCGCCTCGCTCATGAAGCCGGTCAGGCCGCGTCCCTTTCCCCTTTCCTGGTTGTACCAGGCATAATCACGTTGCACGGGCCACTGATCGGTTCCGTCTCCGTTCTTCAACACCTCGTCCTCCGACGAGTAGTAGTTCACCACGTTCGCCAGTTCCCCGAAGCGCCCCCGCCACGTCAACGTCCGGCGTGGATCGTCCGCCGCAAAGCGCTCGTTCCACCGCGACGCGCGGACGCGCAGGGGATAGGCACGCCAGTCCTCCGGCGTCATGACCGCGCGAGAGGCATCCGTCGCGGAACTAGGCACGTACGCCTCAAGCGGCACGGCGGCATTCAGCATGAAGTAGTAGGCATAGGACATTCCCCAGTCCGCGATGGCCGCCGACACCAGCATGTTGCCGAGGGAGTGCGCCGCGATGAATCTGCTCCCCCCGGTCAACTTCCCCACCTCCCGCGCGAGTGCCGACGAGGACAGGAAGGCGTTGCGGACATTGTAGTAGTAGTTGGCGGAAACGTTCCCCTTGACCGGTAGCCAACACTGCGAATAGTTTCCCTTCCACGCAACGCCCACGAATTTCGCCGAGGAACCCGACTGCCTCAACCGCTTGAAAAACTCGCCCGCCCAGGCATCCGACTCCGCAAGGTTCATGTTGTAGCCATGGACGAACACGAACCAGTCGGAACCGCAGGCGTCGTCCGGGAGCCCGATGGGCGATGGTGGCGTTTCCGACGTGGTCACCGAACCGTCCACGGCGTTCCAGATATTCACCCAGCGGAACATGTCCCCCACCTGTGAAATGCGCATGGGAAGGTCCACGGAGGACAACGTCGCCCCCGTGTCCGTCCGCACACAGGAAAGCGTCAACGGCGCCGTGCTCGTGCGCCGTCCTTCAAGAAGGACGACGCCATGCGTGGAATCGCTTCGGACAAGATCCTGAAAACCGTCCGGAACGACGGCCCCTCTCCGCGTCGCGCGCGTCGTCGTCGCCGCAATCACATCCTGATCGAGATGCGGACCACATCCGGAAATGTTCGCCGTGACGAACGCCCCCGCAGCCGTACGCTTCTGGGACGTCCAGACGACATTCACCGCCGCATCGGGCTGTGAAAGGCGGAACTCGAACGGTACGTCCAAGTCGTCAAGGAATCCCAACGCATCGCCGAAGTCGAGCCACACCGGCGTGAAGTCAAGCGTATCGCAGACCCCATCGACGCAATTGTTGCGGCGTGCGTCACAGCATCCCCACGCCATCAGGTCGGCAACGGCGTTCCATCCACCGTCCGGGCTGCGGTTGTCGTTCACCCAATGGTAGAGCGTCCCCTTCGGTCCCGCCTTCTTCCGCACGGACAGATCCCCGTCGTCAACGCCATTGATCCGGTCATAGTCCGCGTAGATTCCCATGCGGACAACGCCGATACGCGCAATCTTCCCACTGTCCGCAAACGAACGGCCCTCCCCTCGATCGGAATGTACCCCCAGTAACCCCTCGGGATCGTCAACGACCACGCCATATCCCTCAGGAGCCCTGCAATCGAGCCGGTAGTCGAAGTCCCATTCATCCTCCTTCGTCGCGTAGTGCGACAGTTGAACCGTGTACAGGGTGTTCGGCAGGAGAAGAGCCGCCTTCGTCTCGCAGACGCCAAACCGCGCGTCAACCCACTCGTAGCCCTTCCCCTCCGATAGCGGCGTCACACGAAGCCGGTACTTCTCGGAATGGCTGCCGCTGTCGTCACCAAACGTGAAGTCCACCCGAACCGGTTTTTCGGAATCAGAATCCACCGTCCTCGTCCTGGAACGCCCGGCGCGGTCTTCGTCCGGCGCCCCCTCGTATGCGGTCCAAGTAAATGGATCCGTTCCGAGTCGGCTCTCCTCGACGTTCGTGAGGCCGTCGCCGTCAGGATCCGCCCCCGGACGTAGATCCACATCCCCGTCCAGCGACTGGTCGGCAAGAGGATCAAACCCGTCTTCCGAATACTCCAATTCCCAGCCATCCAACATGCCGTCACCGTCTGTATCGGGGTCTAGGGGATCCGTCCCGGTCTCAATCTCCTCGCCGTCACCGAGGCCATCGGCGTCCGTATCCGCCCGCGCGGGGTCCGTTCCCGTCGCCGGGGCAAAGTAAACCCACGAGCCTGACCACAGTGCCCTGGTCCCACGATGCGAATACGTCTTCCGAACACGCCCGCCCGGCATTCGGAATCCTACCGAGGCAACCTGGGCGACATTCGTGCCAATCGTTCCAAAGAGGACTTCGATTCCGCCTTGCAGACCGTGCGGGTCCTGGTTGAAGGGAATGAGGGCCTGCACCGTCACCTCGTTCTCCGGGACGCGCGGACGCCCCGACAGATACAGGCGGACGTAGTCGACGACGACGCAGTCTTCCACGAACTCGCAGACGCGCACGACGGATTGGGTCGTGAACTCCAGATCCGCCCAACAGGGCGCAACCGTCAGAACGCCATCGGACACCTTCCGGACCTCAAGATCGACATTCTCCCTCCCCGTCTGCACGTACGCGCCAGTGGCCTCGGGATGGAGATGGAACACCCCCTTGGAATCTATCGAGAACGAGGTAAACGTGTTTCCAAACTGGACAACGGGGGTTGTCAGTACATAACGTTGCGCCATCTGCGACACGTTCGTATAGACAACGATGTTCCGTCCCTCATGTTCCAGGAAATTCTCGAATGGAAGAGGTGCCCCAGAGCCCGTCGAGACTGTAGGGGCCTCTTGTCCGTCCGTTAGGCCATCGCCATCCGTATCCCCGTCGTTCGGATCCGTACCGAGCAGGAATTCCTCGCGGTTGGTAAGCCCGTCATGGTCAGGATCGAATTCGGCATCTTCGGGCGAAGCGGGGTTGAGTCCATGCTGTTCTTCCCATGCATCCGGCATGCCGTCACCATCCGTGTCAACGGGCCGGGGGTTCTGATGCGGGGAAGGCGGGAGTGGAGGTTCGACATTCCCGTCATCGGGAACCGAACCGGCATCCAACGGATCGCTTGCGCCGTCGTACTCGTCGAAGTCGGAAACGCCGTCGCCATCCGTATCGGCGCAAAGGGGATCCGTCCCGCGTTCGACCTCTTCGCCATCGAGAAGACCGTCACCATCCGAGTCACGCACAAGGGGATCCGTACCGGCGGCGATTTCATCCCCATCGTTCAGGCCATCAAAGTCCGTGTCGGCCTGTCGTGGATCCGTTCCACGCGCGATTTCCTCGGCATCGCAAAGGCCATCCCCGTCCGTGTCGCGTGCAAGGGGGTTCGTGCCGTATTGTGTCATTTCGTCAAAGTCCAGCAGCCCGTCGCCATCCGTATCCAATGCCGAAGGGTCCATCTCCGCCTCGACTTCAACATGGTCCGGAATGCCGTCTCCATCCGTATCGGACAGAAGGGGATCGGAGCGGACGTCGCCGCACAACTCCTCAAAATCCGTCCGACCATCCCCGTCCGTATCCACCCGCAGGGGATCCGTACACGAAACAATCCGTTCGTAGACATCCGCAAGACCGTCCCCGTCCGAGTCGCGGAACGTTCCAATCTTGAAAAAGGCACGTCTAGGCTCCAAGGCGGACAACGCTTCGCCCTGCACACTGAAGACGGCATTCGTCATGTCACGCGGGACCGACACCGCACCGAGAAAGGACCAGGGACCGGCAAGGTCGTCCGTCGCATAGAGGCCGAAGGTTCCACCGGGAATGAAGAGCTGCGGCGACCAGACCACGCCAAGGTCAACACCACCCGCACCAACCGAAATGGCGGAAAATCCAAGTGCCTCCCCTGTCCCGGCCTCATCCGTCCCCGACATATCCTCGCCCGTAGACAGGGCGACAGTCTCCGTCCGTTCCATGGAGACAGTCCCCGTATTTCGCCGATTCTCCTTCGGAATGGCCGTGAAGGACGCCAACAGAAGGTAGAGAAGACCGATCCGCACGGAAGCCCTGCGATTCGCTCCCACAAAAATCGACAGTTGCCGACCAATCCAGCCCAATATGATGGAACCTACAAGTCCCCCGAACAAAAGCAGCGCAAGCACCACTTCCACGTTGAGCAGACTCTGGAGAAAACGTTCCATTCCCTAAAAAAACAATGCGGACAGTATACACCATCCTGCACCAGATGACAACGCCCGCACGCTCATACCTCGTGAATTGGGTGCACCGAGATTTTTCTGCAAAAACTTCACGACACCCCCTTGACCTCCGGCG
>ERZ1026850.1296-NODE-1296-length-13307-cov-4.369982_pt1 | contig 13307 bp, 12 predicted proteins | sample MGYA00380155_ERZ1026850 | MGnify/ENA primary metagenome ERZ1026850 (study PRJEB33269, sample SAMEA4719791) | human gut metagenome | biome: human-associated habitat; feature: organic feature; material: feces | place: Cameroon | collected 2013-10 ... | reverse complement strand
GTGTATAAGAGACAGGTGCTGGCAATGGTAGCAAGTTTATTCTGTGTGGCTTGTAGCAACAAAGAAAAAGAGGATACACTGTCGGGTGATTTGACGGAAATGATGGGACAGTTGTATCAGTCTGCGGAGTTGTCGGATGATGTGAAGGAATATGTAGAGAGCTGCGAAATCTATGAATTGACAGAAGATATGGAAGTATCGGTTTTGGGGACTGATGAGATTTCTTATACGGAAGCAGTGGTATCTATGCCGATGATGTCATCGCAGGCATATCAATGTGTCCTGCTTCGGACAGATGAGGATGTTGAAACCATAAAGCAGCAGTTAAAGGACAATGCAAACCCGGATAAATGGATTTGTGTCAGTGCAGAAACAGTTTTGATTGAAAGCAGGGGCAATGTCATTTTCTATGTGATGGGAGACAATGACATTGCATATGGCTTAAACAGTGCTTTCCAGAAGCTGTAGCATATCTTCGGGAACCGGTGCCTGAAAGGTAAGAAGCTTTCCGGTTATTGGATGAGTAAAGGTCAGTCGCCAGGCATGAAGAGCCTGACGGCTGATTTTGGGTTCTGTATCTTTTCCGGTAGGGGGATGGTAGAGAAAATCACCCAGCAGAGGGTGTCCCAAATAACTCATGTGGACACGAATCTGATGGGTGCGTCCTGTTTCCAGCCAGAGACGGAGCAGGGAAAAATTATGGGAAGAGTGGTACTGCTGTACCTCATAATGGGTAATGGCACGTTCCCCATTGGTAAAGTCTACACATCGTTCAATGGTAGAACCGTCTTTGCGGGCAATGGGGGCAGCGATGATTCCTTCGGATGGTGTCACCAGACCATCTGTTATGGCAAGATACTCCCGTGTGATTTCCCGGCGGGTCATTTGTTCAGAGAGAATGCTGGCACTGATTTGGTTTTTGGCAATGACAGTAAGTCCGGTGGTATCTCTGTCCAGACGGTTGATACAACGAAAGACGAAAGGAATCTGTCTGCTTTCATAGTAATAAGCAACCGCATTGGCTAACGTGTTGTCATAATTGTGCAAAGAAGGATGAATGGGCATATCAGCCTGTTTGTTGATAACCAGAATATCTTCATCTTCATAGAGCACGTGCAAAGGAAGGCAGACCGGTGGTATTTTGGCAGAAGAGCAGTCCTCTTTCAGGGTAATGGTAAGAAGGTCACCGGGACAGAGTCTGTGGGTAACGTGAACCCATACCTGATTGACCAGAATACTTTCCGGCTGTTTCTTCAAGGCAATAATGGTCTGTCTGGAAATCCCTTTTCCGGTAAGAAATTCCAGTATTGTTTTATTCGCCATATTGGCGGTTATTGTGTATTGCAGTGTACGTGTCATATTACTAGTTTGATTTTACTTCTTTCCAGAGATTGTTATAAAGTTCATCTCCATCTTCTCCAAGATAAAGATAGGTTTCCAGATTGTTGTACTGGGATAAATCCGGGAAGGCGATAGTAGAGTTCTTGATGTCTTCGTCTTCAATCAGTTCTCTGGCAGCTTCATTTGGAGTCGAGTAGGTGATATATTCAAAGTTCTTAACGGCAATGTCACCGCGGCACATAAAATCAATAAATTTCTCGGCATTTTCTTTGTTGGGGGCATCTTTTAAGATAACCCAGGAGTCAATCCATACATTCGTACCTTCCTCCGGGATGACATATTCCAGGTCAGGATTTTCACGCTGTGTGTAGATGGCTTCTCCGGAGTAAATAACACCGATAGCAGCTTCGCCTCCAATCATCTTATCACGAACCTGGTCGATAACGTATGCCTGCACCAGAGGTTTCTGTTCAATCAGGGCATTCTTGGCAACTTCCAGTTCTGCAGTATCCAGTGTATTCATGGAATAACCATTTAATTTTTCTGCTACCATGAAAGCATCCCGGACAGAATCCTGCATCAGGATGTTATCGGCATATTTTTCATCCCAAAGCTGTGCCCAGCTTGTGATAGGTTCGTCTACCATGGTTTTATTATATAAAATACCTACCGTTCCCCAGCAGTAGGGTACGGAATATTTATTATCCGGGTCAAATTCTTTGGACTGTTCATAATACTGGGCTCCGATATTTTCTTTGGCATTTGGTATATGGTCAAAGTTTAATTCTGCCAGCATATCGTTTTCAATCATTTTGTTAATCATGTAATCAGAAGGGCATACCACATCATAGGAAGCAGCGCCGCTTTCAACCTTGGGATACATGATTTCATTTGTCTCAAATTCATCATAGATTACCTTGATGCCGGTTTCTTCCTCGAACATGTCGATGGTTTCCGGGTCAATGTACTCGCCCCAGTTGTAGACGATAACTTCGCCGTTTTCTCCGTTTGAGGAGCCGCAGCCAGTCATAAGACCTATGCAGGAGATTCCCAGTGCACTAACAAGAAGTGGCGTTTTCAGATTCCATTTTTTCATTTCTTATCCTCATTTCTTTTGGTTTATTTATCCTTCTTGGAAGAAGGGGTTACGTTAACAAGAAGCAAGAGTACCAGCACCGTCACGAAAATGATGGTAGATAAAGCATACATTTCCGGCTTGATGCCTTTTTTCACTTCGGTATAGATTTTGGTAGACAAAGTATCAATACCAGCACCTTTGGTAAAGTGGGTAATGATAAAGTCATCCAGTGACATGGTAAATGCCATCAGGAAACCGGATAAAATACCGGGAAGTAAATCCGGGAATACCACCTTAAAAAAGGCAGTGAAATGGGAAGCACCCAAATCCAGGGCAGCTTCGTAGGTGCTGGGATTTAACTGTCTGATACGCGGCATAATACTTAAAATCACATAAGGAATATTAAACGTAATATGGGACAGTAAAATCGTTCCATAGCCGAACCGGAAGCCTAAGCTGATAAACAGTAGCATCAGAGAAATACCGGTTACAATGTCGGCACTGAGCATGGGAATGTTGGTAATGCCCAAAAGTACATTCCTGGTACTTTTTTTCATGCGTTGCATGGCGATACAGGCAATGGTACCGATGATGACAGCCACCAGGGAAGAAATCAGGGCAATGGAAAGTGTATTCCCAAGAGCCTGCATAATATCTCTGTTCTGAAAAAGGGAGGAGTACCATTTTAAGGTAAAGCCACCCCATTTGGCGCGGGTTTTACTGGCGTTAAAGGATAACACCATGAGTGTACCGATAGGAGCGTACAGAAACAGAATAATCAAACCAATATATATTTTTCTTGCTGCATTTTTCATAGTGTGGCACCCTCCCCATCTTTATCAAAGAGTGCGGAAACAATCATATTTATGAGAATGAAAATCATTAATACAATCGAAAGTCCACTGCCCAGATGCCAGTTGGCAGTCTGGGTAAATTCCTGTTCAATGACATTACCAATCAGAAGAATCTTACTGCCGCCTAATAAGGTGCTGATAACGAAAGTCGTAAGGGCTGGTATGAATACCATGGTAACGCCACTGATGATACCCGGAATGGAAAGGGGCAGTATGATGTGGAAAAAGGTATAAACGCTTCCTGCACCCAAATCCCTGGCGGCATTGATAACATTCCTGTCGATTTTGGACAGTGCATTGTAAAGAGGCAGTACCATAAACGGCAGAAAGTTATAAACCATACCAAGGATAATCGCATATGGGGTATTGATTATATTAAGCTCTGGCAGATGTAAGAAAGTCAGGAGACTGTTGATAACGCCGCTTTTTTCCAGCAAAGTCTGCCATGCCAGGGTTCTTAATAAGAAATTCATCCACATAGGTAAAATGAAAATCACGATAATAAAGCTGTGCTGGTTTACTTTCATATTCGAAAGAATCATTGCCAGAGGATAGGCCAACAGGAAACAGATAACAGTACTGATTAAGGATAACAGTAGGGAAAGCCACAATGCCTTTGCGTGTTCTGCCTGCGCAATTGCCATAATATTTTCTGTTGTAAAAGCACCGGTTTTATCTGTCAGTCCATAGTAGAAAATCATACCCAGGGGGATTAAAATAAAAACTATCGACCAAAGCGTATAGGGTGCTGATAACCATTTGCTCTTAGATGTCAATTGCAACCGCCTCCTCATCTTCAGATTCCGGCTTGTTCATAATCTGGATATTAAAAGGATTTACTTTAATGCCCACCTCTTTGCCAACCGGGAACAGGGTAGTAGAGTGGACAAGCCATTCGTAACCGTTAGCCATGACTTCCATTTCATAATGAACACCCTTGAAAATCAGATGGGTAACAACACCCTGGATGGTTCCTTCGCCAGGTTCTACCAGTTCCACATCCTCCGGGCGGATGACGACATCCACCGGTTTATTGTGTCCGAAACCGGTATCCACACAGGCAAAAGGGGTATCCAGGATACGCACCAGTTTATCTTCTACCATAGTAGCCGGAATAATATTGCTGTCTCCGATAAAGTCGGCAACGAAAGCATTTTCCGGTTCATTGTAGATGGATTCCGGAGTACCAATCTGCTGGATGTAGCCCTGGTTCATAACCACGATAGTATCGGACATGGTAAGGGCCTCTTCCTGGTCATGGGTTACATAGACAAAGGTAATGCCCAGTTCATGCTTCATACGGATTAACTCATACTGCATTTCCTGGCGCAGCTTTAAGTCAAGGGCTCCTAATGGTTCGTCCAAAAGAAGTACCTTCGGTTCGTTTACAATGGCACGGGCAATGGCGATACGCTGTTGCTGCCCACCACTTAAAGAGTCTGGTTTACGGTTCTCAAAGCCTTCCAGATTTACCAGCTTTAATGCATATTTGATTTTGTCCTCTATGTAGCTTTTGGACTGCTTTTTGATTTTCAGACCAAAGGCAATGTTTTCAGCAATGGTCATGTGGGTAAAGAGGGCATATTTCTGAAATACGGTATTTAATTGTCTTTTGTTGGGGGGGAGTTTGGTAATATCCTGCCCGTCAAAGATAACCTTGCCGCTATCAGGCGTTTCGAAGCCACCCAATATACGAAGGGTAGTAGTTTTGCCGCAGCCACTGGGACCCAGCAGAGTGACGAATTCATTTTCATGAATCGTAAGGTTTAATTCGTCCAACACCATCTGTCCGTCAAAAGACTTGGAGATGTTGTTTAAGTGAATCAGTTCTTTGGACATGGTAGGATACCTCCTGTATCTGGATTGATATATCAGAAGTTAGGCGGTGTGCTGACCCATAGAAAAACAGCACTGGTTTTCTTGCCTGCCTTGATATAATGTTCTGAGTTTGGTTTATAGTAAAAGGCTTCCCCTTTTTTTGCGCGTATGCTCCGGTTGCCAAGAATAATGGTAATGGAGCCGGAGAGAACATAACCGAATTCCTCTCCTTCATGCGGTAAATCGGGATAAGTAGAGCCGTTCGGTTCCAAGGTAACCCGAATTGGTTCCATCATATTTTTCTGGGCATTGGGAATAATCCATTCTATTTTGTTATGAAGCTCGGTGTCTATTTTTTCGAAGAAATCATCTTCTTTAAACACAATCTGTTCGTCATCTGCATCATTGAAAAAATGCTTTAAGTCAGTTCCTAAACATTGAAGAATGTCAATCAGGGTAGCGATAGAAGGAGAAGTTACATTATTTTCCAACTGGCTGATAAAGCCCTTGGAAAGTTCACAACGATCAGCCAGCTCCTCCTGGGTCAGTCCCTTCTTGTTGCGCAGTTCCTTGATTTTATTACCAATATCCATTTTATTGGAATTGTTATCCATAAAATAACCTTGCCTTTTCTTAATCTGGGATTCAGTGACAATAAACTTAAAGTTTACTAAAACTAAACAAACACTGATGTCAATTATACAAAAAAGTGATGCTATGTCAATGGGTTTTTCAAAAAAAGTTACACTTAACAAGTGAAATAAAATATGGTAGAATCGAGTCGTACAATATGAATACAAGAAAGGTAGCGTTAGCATGAGTCAGGATAAATATGTAGCGTATGTATCAACCTATACGATTGGTCATGAAGATAACTATGGTATTAAGATTTATGATGTTGATATGAAGAATGGCAGAATGACAGAGAAGAATCAGGTAGAGATTACCAATTCTTCCTATATTACAATTTCCCATAATGGGAAGTTCCTGTATTCGATTACCGACTTCGGCGTAGAAGCTTACAGGATTCTTCCGTCCGGAGATTTGGAAGCTATTAACAAGGGCTCTATTAACGGTATGCGGGGGTGTTATGTTTCCACAGATTACGAGGACAGGTTTTTATTTGTGGGTGGTTATCATGACGGAAAAATTACAGTACTGAAATTAAGAGAAGATGGCGGTATCGGTAAGATTACCGATGAAATATATCACAAGGGTCTTGGCAGTATTGCAGAACGGAATTTCAGACCGCATGTAAACTGTGTTAAGATGACCCGGGATAATAAATATTTATGTGCGGCTGACCTTGGACTTGACCATGTCAGTGTATACCGGTTAGACCATGCCCAGGGTAAGCTGAAACTGATTGATATGATTCGAAGTGAGCAGGAATCGGCACCACGTCATCTGAAATTCTCCCAGGATGGGAAATACTTATATATTGTACATGAATTAAAAAATTATATTGACGTATATACATATGAAGAGGTAAATGGTAATCCGGAGTTTGAAAAGATTCAGACGATTTCTACGTTGAATGATTACCATGCAGGCGGTTCCGCTGCCAGTGCACTGAATCTGTCCAGTGACTTTAAGTACCTGGTAAGCTCCAATGCAGGCGATAACAGTGCCATTATTTATAAGATTGACCACAGGGATGGTAAACTGGAGAAAATCTTATGTCTTCCTATTAGTGGAGATTATCCGAAGGATGTGAATCTTTTCCCGGATAACAGGCATCTGGTATCCTTAAACCATGAGTCAAACACGATGACCTTCTTTAACGTAGACCTGAAGAATGGGCTGCTTGTCATGAATGGTAAAGAAATTAAGGTAGACCAGCCTAACTGCATTATTTTCCATAAACTTTCAGAAGCAACCGCATAGGGAGCAATCCTTCTGCATATACATTAACCAGTATAAGCAGGAGGATTTTTTTATGGATTTTTTGCAGAGTAATACATATGACCTGTATAAAGATATACAGCTTAGAACAGGGGGTGAAATTTACCTGGGTATTGTAGGACCGGTCAGGACTGGAAAATCTACATTTATTAAACGGTTCATGAATCTGTTGGTGCTTCCTTTTATGGAAGACGAGCATGAAAAGGAGAGAGCCCAGGACGAAATGCCCCAGAGTGCAGGGGGAAAGACAATTACTACCACAGAACCAAAGTTTATCCCCAAGGAGGCAGCACACATCCGGCTGGGAACGGATATTGATGTCAATGTCCGGCTGATTGATTGTGTTGGGTATATGGTAGATGGGGCTGCTGGACACATGGAAGCTGAAGAAGAACGGATGGTAAAGACACCCTGGTCAGCGGAGGAGATTCCATTTACCAAGGCGGCAGAAATCGGCACAAGAAAGGTAATTAAAGACCATTCTACGATTGGAATTGTGGTAACCTGTGACGGCAGCTTCGGGGAATTGCCAAGAGACAGTTTTTTAGAGCCGGAGGAGAGGACTATCCGGGAACTGCAGCAGCTTGGCAAACCTTTTGTGGTACTTCTGAATTCGGCAAAGCCCTATGCGGAGGAAACGAGGACACTGGCAGACGAAATCAGTGAAAAATATCAGGTAACCGTCATGCCGGTAAACTGTGAGCAGTTAAAGAGGGAAGATATTAATCATATTATGGAAAATATCCTGTATGAATTTCCACTGACCATGATTGAATTCTATATGCCAAAATGGGTGGAGATGCTCCCTTATGACCACAAAATGAAACAGGATTTGATAGCTAAAGTCAGACAACTGATGGCAGGACTGAACCATATCCGGGATATTACGGCATCGGCCTTTTCCATAGAAAGCGAATACATCCGCAAATGTAAACTGGATGGTATCGATATGTCGGATGGCTGTGTGCGGATTGTACTGGACGTAGATGATTCTTATTATTATGAGATGATAAGTGAACTGGTAGGGGAATCCATAGAAAGTGAATATCAGCTACTGACAACCCTGAAAGAAATGGCTAAGATGAAGCGAGAGTATACCAAGGTGCTCCATGCCATGGAATCGGTACGTTATAAAGGGTATGGTGTGGTAATGCCTGACCGGGAAGAAATCGTGCTAGAGAAACCGGAACTGATTCGGCAGGGCAATAAGTTCGGGGTAAAAATCAAAGCGGAGAGCCCTAGTATTCACATGATTAAGGCAAGCATTGAAACAGAAATATCGCCGATTGTAGGAACGGAAGAGCAGGCGAAAGATTTGATTCAGTATATTTCCCAAACCGGAGCGGATGAAGATGGTATCTGGGAAACAAATATTTTCGGTAAGACGGTAGAACAGTTGGTAAATGATGGTATTACCGGTAAAATATCCATGATTAATGAGGAAAGTCAGATAAAATTACAGGAAACTATGCAGAAAATTGTCAATGACAGTAATGGCGGAATGGTCTGCATTATTATCTAAAGAACATTTTGCCAATCTTTTCCGGAAATGTTATACTAAAAAGAAAAAGGGAGGCATATTCCATGGGCAATCCGATATACGAAAAATTATTGAAATGCTATGAGTGTTATAAACGTAAAATAGATTTTCAACCCAGGGTAGCCATTGTACTTGGTTCCGGGCTTGGCAACTTTGCAAAGGTAGTACAGGTAAAAGCCCAACTGTCTTATGAGGAGATAGATGGATTCCCGGTATCGACGGTGCCAGGGCATGTAGGAAAATTTATCTTTGGATACATTCAGGAGGTTCCGGTAGTGTTAATGCAGGGACGGGTTCATTTCTATGAAGGATATCCAATTTCGGATGTAGTACTGCCAACCAGACTGATAAAGATGATGGGAGCAGAGATACTTTTCCTGACGAATGCAGCCGGTGGAATTGACCCTTCTTTCCATGCCGGTTCCTTGATGTTAATTACAGACCATGTATCCATGTTTGCACCAAACCCATTGATTGGACCGAACATAGAAGAGCTGGGAACCCGGTTCCCGGATATGAGCCATGTATATGATGAGGCATTACAGGAGATAATCCGTGAAACTGCCAAAGAGAATGAGATTTCATTATTTGAAGGTATCTATGCCCAGCTGACAGGACCTTCCTATGAGTCACCGGCAGAAATCCGGCTGTTACATCAGTTGGGGGTCAGTGCGGTTGGAATGAGTACGGTAGTGGAAGCCATTGCAGCCAACCACATGGGCATGAAAATCTGCGGTGTTTCCTGTATCAGCAATCTGGCGGCAGGCATGAGCGATGCGCCGCTTTCCCATACAGAGGTACAGGAGGCGGCAGATGCAGTTGCCCCTAAGTTTGAAAAGTTATTAGTAGAGACAGTGGCAAAGATGAAAGCCTTTGTATAGCTGGCATGCCTCTTCCATTGGATACACATTCTGTGGAAGAGGCTGTTGCCGGGGACAGAGGCTTCTATTATTTCTGACACCAGAAAGGGAGAAAAAACATGGCAGAGGAAGAGATAAAAGCTCTTATCAGAGAGGCAATCGCGGCAAGGAAAATGTCTTATTCACCTTATTCCGGATATCAGGTCGGGGCAGCCCTTCTTACCACAGATGGACAGGTTATCCGGGGGTGCAATATTGAGAATGCAGCCTATACACCTACCAACTGTGCGGAAAGAACTGCTTTTTTCAAAGCGGTCAGTGAGGGGAAAAGGGATTTTAAGGCAATTGCTATTGCAGGTAGTCCTAAAGGAGATGCAATTACCCAGTATTCTTATCCTTGTGGTGTTTGCAGACAGGTTATGATGGAATTTTGTAACCCGGAGACCTTTCAGATTATTGTAGCGTGCTCGGAAGAGGAATACCAGTGCAAAACATTGGAAACCTTTCTTCCCTGGGGCTTTGGGCCGGAGAATCTGGAATAGCCGGAAAGGAGGAATACTATGAACATTCGTTTCTATCATGCAAGAATCCTGACGATGGAGAATACAGAGATTCTGGAAGGAGAAGTGTGGGTACAGGGAGAACATATCCTCTATGTGGGGGATGGGAGTGATGTGGACAAGGTATATGGAAAACTTGCCCTTGGCAGCATTGTCTGGGACAGGGAAATTGACTGTGAAGGGAATCTGTTAATGCCTGGATTTAAGAATGCCCATACCCATTCCGGCATGACGGTGCTCCGTTCTTATGCAGATGATTTGCCGTTGCAGGAGTGGCTGCAGGAGCAGATTTTCCCTGTGGAAGCAAGATTACAGGAAGATATGATTTATGAACTGGTAAAACTGGCTATCCTGGAATACCTTACCAGTGGCATTACTTCGATATTTGATATGTATCTGATGCCGCAGCCGATAGCAAAGGCGTGTATCGATATGGGCATGCGCTGCCGGATTGTAGGGGCAGTCAATAATTTTACCCAGTCCGTTGCCATGGTAGACCAGATGTATGCGGAGATGAATCGAATCCATCCGTTAATTACTTACTGTCTGGGATTTCATGCAGAGTATACTTGCTCCAGGGAGATTCTGGAAGGAATCGCTGCACTGGCTCAGAAGTATCAGGCATCGGTTTACACCCATCTGGCAGAGACAAAAAAGGAAGTTGCCGAGTGTATCGGACGATATCAGATGACACCTACAAAGTTTTTGGACAGCCTGGGAATGTTCCGGTATGGTGGTGGCGGGTATCACTGTGTCTATATGGACGAAGAAGATATCGATATTTTTGAGCAGAAAGGGTTACATGTGGTAACCAATCCTGCTTCCAATATGAAGCTGGCAAGTGGGATTGCACCGATTGCGGAATATTTAAGAAGAGGTATCAACGTGGCAATCGGAACAGACGGACCTGCCAGCAATAACTGCCTGGATATGTTCCGGGAGATGTTCCTGGTCACAGGGCTTGCCAAGTTACGGGAGCAGGATGCCTCTGCGGTGGATGCCATCGAGGTATTGAAGATGGCAACGGTAAATGGTGCGAAGGCGATGGATTTACAGAAGGCGGATGTGCTGGCGGCAGGCAAACTGGCAGACATGATTATGATAGATTTGCAAAAACCCAACATGCAGCCAGTTAACAACATCGCAAAGAACATTGTTTACAGTGGCAGTAAGCAGAATGTGAAGATGACGATGATAAATGGTAAGATTTTATATGAAGATGGTAAATTTGCCGACCATATTGATGCAGAGGCAATTTACAGAAAGGCAAACGAAATCCTTCGGGAAATAGGATAGCGGTTTATGGATTATATCATACTGGCATTGGCTCTGGCACTGGTTGTGGCACTGCTGATGTTAAAGGAGTATTTGAACAATAAGAAGTATCGTCAGGGTATGTTAGAACAGCTATACGAAAAGTATGGACAGCCCTCTGAACGGGCGTATAAGGCAGAGGAACTTTCCCATATTAAGTTCTATTATCAGAAGCATGAAAAGGAACATCAGATTGATGATATTACCTGGAATGACCTGAATATGGATCGGATTTACCAGCAGATGAACACATCCTGCAGTGCTGCAGGGGATGAGTATCTGTATTACTGTCTGCGTACACCGGAATACGATACCGGAAAATTACAGCAGTGGGAACAGCAGATAACCTATTTTATGGAGCATGAGAAGGAACGGCAGGCAGTTCAGAAGGAACTGTTTGCGTTAGGAAGAAGTGGTAAGTATTCTATCTATGAATATCTGGACAATCTGGAATTGTTAGGGGAAAGAAGCTGCGGCAAATATCTTTTCTTTGATTTGCTGTTCTTAGTAAGTATCGGAATTATGTTCCTGTCGCTGCCATTGGGCGTTGTTCTGTTTATTGCAGTGGCATGTCATAATCTGGTAGGATATTATAAAGAACATAAAATGGTGGAGCCCTATGTTACCAGCTTTTATTACGTGCAGCGGGTGTTGGAGTGTGTGGAGCAAATCCTTAAAATACCTTTGACAGAGCATGAAAAAGAACAGCAGAGTATGCAGGAATGTTATAAAAAGCTAAAGGGCTTTATGCGAAACTCCTATCTGGTGATAGCAGCCCAGAGAAGTACCGGTAACCCATTGGAGATACTGATGGATTATCTGCGGATGTTATTTTATCTGGATTTGATTCAGTTTAACAGAACCCTGGCAAGCCTGCGGGCGCATATTGGGGAAGTGGACGAGATGATTACGCTTCTTGGTAAAATGGAAACGGCTATTGTAATCGGCTCTTACCGGGCAAGCCTGCATAATGGCTGGTGTGTCCCGGACCTGACAGAGGATGGCGGCAAAGATAAACAACAGCTGGTGTTGCAGGATGCCTATCATCCGCTGTTGGACAATCCTGTGTCAAACAGCATCATGGTATCCGGAGGTGTCCTGCTGACGGGATCCAATGCTTCCGGTAAATCTACCTTTCTTCGGACGATGGGAATCTGTGCCCTGTCAGCACAGACGGTTCACACCGTACCGGCGAAGAAGTATGCGGCACCCATTTTCCGGATTTATTCGTCCATGGCATTAAAGGATGACATCATCAGCGGGGACAGTTATTATATGGTGGAGATAAAGTCCATCAAACGGATTCTGGATAAGGCAAAAAAGGCCGAGCAGGAGAACTGTAAAGTCTTGTGTTTTGTGGATGAGGTGTTACGCGGAACCAATACGGTGGAACGGATTGCAGCATCGACCCAGATACTGGGAACATTGGAAAGAAGTAATGTAATATGTTTTGCGGCAACCCATGATGTGGAGCTGACAAAGCTGTTACAGGATGGCTATGAAAACTATCATTTTGAAGAACGGATAGAACAGGATGATATTTTCTTCCCTTATCAGATTCTGGCAGGACCAGCCACTTCCCGGAATGCCATAGCTTTATTAAACCTGCTTGGCTATGATAAGGAGATTGTAACAAAGGCAGAGGAGATGGCAGAAAACTTCCTAAAAGAAGGTGCCTGGCGAAAATAACGGAAAAGGAATGGAAAAGACATGAAAGTGACAATTTATACCGATGGGGCAGCCAGAGGGAACCCAGATGGTCCAGGTGGATATGGCGTGGTACTACAGTATGTGGACCCGAGGGGCGAACTGCACGAAAGAGAATACTCCGCCGGCTATAAGAAAACAACGAATAACCGGATGGAGCTGATGGCAGCTATTGTAGGATTGGAAGCCTTGACAAGACCCTGTGAGGTTACTCTGATTTCCGATTCCAAATATGTAACGGATGCGTTTAACAAGCATTGGATTGAAGGATGGATTAAGAAAAACTGGAAGACTGCTGGCAATAAGCCGGTTAAGAATGTGGAGCTGTGG
>ERZ1026850.1293-NODE-1293-length-13363-cov-3.674707_pt1 | contig 13363 bp, 9 predicted proteins | sample MGYA00380155_ERZ1026850 | MGnify/ENA primary metagenome ERZ1026850 (study PRJEB33269, sample SAMEA4719791) | human gut metagenome | biome: human-associated habitat; feature: organic feature; material: feces | place: Cameroon | collected 2013-10 ... | reverse complement strand
GAGGTACATAGTACTAAAGAGCGGCAATTCTCAGAATATAAAATAGAGAAGAAAGATTATTCTTTTGGAAATATTCAATACCATGAAGAATTAGATAGAGTTCATATTACAATTTATGATGATGTTGTTGAGATATCCTGTACGAGAGAAGCAAGGGGAAGTTATGAACGTAAATTAGATAAAAGAAAAAAATATACTTCGGAAGACAAGATAATTTCAGCATTAGATTGTTGGAGATGCAATTTTTGGAATTGAAAATATATTTAAGCTATACAACGTCAGGGCAGTTATAAGTCGAAAGATTCGTAGCTGCCTTTTTTATTGCTTTTGGACACGATGTCCAGAAGCGGAAAGGAGGATTGTGAGGTATTTATTACATCGGCTGTATGTTCCACCTTAGAGGGGCATACGCACAGGAAGATGCAGATCGGAGGTGCTTATGCAGGAGGAAACAACACAAAAAACGATTGCCCTTGCAATCAAGACATCCAAACTGACCGCAAGTATTCTCCAGAAGGCGATGAAGATGTATCTGGAGCATCAGAAGCATAAAGAGCCTTCCCACGGAAAAATACCGGTGAAAAAGCTGGTCGGTCAGGGAGCGGGGGCGAAGTCCATAGAGGTCACGGATGATAACATTAAGGCTTTTGAGCGAGTAGCGAGAGAGTACAACGTAGATTTCGCTGTGAAGCGGGATAAGACCACGGAACCGCCAAAATACCTTGTATTTTTTAAGGGTAAGGATGCCGATGTGATTGCACAGGCGTTCAAGGAATTTGTAAAAGTTAATGAGAAAAAGCAACAGCGTCCGTCATTACGGCAGAAACTGAAAGGACTTCAGAAGATGATCGCACAGAACAAGAACAGAGAGCGGAGCAGAGAGAAAAACAAGGACAGGGGACAGAGCCTATAAGCAAGGTCATTGACGGGATTGTAAAAGATTTGCAGTCAATCCCGAAAATTCTCAAAGAAAAGTGCAGAGAGGTGAATGGAAAACAGCTTGCCCTCAAATGTGCTCCCTATGTGATATTTGGATATGTCTTTAATAAGGTTTCATGGCTGTATGGACAGCAGGCAGGTGATAATACATTAAAGAATGTGTTGGACACAATCAATGGGATTGGAGGTGCGTTCCATAATCCGCTTCCAAGTTTTCTGCCAAGAGATTTACTGGTAGGAGTAGGATGCGGAATTGGATTTCGTATGGTAGTTTATTATAAAGCGAAAAATGCAAAGAAATTCCGGCAGGGAGTAGAATACGGTTCGGCAAGGTGGGGAACTGCCAAAGACATAGAGCCTTATGTCGATCCGGTATTTGAAAACAACGTGCTTTTAACGGCAACGGAGCGTCTTATGATGTCCGGCAGACCAAAGCAGCCGAAGTATGCAAGGAATAAAAATATTCTTGTAATCGGCGGATCAGGTTCCGGTAAGACACGCTTTTTTGTGAAGCCGAACCTTATGCAGATGCACAGCTCCTATGTGGTCACTGATCCAAAGGGTACTGTGCTGGTCGAATGCGGCAGGATGCTGTCTAAGAATGATTACCGGATTAAGGTGCTTAATACCATTAACTTTGCAAAATCAATGCATTACAACCCTTTCGCTTACATCCGGAGCGAAAAGGATATTCTGAAACTCGTAAACACAATCATTGTAAATACCAAAGGGGAAGGACAGCAAGCCTCTGAGGATTTCTGGGTGAAAGCTGAAAAGCTCTATTACACGGCACTGATCGCATATATCTGGTACGAAGCACCGGAGGAAGAACAGAATTTTTCCATGCTGATTGATCTGGTGGATGCCAGTGAAGCAAGGGAAGATGATGAGGACTTCAAAAATGCGGTTGACCTGCTGTTTGAGGAGTTGGAGCAGAAGAACCCGAACCACTTTGCGGTAAGGCAGTATAAGAAGTATAAACTTGCCGCAGGAAAGACAGCAAAATCCATTCTGATTAGCTGTGGTGCAAGGTTAGCACCATTTGACATCAAGGAGCTGTGTGACCTGACTGCTTATGATGAACTGGAGCTTGATACATTGGGTGAGAAAAAGACAGCATTGTTTGTCATTATCTCCGATACCGATGCGACATTCAATTTTATTGTAAGTATCATGTATTCGCAGTTATTCAATCTGCTTTGTGACAAGGCAGATGATGTATATAACGGGAGACTGCCGATCCACGTCCGGTGCTTACTGGACGAGTTTGCGAACATCGGGCAGATTCCACAGTTTGAGAAGCTGATTGCTACTATCCGTAGCCGGGAAATATCAGCTTCTATTATTTTGCAGTCAAAGTCACAGCTAAAGGCTCTGTATAAGGATAATGCATCAACCATTGAAGGAAACTGCGACACAACCCTGTTTTTGGGAGGAAAAGAGAAAGATACTCTGAAAGATCTGGCAGAAATCCTTGGGAAAGAAACGATTGACCTTTACAATACCTCAGATACAAGAGGTACGAGCCAGTCCTACGGTCTGAACTACCAAAAGACCGGAAAGGAACTGATGAGTCAGGACGAGATTGCGGTCATGGATGGCAGTAAGTGTATCATGCAGCTTAGAGGTGTAAGACCATTTTTCTCAGATAAATTTGATATAACGAAGCATAAGCAGTACCCACTGTTATCCGATTATGACAAAAAGAATGAATTTGACATTGAAAAATACGTCAAGAACCGGAATAAACTGCGTTTCAAGCAGAATGATATGGTGGATGAGGTATGCGATGTCGGAGAAATCATAGCTTAACTTTTGGTCACAGTGTCCAGAAGTGACTTTACAACTAAATATTGGAACTATTGTTATGGGAGTTTTTCTGAAAAATCATAAATCAGAACAGCTCCCTTTTTTATTTCATTTTTCACGAAAAAGGAGACAAACGAATGAGCTTTTTTACAACATCGGTAACAGGACTTAAAACAGTAGTAACCGCTATCGGAGCAGGTGTAGGCGTGTGGGGTGTTATCAATCTTCTCGAAGGATACGGAAATGATAATCCGGGTGCAAAATCACAGGGTATCAAACAGCTTATGAGTGGCGGTGGCATCATCATTGTGGCACAGACGGTAATTCCACAGCTTACCACACTGTTCTCATAATTCATGGGCGGGATCATTGATAAGATTACTGAATTCATAAAGGAACTGTTGCAGGGATGGGTGCTGACAAACTTTGAAACCATGTTTACCGATGTCAATGACAAGGTAGGCACGATTGCAGGGGAGGTCAGCAAAACTCCCAGCACTTGGAACTCCGGTATTTTTGACATGATAAAAACCCTGTCCGATAACGTGATGATTCCCATAGCGGGTATGATCATCAGCTTTGTACTCGTCTATGAGCTTATTTCCATGGTCATTGACAAAAATAACCTGCATGACTTCAATACAGCCATTTTTATCCGCTTTTTTATGAAAGCGTGTATTGCCGTAATGCTTCTTAGCAAGACTTTTGACATTGTAATGGCAGTCTTTGATGTGGGAAGCCATATCGTAAATTCTGCCGCATCAGCGATTACCGGAAGCACCAGTATAGATGTGTCAAGTACGCTGCAGACGATGTTCAATGAGCAGTTTTCGGAAATGAGCATAGGTGAGCTTTTGGGACTTGGAATGGAGACCATGATCGTCAGTTTATGTATGAAAATCATGTCAGTCCTTATCACCGTCATTCTTTATGGACGAATGATTGAAATATATCTTTATGTATCAGTAGCACCCGTTCCCTGTGCAACCGTAACCAACCGGGAATGGGGAACGATAGGAACGAATTATTTTAAGGGACTTTGCGCCCTTGCATTTCAGGGATTTTTCATGATGGTGTGTGTAGCTATCTATGCAGTGCTTGTTGCTGGTGTGGCAGTATCCGACAACCTGCATACGGCACTCTGGTCGGTGGCAGCATATACCGTTATTTTATGCTTTTCACTTTTTAAGACTGGTTCATTATCGAAATCTATCTGGAATGCACACTAAGGGAGGAACGATATGGCAATATCCGTGCAGGTGCCAAAGGATTTGTCCGGTATCAAGACAAAAGTGGCACTGAACTTGACAAAGAGACAGATCATCTGTTTCAGTGGTGCGGCAGTAGCCGGGATACCCTTGTATTTTTTAACCAAGGGATTGATCGGAACATCAGCCGCATCACTTCTTATGATGGGAGCAATGCTTCCGTTCTTCTTTTTTGCGATGTATGAGAAAAACGGGTTTCCGGCGGAGAAGATTTTGTATTTTATGCTCCGGCAGAAGATACTCACACCGGGCATAAGACCATACCGGTCAGAGAACTTATACAAGCAGTTGGAAGAAAAAGAAAAATTACGAAGGGAGGTTCGTTATCTTGAAGAAAAAGCAAAAGGCAGAACCGGAAAGCCGCAGAAAAAGCAGTTATAAGGGCAATAGCAGGAATAACAGTAAAAGCGGTGGTCTTACCTTTTCAGAAAAGAAGCGTCTTATACAGTTGAAACATATTTTATCGGGAAAGAGCAATGAGAAAGAAAAGCCGACTACCGCACAAAGGACGATCACTTTTGAAAAGATGTTCCGGGACGGTATCTGTCAGGTCAGCCACCGTTATTATACAAAGATGGTGGAATTTTTTGATATAAACTATTCGCTTCTGGAAGTGGATGAGCAGGCGGATATACTGGCACAGTACAGTAAGCTCATCAATTATTTTGATCCGTCTGTGAAGTTTGAACTGGTGCTTTTCAACAGGCAGGTCAACGAGCAGATGCTTACGGAACAGTTTGACATTCCGTGGCAGGAAGATGATTTTAATGACATTCGTGAAGAATATACGGAGATGTTAAAGAAGCAGGCGGCAAAAGGAAACAATGGTATCATCAAATCAAAATATCTGATTTTTGGTGTGGAGAGCAATGGCTACAAGGAAGCCAAGAGCCGCCTTAACAACATTGAAAAAGATGTTATACGGAACTTAAATAACATAGGAACCCTTGCGAGGGGACTGGACGGAAAGGAAAGACTGCGTATCCTGCATGAATATTTTAACCAGGATACCATGGAGCCTTTCCGCTTTTCTTTTAAGGACTTGGCAGAATCCGGTAAGTCAGTCAAGGACTATATTGCACCGCCGGGATTTGATTTCCGCTATCCGAACCGCTTTAAATCGGGGAATATGTACGGCTGTGTGTCCTATCTGGATATTATCGCACCGAAATTTACGGACGAGCTGATCAAGCAGCTTCTTGACATTGATGCCAACCTGACAATCTCCATGCACATGCAGACGGAAGATCCGGTAAAGGCAATCAAGAAGTTAAAAGCGGTTATTTCCAATATCCAGAAAATGAAGATTGAGGAGCAGAAAAAAGCAGTACGAAGCGGCTATGACATGGATATTTTACCGACGGACATTGTGACTTATGAAAAGGATACACTGGAGTTTCTGGACGATTTGAACACAAGCAACCAGAAGATGATCAACATGACATTTCTCATTACCTGTTATGGAAGAACAAGGAGGGAACTGGAGAGTTTAATGCAGAGGGTGTCCGGTATCATTCAGCAGGCAAACTGTGACCTGCGCTGTTTACAGTATTTGCAGGAACAGGGACTTATGGCATCTGCGCCGATTGGCTGTAATGAAACGGGGATAGAACGTACTCTTGCCACGAAGAGTACCGCAATCTTAGTACCATTCTGCACACAGGAATTATTTATGCCAGCTCCGGCAATCTATTACGGGTTAAATGCTCTCAGCAACAACATGATCATGGCAGACCGGAAAAGGCTTCGTACACCAAACGGAGTCATACTTGGAACACCGGGAAGCGGAAAGAGTTTCAGCGCAAAGCGTGAGATTTTAAGCTGCTTCCTTATCACGAAGGACGATATTATCATCTGCGATCCGGAGGGCGAGTATTTTGCACTGGTGGCGGCACTGCATGGACAGGTGGTAAAACTTGCCACCAATTCCAAAGATTATTTGAACCCAATGGACATCCAGTTAAGCCATAAAGGTGATAAAGAAGCCTTAAAGCTGAAATCCGATTTTATCATTACGCTGTGTGACCTGATTGCAGGTGGCAAGGACGGTCTGGAGAATGATGAAAAAGGTATCATTGACGAGTGTATCCGTCATATTTACGATAAGTATTTTGAAAATCCGGTGCCGGAAAATATGCCGATATTGGAAGATTTATATAATGCACTCCTAAAACATAAAAACCCGAAAGCGGAACGTATCGCCAACAGCCTTGTGCTGTATGTGCATGGTTCACAGAATTATTTTAATCACCATACCAATGTGGACAGCAGGAATCGTATCATGTGCTTTGACATCAGGGATTTGGGAAACCAGTTAAAAGAGCTTGGAATGTTGATCGTACAGGATGCGGTGTGGAACAGGGTATCGCAGAACAGGGAGCGCAAGATTGCTACCCGTTATTACTGTGATGAGTTCCATCTTCTTCTGAAGGAAAAGCAGACTGCCATTTATTCTGTGGAAATATGGAAGCGATTCAGAAAATGGGGTGGTATTCCGACAGGTTTGACGCAGAATGTGGGCGATTTTCTCCGTTCTGAGGAGATTGAGGGTATTTTGGGAAATAGTGATTTTGTGTATCTGTTAAACCAGAATGCCAAGGATCAGGCAATCTTAGCGGATAAACTGGGACTTTCTGATAAACAGCTTTCCTATGTTACCAATTCCGAGCCGGGAAGTGGTCTGATACTGTTTGATAACGTGGTAATCCCGTTCGTGGATAAATACCCAACAGACACAAAGACTTACAAGATCATGAATACTAAGCCGGAGGAATCGGTGCAGAAGGAGGACGCAGTATAAATGGCGGAAAAGAGACAGAAGAAACAGGCAGTAAAGGCATTTGAAAAAGAGACATTTTCCAAAGACAAGGAAGTGACTGGAGCAAAACATACAGAACACAGGCAGGATAACACCTTTTCTGCGGAAAATCAGTTTAGTGCCAATGAGAAGCCTGTGAGCAATCTGCCACGGGATGCAAACCATGGCAGTTGTACAGGAACTGTAACTTCTGGTCACAACGTCCAGAAGCTGGGGGGTGATATGGGGACAGAATATCGAAAAAAAAGTAAGAAAAAATATTACCACCAGAAACAACAGGACACTTCTGGTCACAGCGTCCAGAAGTCAGAAGTCGAAGCGGAAAAGGCATTCTTAAAGGAAAACAGCTTCATGCAGGAGGAACAGTCAGAAGATTTTGACACGGTTTCTGATAACATGATTGAAAACAAGGTTCATGTCAGGGACACCTACCAACGGTCTGAGGAAAAAGGAAAATATCACAAAAGGCGTGTGCAGAGAGAACACGCACACAGAGAACGTGCAAAGTCGGAAGATACAAAGCAGTCCGATTATGGAGATTTTCAGACAAAGGATGCCACATTTTCGCAGGGGCAGACGGAAGAATTTATCGACAAAAAAGTACAGAAGGCTTTTGATAAGTCAGAAAAGAACCGCCGGAAGTTACAGAAGGCAAAGGACAAGATGCCGAAAAAGCGGCAGTATGAGATGAAGCGTGTCTTTGATGAACAGACTGGAAAAGCAAAATATGTTGTGGTTCCGGTAGATGTGGAGAAGCCATTTAAGCCGGACGGACTGGGAAAGACAGCAGTTCATAAGCTCCAAACCGAAAATATGTATTTTGTGCATCGTAAGATTGCTGAGACAGAAAAGGATAATTCTTCTGTGGAGGGTGCACACAAGATGGAACAGCGTGCAGAGGATATTTACCACTATGTAAAATACCACAGAAAGAGCAAGGCACAGAGAAAGCGTGACCGTTTGGAACGATTGCAGAAAAAACAGGTCACAGCGGATATGAAGCTGGAGTATGAGAAATTTATCAGTGAAAATCCACATCTAAAGGGCAACAGTCCAAAGAAGCAGTTGCAAAGGCAGCTACAGAAACAGCGCATCAAGCGTGAGTATGCCAAGGCAAGGTGGGCAGGAGCAGAAGCCAAGACTGCAAAGGAAACATTTACAAAGACAGCCAATGCTGCAACCGGGATTGCAAAGAAGTTACAGGAAATTGCCACGAAAAATAAAACACTGATTATCACAGTGGGTATTTTTGCACTTCTGCTTATTATAATCATGTCGGCATTATCAAGCTGCGGTTCCATGTTTGCCGGAACTGTGACAACAACGATGGCAAGCACATATCTTAGCCTTCCGGCAGAGATTGATGCAGCAGATTTATCTTTTACAGAAAAGGAAATGGAGCTGCAAAACAAGATTGACCGGATTGAAACTGATTATCCGGGATATGATGAATACGATTATAACCTTGGTGCAATCGGGCATGATCCGTACACACTGATCAGCTATCTTTCCGCAGTGTATACGGAATTTACTGCCGCAGGGATAGAGAGTGAGATTCAGGAATTATTTGATGCCATGTATTCACTCACTACCGAGGAAGTGGAGGAGACACGAACAAGGACAGTCACAAAGACCGGAACCAGAACAGTAACAAATCCGGATGGAACTACCAGGACCGAGGAATATGAGTACGAGGAGGAAGAAGAATATACCGTCACAATCCTGCGTGTCACACTTACCGTTACACCGCTTGAGAGCATTGTTGCCGGACGCATGGACAGCGAGCAGACGGAAATTTTTGGAGCCTATACGGAGACCAAGGGCGGCTTACAGGTCTTTGCATCTCCGGTTGACTATTACTGGTATTACTATATCAGCAGTTATTACGGATACCGGAAGAATCCAAATACCGGAGCCGAGGAGCTTCACAGGGGTGTGGATATAGCAGTACCGACAGGAACGCTTGTATATGCAGCACATGATGGAATGGTTACGGAAGCGGCTTACGATTCCTACTATGGGAATTATGTGGTAATAACAGACAGTAAGGGATATACCACAAAATATGCCCACATGGATAGCCTGAATGTATCCACGGGGCAGAGTGTAAAAAAGGGTGACAATATAGGCAAAAGCGGAAATACAGGAAGCAGTACCGGAAGCCACCTTCATATCGAGTGTTTGTATAACGGGGAGTATTATAACCCGTTATTTTATTTTGAAGCAGGAGAGCAGACCATTTATGGAGAGACACTGGGCGGCACCGGAGGAGGAACCGGCAATGTGATACCGCCGGAATCCTATGATGATGCAACCGTACAGACGCTTATGCGTGAAGCAAACAGGTATCTGGGAATGCCATATACTTTTGGCGGCACAGCTCCGGCTAGTTTTGACTGTTCCGGTTTTGTAGGCTGGGTATTTTCAAACAGTGGCGTACATAACCTGCCAAGAACCACAGCACAGGGCATTTATGACCAGTGTACTCCGGTATCAGCGGCAGATGCAAAGGCAGGGGACATTATCTTTTTTACAGGAACCTATAATGCAGGACGTCCGGTTACACACGTTGGTATCTACTGTGGAAACGGTACGATGGTGCATTGCGGTGATCCAATTCAGTACACATCAATCAATACTTCTTACTGGCAGAGCCATTTCTATGGTTTTGGAAGATTGAATTAGCGAAGGGAGGAATTATTTTTGTCAGTAGAACGAATCAATTCACAGCTTAAAAAGGTCAGGGAGCAGATAGCACAGCTACAGGCAAAGGAAAAAGACCTTGCAGAGCAAAAACAGATGGCTGAGGATGCCGAAGCCATGAAGATCATACGAAAATATAAAATCTCATCCGAGCGATTGCAGATGCTTAATAAGCTCAGTGAGGATGAAGTCAGAAATTTATTACAGAAACGGGAAGAGGAAAAGGAGGTTTCGACCAATGAAAAACAGGAGATTATCGGCTAGGGCTGTGGTGTCCCTTATGCTATCGGCAATACTTTTTTGTATGCCGGTTGGTGCATTTTTTGCAAACAGGACAAACACGATAGAGGTTCATGCGGAGGATACTGCAGAGCAGAAAACAGAGAGTGCGGCAGAGGAAGGCAGTGCAGAAAGCACAGCGTTCGGCACTGATAACAAGGACAGTTCCGGTAGTGGAGAAAATTATACAGAGCAGTCCACGGAGAATACAACAGAAAATTCCACAGAAGGCACAACTGAGGAGACACAGCCTGCCGCAAAATGCACCTGCAAGGAAAAATGCAGTCAGTATGCAGTAGATGAAGATTGTGAGGTGTGTGCAAAGGATTACAAGGAATGTGCCTATATCAATCCGAGTGTGAAAATTACAATCAATACACCTTCTGGGTGGCATAACGATACCACGAAAGTAACAGTCAAGGTGGTGGATACTATTGTATCCGGCAATTTTACCATTCAGACAGTAAAGGCAAAAGTCGGGCAGAATGGAAGCTGGACAGACATTACCGAGGATATGTACATAGAGATTTCCGAAAACAGCACCATTTATGTGCAGGTCACAGACCAGAAGGGCAAGACCTACGAGAAAAATCGCTACATCAAGTGCTTTGATTTTACCAAGCCTACCTTAAATGCGGCAGTCAGCGATGGTCTATTGAGTATTCAGGCACATGATACGGATTCCGGTATCAAGGCAATCTATGTCAATGGCTATGAGTTTACAGAGCATACGAATGGAGCCTTGAATATCCGTCTGCAACAGTTCGATGCAGGGTATCAGTATTTCACGATTTCTGCTATGGATAATGCAGGAAATACCTCTGAAATCTATAAAACAGCCAATCCGTATTACACCGATCCGGAGAATAAGGACAGCAGTGAAAAAGATCCGGCACAGCAGCTTCCGGTGGATGCGTCTGCAACCAAGCCAAGCTCTGCAACCGCACAAGTCACAGAGCATACGAAAACGGATGGGAATGGAAATACAGTTTCCCAGACAGGCAGTGGAACAACTTCAAGCAGTTCCGCAACAGCAAAGCAATCTCCAAGTACGGGAGATACTTCTAAGGATGCAGACCAGAGCAGTGACAGCCAGACCACAGAAAAAGGCAAGGAATTTTACACAATCCAGACTGCATCAGAAAAGGTATTTTATCTTGTGATTGATCGTGATGGGGAAGATGAAAAGGTGTATTTCCTTACAGAAGTCAGTGAAAACGACCTGCTGAATACCACAACGGATAACAGCGAGATACTTCCGAAAAACTCTGCGGCTTTGGAATCTGCAATCCCTACCAAAGACAGCGCATTATCCAACAATAATGCTGATACCACAGGAGATAAAACACAGGGAGCAGAAAGTGTTGAGGACAGCACCGAAGATAGCGCGGAAGATACATGTGAGCCGAAAGAGGATACCGCAAAAGCAGATGGTTCCGGCTTTACATATATTTTAATGGGAATTGCTGCGGTAGCTGTGATCGGCGTGGTATATGTTGTGAAGTCCAAGAAGAAAAAGGAAAACTTTATTGATGAGGATGAAGATGAGGACGAGCTTGACGAGGACTATGATTATGAGGACGAGGAAGAAAATGAGCAGAGTTCCGACGAATCATTCTTAAATGGTGGGGACGATACTGTGAATGACACAGAATCAGAGAATACCACGGAACATGACAACGATGATGAAGAAAATGGGGAGGAATAGAGATGGAGCTTGTAATTGCGGAGAAGCCGAGTGTGGCACAGAGCATTGCGGCAGTTCTTGGTGCCACACAGCGTAAGGACGGATATTTGGAAGGCAATGAGTATCTGGTATCATGGTGTGTGGGACATCTGGTAGAACTGGCACAGCCGGAAAGCTATGAGGAAGCATGGAAGAAATGGAGCTATGAGAGCCTTCCGATCATTCCGCAGGAATGGCAGCATGAAGTGAAAAGTGATACAAAAGCACAGTATCAGATTTTGAAAAAGCTCATGCATGATGACAGGGTAGATGCCGTTGTATGTGCTACTGATGCCGGAAGGGAGGGTGAGCTGATCTTCCGCCTGACCTACAACATGGCAGGATGCAGAAAACCGATGAAGCGTTTATGGATTTCTTCTATGGAGGAGAGTGCTATCCGTGACGGCTTCCATAATCTTCGCCCAGGCAGCGACTATGATAACTTGTATCATTCAGCATTATGCAGGCAGGAAGCAGACTGGCTTGTGGGTATCAATGGAACAAGACTTTTTACGGTATTATATGGCGGTAAGGCATTGAAGGTTGGCAGAGTGCAGACACCGACACTTGCCATGCTGGTGGATCGTGAAAGTAAAATCATGAATTTCAAGAAAGAAGCCTATTATATGGCTCACATCATGGGAAATGGTCTGGATGCGGTATCAGAGCATATCAGTGATAAAACGGAAGCAGAGAGGATTGCAGGAGCCTGTGAAAACGGACAGGCTCTTGTCACTTCCGTGGTAAAGGAAGAAAAGTGGGTAGCACCACCGAAGCTCTATGATCTTACCACACTCCAGAGGGATGCAAACCGTCTGTTTGGTTTTACTGCCAAGCAGACATTGGAATATACCCAAAGTCTTTATGAAAAGAAACTTGTTACATATCCGAGAACGGACAGCCAGTACCTTTCCAATGACATGGAGGGAACAGCGAAAAATGTGATCGAAGCGATTTTCAATTCTCTGTTGTTTGAGCAGAATGTCATGTTCAATCCGGATATAAAAAGAATTTTGAACAGCAAGAAAGTGACAGACCATCATGCAATCGTTCCGACCATGGAGATCATCAAACAGGATTTAAAAGCAATACCGGAGAGTGAGATGAAGATACTTTCACTGTGTGCCAACCGTCTGCTGTGTGCGACCGGGGAGAAGCACATTTATAATTCCACAAAGGCAGAGCTTACCTGCAATGATACAGTATTTAAGGTATCCGGCAAGGAAGTATGGAAGAATGGATGGAAAGAATTTGAGGATTTCTTCAAGAGTTCCTATAAAACCACAGAAGATAAATCAGATACCGAGGAAGAAAAGAAGCTGCCAGAGCTTCGTGAGGGCATGACGATTGCAGTGGAGCAGACAAGAGTTTCCGAGCATTTCACACAGCCACCGAAGCATTATACTGAAGATTCCCTTTTGTCGGCAATGGAGCGAGCCGGAAACGAGGACATGAGTGACGATGTGGAGAGAAAAGGACTTGGTACACCCGCCACCAGAGCGGATATAATAGAAAAACTGGTAAAAGACGGATTCGTAAAACGTGAGAAAAAGCAGATGATCCCGACAGAGGACGGAATGAAGCTGATCACGATACTTCCGGATGTAGTAAAATCTCCGAAACTGACTGCTGACTGGGAAAATGAGCTTACTCTTGTGTCAAAAGGAGAAGTTGCTGCAGAACAGTTTATGACGGGCATTGAAGCTATGGTAACTGATCTTGTAAAGACTTATCATAGTGTTAGTGATGAGCAGAAAACCATGTTTGGTGCAGGCAGGAGTGGGCAGGAGGTGCTTGGAAAATGCCCGAAATGTGGCGGGG